>OMKS01004005.1_pt1 | contig 11381 bp, 9 predicted proteins | sample 1674721 | NCBI WGS metagenome assembly OMKS01 (sample SAMN06264996, study PRJEB25208) | sediment metagenome | isolation source: hot spring sediment | place: USA: California | collected 2014-09-02 | reverse complement strand
CAGTGATAGTGCCTCCTTTACGAGTATGAGCCACCGCATTTTCTAGCAGGTTAGATAGCACCTGATTGACCCGTTGCCAGTCAATATTGACCGTCGGCAGATTATCAGGCAGGTCAAGAGATAGTGATATCTCCTTTGCTTCCACCTGAGGCTGCCAGAGAGTTGCTACTTGGTTGACCAACTTGACGATGTCTTCCGCCTGATAAACCAGCTTCAGTTCGCCGGCTTCGGCCAGGCTTAGTTCCTGGAGTTCATCAACCAGTCGCGACAGCAACGCCGTCTCTTCACTGAGGGAGCGAATAGTAGCAGCATCTGGCTTCATCACCCGATCACGAATTGCTTCCAAATAACCTTGAATATTGGAAAGAGGGGTTCTCAGTTCATGGGCAACATCAGCAACCAGATTCCTTCGTAATTGCTCGGCATGCTCCAGGTTGGCAGCCATAGAGTTAAAGGCCTGAGCCAGTTCTTGAACTTCGCCTGCGCCCTGGAATTGAACCCTCTGGGACAAGTCTCCCCGCCCCAACCGCCTGGCAACCCTGGCAAGGACACCGATGGGTGACGATATTCTCCTCGACAGAACAAAAGTCAATAACAAAGCGATGATAATTGCCAGCAAGGCTCCCACGAAAAGAAAGCGATTTATCGCCTCGAAAAGCCTTTGCGGTGAAGCAAAATATGGTTCTGCATCCGGGTCAGAACTGATGTAAACTCTTCCCAGAATCTCTTCGCGGTGAGACATCTCCAGAGGTCTGGCTGGCGGACCAGTGTAGTTCGCCCCTACCGGGATTTTTCTCTGTGAATCACTTATGACTACCCCGTCGGCATCGGTCAACACAATACGTGTCCCGAAGAAACGCGATGCATCTTCAACCACAGACTGGACGCCCTCCCAGCTTCGTTGCCTGAGATAATGGGCATATAAGCTGTCCAGTATTTGGTCGGATCGATATTGCACACTTGTTTCTTCATAATATTCTATTTCGAGAGCGATGCGTTGACTGACGAAAAAATAAATAGTACCGACGGTCACCACTATTACCGCTACAAAAGACATCAAGAGACGAAACCACAACCTATATATCACTGTTCACCCCCGATAAATTTATAGCCGACTCCGTATACCGTCTTTATGTATCGGGGGTGGCTGGGGTCCGTCTCCAGTTTTCGGCGTAAGTTGAGGATATGCACATCAATGGTGCGGTCAAAACCTTCAAAATCGTAGCCCAAAGCCTCTTCAATAAGGCTTGCCCGGGTGAAGACTCTACCCGGCTCTTTGGCAAGAGCTCCCAGTAACTTGAATTCAACACTGGTCAAATTCAACGGCCTGCCGGCAAAATACACCTCGTGTTTCGTAAAATTCATACTAAGTTCACCATGCTTAATCTCCACAGGGCCACGCTCTCCGGGAAGGCGCCTTAGAACCGCCCCTACTCGAGCCACCAGTTCCTTGGGACTAAAAGGCTTGGTCACATAGTCATCGGCCCCTAAGCCCAGACCCATTAGCTTGTCCTGGTCAGTAGTCCTGGCAGTAAGCATAATGATTGGTACATTAGACTCATTTCTGAGAACACGACAGACCTCAAGTCCATCTATGTCTGGCAGCATAAGGTCAAGAACAACGAGGTCAGGGGAACTTTCCCGGGCCAGCCGCAGAGCTTCAACCCCATCATAAGCAGTTAGAACTTGATAGCCGTCTTTGTCTAAGTAGAGCTTGATCAACTCCACGGTCTTTATGTCGTCATCAACTACCAGAACCTTTTTACCTGCCATCTCCAGCCTCCCGGCAATTCTTTACGCCTCCTTAATGTTATAACAGAAATGTTAAGAAATTAATATGAAGAACTATTTTCACACAGACTTCTCTTAACAAAATTATACATACTATAGCCTGGAGCGAGCCAATATAATCTCTGTTGAAAAATAAGCCAGTGTTATTGCCACCTCAGTGTTTTTAGATTGACATGATTGCAGGGGCGGGCTATAATCCTTTCTGGAACGAGATATATGGAAACGAAATCATCCCTGGACCCAGACCATAAACGGCGACAGATTGCCATTTCCGTTCGATGGTGGTGGGGCTTGCCTTAGTGTAGGTCTCTGATTGAGGCGCATGTGCCCCACGTCCCACCGGACGTGGGGCTTTTTATTCGTCTGCAACATGAGCGAAGATTTTACCGGGAGGCAGCCATTGGAAGTGCTGGACGAGAATACATTCAAGGAGTTGCTGGATAACAAGCAATACAGGACACTGCGAGAAAGGTTGGCGGAGTCGGAGCCCATACATATTGCTGACCTCCTGACCACCATACCGATAGACGCAGCAGTGATAGCGTTTCGCCTCCTCCCGAAAGACCTTGCCATCTCTGTTTTTGACTATATGGATGGAGCATTTCAGAACCAGTTGCTTGAGGCGTTCAGTGACCAGGCGGCCAGAAATTTCCTTGAAGCAATGCCACCTGATGACCGGGCGGAGTTGCTGGACGAGGTGCCTGCCAAGGTAGCCCGCAGACTGTTGCAGATACTCTCGCCCGACCAACGCCGGGTCACCATGCAGTTGCTGGGCTACGAGGAAGGAACAGCCGGGCGCGAGATGACGCCCCTGTTCATAGACCTGCACGGTGATATGACTGTGGCACAGGCTCTGGAAAGAGTCCGGCGGCTGGCCATCAACCGGGAGACTGTATACGAGTGCTACGTCATGGACCGCCGCCGCTATCTTATAGGAACTGTTTCGCTCAAAGACCTGGTCCTCGCTAACCCTGATGCTAAGGTATCCAATATCATGAAACCTGCCCCATCCTTCGTATCTACCCACGCCGACCGCGAGGAAGCGGCCAGGGAACTCCGTGAGCACGACCTGCTGGCCATTCCCGTGGTGGATGCAGAACAGCGCCTCGTCGGTATCATCACCCATGATGATGTGGCGGATATCATCGAGCAAGAGGCTACCGAGGATATCTACCGCTTCGGTGCCGTACCGGGTACGGAACGAGGTTACTTTGCCAGCCGCATCTTTAGTGTCGTGCGACGGCGCGCAACATGGCTCTTGCTGCTTATCGTGGTGAACACTGTTACCGGTTCTATTATTGCCGGGCAGGAAGCGTTGCTCAGAGAGATACTGATACTGGCTGCCTTCATCCCCCTGCTGATTGACACCGGTGGCAATGTTGGTGCGCAGTCAGCCACCGTCGTTATTCGTGGCTTGGCCACCGGAGAGGTCAACCCCAGACGGTCTCTGGCTGTGGTCACCCGGGAAGCCGGGATAGGTGTTATCTTGGGCATCGTCCTCGGCATAGTTGCCCTGGGTTGGGCTTATGCGCTCGGCCGGGACTTGCGGGTAGCTGTTATTGTGAGCACTACCCTACTCGGTATCTCAGTAATGGCAACCTTAGTAGGCGGAGCTTTGCCGTTTCTTTTTCGTCTGGTTAAAGTTGACCCGGCTTTAGTTTCCGCTCCTCTGATAACTACGATGATGGATATATTCGGCGTGGCACTTTACTTTGGGATTGCCTATATAATACTGCTAATGTAATCAGCCTCCCGTGGTAAGATAGAGAAACCTGTAGATAAAGGAGAACTCGAAACGACGAACAGGATTGTCAAAGGCTCAAGAAAAAAGTCGAGACTAGAGCGATTGCAGAAGCTGCGAACAGTGGCCGCCGAAAAGAGGCTGGATGCTCTCGTGCTTTCCCAGCCGGAGAACCTTCGCTACCTTTCTGGCTTTACCGGCTCCTCGGGATGGCTGCTCATCTCAGAGAAAGATGCTATTCTGGCTACTGATTTCCGCTATGTAGAGCAAGCTAAGGAAGAGTCGCCAGATTTTGAGATTATTCGGACTAAGCAAGATTTACATAACTGGCTTCCCAGCCTGGTCTCTGATTTAGGATGGCACAAATTAGGCTTCGAGGCAAACTTCATTTCTTACGATAGCTATCAAAAGCTCAGCGAGGCAATAAAGACGAGGCAAGTTAACCTTGAGCTTGTTCCCACCACCGATATAGTAGAGCAGCTTCGCTCCATAAAAGAACCCGAGGAACTAGAATTAATTATGAAAGCAATAGAACTAGCCGAGGCCGCCTTTGAACAGGCAACGGCGATAATTCGTCCGGGCATAAAGGAAAAGGAGGCAGCCTGGGAGATAGAAAGATTCCTTCGCCAGGAAGGGAGCGAGGGAATACCCTTTGAAATCATTGTGGCTTCAGGCCCAAATTCAGCCTTGCCCCATGCTCGACCTACAGAAAAAATAATTCGCTCCGGCGAACCAGTATTGATTGACATGGGAGCCAGGGTCAATGGTTATTGCAGCGACTTCAGTCGCACTCTAGTTTTGGGCAACACAGACAAAACCCTGCAGGAAATTTATAATATAGTTCTCAAAGCACAGACCGCTGCTGTAGAGGGAATTGCATCAGGTATGGATGCTTCCAGGGCAGACCAATTGGCTCGAAACGTTGTTGAACAAGCTGGCTATGGAGAAGACTTCGGACATGGTCTGGGACATGGGGTTGGGCTGGCGGTGCACGAGTCTCCCACGCTTGGTCCCAATTCCTCCGATTCACTTACAGATGGCATGGTTTTTACCATAGAACCGGGAATTTACCTTGCAGGGCAAGGTGGTGTTAGAATTGAGGACATGGTAGTTTTGGAAAATGGCAAGGCTAGAGTGCTTAGCAAGGCGAGGAGGGACTTGTCATTCTGAGCCATATAACAAACATGGAGGTTACTAAATGCTTGATGCCGGAGAATTGAGAAAGGGAACAGCCATAGAGCTCAATGGTGGAATATATGTGGTTATCGAATACCAGCACGTTAAGATGCAGCAAAGGCAACCTGTGGTCAAGTTGAAACTCCGTGATGTCCGTAGCGGGAATGTCGCCGAGCGGAATTTTTCATCCGGGGATAAAGTCACACCGGTCTTTTTGGAGCACCGCCCAGTTCAATACCTTTACAACGACGGCGACATCTATTATTTCATGGATAACGAGAGTTACGAGCAGATTATGTTGCCTTCTGCTCAAATAGGAGAAGACACGAATTATCTCAAGGAGGGACTGACGCTAGAGATTCTGACCTGCAAGGGAGATACAGTGGCCATAGAGCTACCTAATTCCGTGGAGCTTCGGGTCATAGAGACTGAACCCGGCTTCAAAGGTGATAGAGCCACAGCGGGTACTAAAGCAGCCAAGCTAGAAACGGGAGTAACCATCCATGTTCCTCTCTTCATCAATACAGGCGATATCATCAAGGTCAATACACGCACCGGGGAATATCAGGAGAAGGCTGGCTAAGATTAGGTAAGCTAATTGATAAAAGCTGATTTACATGTCCATACCTGCTACTCTATAGATTGCCTCACTCCCTTGGAGCAAATAGTCGAGCGATGCCTCGATATAGGTATAAATTGCATTGCTGTAGCCGACCACAACACCATTGCTGGCGCTTTAAAGCTAAAGGAATTTGCCCCGTTCGAGGTAATCGTTGCCGAGGAGATCTTAACGCCTGTGGGTGAAATAATGGGGCTTTTTCTCAGTGAAGAAGTTTCCCCCGGACTATCTCCCCAGGAAACAATATCTCGAATCAGAAGCCAGGGCGGGTTGGTGGCTATCCCCCATCCATTTGGCAGGTCGTCGCCCTGGAATGCCAACAAGCTAACCTCGGCAGAAATTTTATCCGGGGTCGATATTATTGAAGCCTTTAATTCACGTACGCCGTTTTCCAGCAGTATCGCCAGAGCAGGGAAACTAGCCAAAGAGCAGGGAAAGGCTGCCAGTGCCGGCAGCGATGCCCATACTCTAGGTGAAATTGGACGAGCATATGTGCAAATGCCCGAATTCGATGGTCCCGACGACTTCCTGAATTCCTTAGCTCAGGGAAAAATATTCGGTCAAAAATCTAGCTATTTAGCTCATTTTGCCAGCACGTGGGCCAGGATAAGGAAACGTATACTTGGAGATTCTTGTCCCGATGCAACCGGGACTCAGAATAACAGATGGAGAGGGAGGTAAAGCAGGTTCTTGTTGAATATTGGTTGGTTTTCTACAGGTAGAGATGAAGCTGCCCGGCAGCTCTTACAAGTTGTGCAGGATAAGAGCCACAGCGGCGACATCGACGGGAAAATCAGCTTCGTTTTTAGCAACCGAGAGCCCGGCGAGACGGAGGAAAGCGACCTGTTCTTTGAGCTTGTTCGCAGCTACAACATTCCCCTCGTCTGTTTATCTCACAAAAAGTTCAAGGCTGCCGGAGAGGAAAAGGAGTGGCGTGTCAAGTACGACAGGGAGGTAAACAAGAGGATTGAACCATTTACTCCCGACCTTTGTGTCCTTGCCGGCTATATGCTCATCGTGAGTGAAGAGCTATGCCAGAAATACAATATGATTAATCTTCATCCTGCGCCCCCCGGTGGACCTACAGGTAGCTGGCAGGAGGTAATTTGGACGTTAATACAAAATAAAGCTGAGACAGCCGGGGCAATGATGCACCTGGTTACCCCTGAACTGGATAGAGGTCCTGTAGTTAGCTATTGCCTCTTCTCTATTAAGGATGACCCCTTCACTGAATACTGGCTAAAGGATAACAAAGACATGCTGTTCCGGCTTATTCGCCAGCATGAGCTTGTTAGAGAATTCCCTTTTATCACCTTGACATTACAATCTCTGAGCCGGGGCGAGGTCGGCATAAAGGACGGGAGGGTAATTGATGCTCAAGGCAGGTTAATCAGTGGCTATAACCTTAGTGATAAGGTAGATAAGGAGGTGGGAAAAGTCTGAGATGAACCTAATTTGCTTTGACCTCGAGGGTCCCTTGGCTCCCCAAGATAATGCCTACGAACTGATGAAGCTCTTCCCACGTGGCGGCAAGATTTTCGAAGTCATCAGTCGTTATGATGATTTGCTGACTTTAGAAGGTCGGACTGACTATGAGCCGGGGGACACACTTGCTCTCATCACTCCTTTCCTTGCTTATCACGGAATAGAAGAGGAACAAATCGCTGCCATGGGACAACAATCTGGGCTAACCCCGGGGGCGGCTGAATTAATCTCCAAACTCAAACCTCGGGGGTGGCATGTATTTTGTATTAGTACAAGTTACGAACAATATGCCTTCCCCATCACACGGAGACTGGGCATAGCCGATGAGAATGTGGCTTGCACTTCTTTCCCTCTAGCACAGATTCGCCAATTACTAAGCCAGGATGAATTTGCCTTGCTGGAGCAAACAGAACACGAAATTGTGAATCTTAATCCTTTCACTGACGATACTAGAATAAGGGAATGTCTGGACTATTTTTATTGGCAGAAATTGCCCAAAATAAGTTCGGGGAGAATTATAGGCCAGGTGAGACCGGTGGGAGGGAGACGAAAGGTAGAGGCACTGGAGAACTTTAGCTCCAAGATGGGAAAACCGCTTTCCCATTGGACGGTGGTGGGAGATAGCATTACAGATTTCAAAATGCTTCGGGCTGTGAACAAAGCAGGTGGCTTAGCCATTGCTTTCAATGCTAACGAATACGTCCTGAAGTATGCCACCATGAGTTTAGCGTCCGTTAGGTTAGATGACCTGTCGATAGCCTTGGAAGCCTGGGAGAAAGGTGGGCGCCACGCTGTTGAAAGAGTAATCAAGGGAAAGGAAGCGACTGCAGGGACAGGGGATAGAGAGTGGTTCCACTGGCTAGACGGAACCGAGGATGTAACGCCAGCCCTGGAAATACATAAAAGGATTCGCCGCCTGGTTAGAGAGGAAGCGGCCAAGCTAGGTTAATATAGATTACTCAGTCTCGCCTTCCGGTCTCACGGAAGATCCACACAAAGGTAACAATAGCGATTATAGAAACGATGATGACGGTGATTAAGCCCCCTTTACCCAGCCCACCAAACTCTTCAGCTGCGGCATAAGCCGTAGCACCTGCCCCTACCCAATCTGGTATTCCGCATATCATCCTACTAGTTAAAACAGGGAAACCAAGCTCCTATGAAATCCCCCCTCCTTTGAAGGGAGAGAGGGCGTATCCATTTTATTTCTTGGCCGTCTTGCTGAGTATTTCGTCTATAATGCCGTATTCCACTGCCTGTTCAGGATTAAGATAGAAGTCTCTGTCGGTGTCATGGGCAATCTTTTCCACCGGTTGACCAGTGTGCTCAGCTATGATGTTACGTATCTTTTCCTGCATCCTCATTATTTCTCTGGCGGCAATTTCGATATCTGCCGCCTGCCCCTGGGCACCACCAACTGCCTGATGTAGATGTATAGTCGAATTGGGTAAAGCATACCTTTTGCCCTTAGTTCCAGCACAAAGAAGCAACGTGCCCATACTGGCTGCCAAACCAACACAAATGGTGGATACGGGGCAGCGAAGAATCTGCATAGTATCGTAAATGGCTAAGCCAGCGCTGATAACGCCCCCAGGACAATGAATATAAAGGTTTATATCCTTTTCCGGGTCTTCTCTTTCTAAGTAGAGGAGTTGAGCAATAATAAGATTAGCTATCTGGTCGTTGATCGGCGTGCCCAAAAAGACGATTCTTTCTCTGAGCAAGAGCGAATATATATCGAAAACACGTTCTCCCCTGGCACTAGTCTCAGTCACCGTAGGAATTATCACTTGAGATATTGTTTCCATCATTCCCCCTTTGTTATATTCTCAATATCGCCAATGGTTATTTGTAATAATCGGTCCATTGTCTTCTGTGTGTGCAGAGATTGTTCAATTGATTGCCTAATTTGGGGCAGTGAGAAGAACTGCCTTGCTCTTTCCTTATCTTCAGCATTATTGGTAAGCTCATTTACTCTATTATCTACCTCTGAAGCACTAATTTCAATCCCTTCCTCTTCCGCTAATTTCCCCAGGGCAAGACTCTGAATAAGCCGCTTTTTCGCTATGGGACGCAGTTCTTGTTTAAGTTCTTCCTCTGTTTTACCAGTCCTCTTCAGGTAATCCGTTAGCTCACTAAAGCCCAAGCGCTGTGCCTCCTCTCTGAGAAGCTCGATAATTTCCTCGTCCTCCAAAATAGGGGGATAGTTTACCTCGCTGACTTCCACCAGAGCATCAAGCGCCTTTTGCCTCAACTCCAGGCGATTTTTAGCTTCCGCTCTAGCTCTTAAATCAGCAGCCACTTTCTCCCTCATATCCGCCAGGCCATCGTAGCCGGCACCCTGAGCCAATGCGTCGTCGAGTTCTGGCAACTGCTTTTCTTTTATTTCAGTAATAGTGACTCTGAAGGTGCTTTCTTTACCACACATTTCTTTAATGGGATAGTCATCAGGAATAGTCAGGCTAAAAGTCTTTTCCCCGCTTTTTTCAATGCCCTGCAGATGAGAGGCAAACCCAGGCACAGGTGAACGCGAATCCTTATCCACTTCATATAATATGCCCTTGTGGTTTAACCAGGGCTTCCCGTCCACAGTGGCTTCGATGTCCATAGTAACTAAATCAGCCAGCTCAACAGGGCGTTCTACAGGCACCCATGCCCCTTGTCTTCCCCGGAGCTCTTCCATGGCAGCAGTAATTTCTTTCTTGGTGATTTTCATGACGGGGTCGGGCTCAAGTCTTATGCTATGATAATCGCCAAGCTTAACTTCGGGTTTGAGGGACACTGTCGCTTTGAAAACTACAGGCTCGGTTTGAATAATTTCTACTTCCGGCCTGTCAATGGGTTCGAGTTCCTGAGACTCGATCGCCTGTTTATAAAGTTGTGGTACGAGACGCTCTAATGCCTTTTCCAACAGGCTATCCTTCCCTATGTGCTGCACCAGAATGGCTCGTGGTGCTTTTCCTTTACGGAAACCAGGTATGGATACCTCACTAACCAGGTGATGATAAGCCTCATCCAGTGATTTATCCAACTCACTGGCTTCAGCCTCAATAGTAAGAACTGTCTGGCAATTCCCTAATTTTTCTGTGCTTACTTTCATGTCTCATTCCTTGTCATTGTGCCCCGTATTTAATACGGGATGAATAACCTCGTGCTTTAGCTTAAGGTTTAGCTCATCAAGCTGGCTCTTATCAACGGAGGAAGGGCTATCCAACATCATATCAACGGCATTCTGGTTCTTGGGGAAAGCAATGACTTCCCTTATACTCTGCTCTCCCGCCAATAACATCACCAACCGGTCCAGTCCTATGGCAATACCACCATGGGGCGGTGCTCCATATTCCAGTGCCTCTAAGAGCCCTCCAAATCGACTCTCCGTGTCTTCTTTACTGTAACCAAGAAGTCTAAACATTTTTTCTTGAAGCTGACGATTGTGAATTCTGATACTACCGCTGCCAAGTTCACAACCATTGCATACTATATCATAATGTTGCCCATAGACTTGAGCCGGTTGAGTATCAAGAAGCGCCACGTCTTCCCACCGAGGAGCAGTAAACGGATGATGCATTGGTTCCCAACGATTCTCAGCTTCATTCCACTCCAAAAAAGGAAAATCAACTACGAAGACAAAGGCCAGCAGGTCGGCATCAGCTAGATTGAGTCGCTGCGCCATCTCACGGCGTAACTCGTCCAGTGTTTTATTAACCACCTCCAATTTATCAGCCACGATTAGCAAAAGGTCACCAGGCTTTGCTTCGAATCTACTAGCTATTTCTTCTAATTGGCGAGCAGTTAAGTATTTAGCAGCCGCCGATTTTACCTCATCCAAAGTTATTGTCTCGCCTGTAAAAGCCATGGTCATTAAACCCTGGGCACCACAGCTCTTTGCCAGGCTGAGTAACTCGTCAAGCTGATGGCGAGTATAATGACTACAACCGGGGACGCATATCCCCTTCACCTTGCCACCATGGTCAATAGCCGAGCGGAAAACCTGAAAGTCGGTGTTCATGGCGATATCGGAGATATCTTTAAATTCCAAGCCAAACCTGATATCTGGTTTATCTGTGCCATATTTCTCCACTGCCTCTTTGTAGGAAAGGCAGGGAAAGGGCTCCACTAACCGCATATCAGGTTTAACAGTCCTCACAAGTGCGGTGAAAAGTTCCTCCATGAGTTGCAATATGTCCTTTACTTCGATGAAACTCATTTCAATGTCAAGCTGGGTAAACTCAGGCTGGCGGTCTGCCCGGAGGTCTTCATCCCTGAAGCAACGAGCTATCTGGAAGTATTTATCAAATCCAGCTACCATGAGTAGTTGCTTGAGCTGCTGTGGAGATTGAGGAAGAGCATAAAACTTGCCGGGGTTGATGCGGCTGGGTACAAGATAGTCCCGGGCTCCCTCCGGCGTGCTCTTAATCAAAATCGGTGTTTCAATTTCAACAAATCCCTTAGCATCGAGGAAATCACGAATGAACTTTATCGCCCTGTGGCGTAAGAGAAGATTGTCCTTCTTCCTGGGTCTCCTCAAGTACAGATAGCGGTTTCTGAGGCAAAGCGATTCTTCAACTT
>OMKS01004004.1_pt1 | contig 11382 bp, 8 predicted proteins | sample 1674721 | NCBI WGS metagenome assembly OMKS01 (sample SAMN06264996, study PRJEB25208) | sediment metagenome | isolation source: hot spring sediment | place: USA: California | collected 2014-09-02 | reverse complement strand
TAATGATACGGCGACCACCGAGATCTACACTATCCTCTTCGTCGGCAGCGTCAGATGTGTATAAGAGACAGAGCCGTGGTTCTAGCGGATCTCTTCGAGGATTCAGAATATACCGAGCCCGTTGAAGGCTTCAAAAAGGCCGGACATCGGGTCGTTGTCGTGGGCGTGAAAGCAGGTGAGACCGTCAAGGGAAAAAAGGAGGGAACCCCGGTGTCTGTGGAAAAATCCTTCGACGAGGTGTCTCCTGAGAATTTTGACGCGCTTCTCATACCGGGCGGCTATTCCCCGGACAAACTCAGGGCTGAGGAGAGACCCGTCGCTTTCGTCAGGGACTTCATGAAAACCGGCAAGCCTGTATTTTCAATCTGTCACGGCCCGCAGATTCTTATTACCGCAGACGTGCTCAAGGGCAGAAAGATTACCGGGTGGAGGTCCATCAAGCAGGACATCAAAAACGCCGGTGCGGAGTTCGTGGACAGTGAAGTGGTTGTGGACGGGAACCTGGTATCGAGCAGGCAGCCGTCCGACCTTCCGGCGTTCGTCAGTGCGTCGCTCGAAAAGCTGTAGGTTTTAAAATTTTGGGTTTAAGCCGTTTTTGATACGTTGAGATGATGGACTTTTAGATCGGGGTGGATTCGTTCCAGTTCAGAAACAATGTCTGTTTCCTTGGTAAAAAGTATGATCTGCCGGCGGAAAGAATGGATATGGGCCAGGGCGACTCTGAACGTCAGACATGATTGCGAAGTTTCAGCTCCAGAGGATGGGGGTTTAGATAAGTCTGCTGCGCCAGATAGTGTTGCTCATATTTTCGGACGTAGTGCTGCATCAGGGTTGCCGGCACGATCAGAGGGACGGACCCCTGCTTATACTTATCTATGATTTCAAGTATTTCCTGCTTTTCATCGGGGGTGAGATCCTTCTTGAAGTACCCCAGCATATGCTGAAGCACGTTCGCATGTTTGCCGGGAGTCGCCTTCAGCGAGAGCGCGCGCATCATGAGGGATTCATATTGGGCAAAGGCTTCCGCTGTTCCTGTCGACTTGGCCGCCGCAACCAACTTTCCCATTTCACGGTGTATCTGAGGCGAATGGGACAGGATCAACAGTTTGTTGCGCGAGTGGAAGGCCACGAGTCCCCCGATATGCCGGCCGGAATCGAGCAGATCCCGCCACCTTTTCATCGCGAATATGCGTTCGATGAAGTTTTCCCTGAGAACGGGGTCGTGCAGCCGTCCTTCCTCCTCGACAGGAACCAGCGGGAAGTGAGCCTTGAAAACCCCGGCAAAGAGGCCGACGCCCTTCTTGACCGGGGCGCCGCTGCCGGTGTAGACTTTAACGCGTTCCATGCCGCTGCTGGGGGACTTGCTCTTGAAAATGAACCCGCACAGGTTTTCCGCTTCCAGGGATTCTGTGCGCGTGCGTGCGTAGGCCAGCATTCCTTCGGTGTGGTCCACCCGGGTTTTTATCGAGACAAGTCTTGGTCGTTCGAGGTCTCCTTCGAGCCGCATCGCCTCCCTGGGGACGCTGAGGCCGTATTCAACCTCGGGGCATACCGCAACGTAATCGACATACCGGCCCAGAGTGCCTGTTAGAAAGCCGTCGTGTTTATGGCCCCCGTCGTATCTGACTTCGTGACCGAGCAGACATTCGCTGATGCCGATGCGTATTTTCTCGTTATTTTCCATGTTATTCCTCGCTTTGGTTTCGGCGGAATTCCATTTGTGACGGTCTGGTACCCAGACCATCTTTTATTTATATCATTCAGAGTCGGCCCCGGCAAAACAAAGTTTTCGAGGGATCGGGTGGTAGGGGATGTTACGTTTTTATACCAGGAGGAAGCGATGAAGCCGGAGAAAAGGGTTCCCGCGGTGCGCATCCGACGGGCCAACGACGCCCCGGTGAACGACCGGGGGGATTATGTGCTTTACTGGATGATTGCGAACAGGCGGGCGGAGTGGAATTTTGCTCTGGACCGAGCCGTCGAGCGGGCGAACGAGTTGAATAGGCCGGTCCTGGTCCTGGAGGCCTTAAGGGTCGGTTACCGGTGGGCCTGTGACAGGTTCCACAATTTTATCCTTGATGCTCTGGATGAGCACCGAGGTGTGTTCGAGAAAAAAAACGTATCTTATTATCCGTATGTTGAACCTTCACCCGGAGAGGGCAGGGGGCTGATCGAGCGGCTGGGCAGGCGCGCCTGCATCGTGATAACCGATGAATTTCCGTGCTTCTTTTTACCGGCTATGGTAGAAAAAGCCGGAGATATGCTCCCGGTCATGCTGGAAGTGGTTGATTCGGCCGGTTTACTTCCGATGCGGGATTCTCCCCGCGCCTTTCCGACGGCTTATTCGTTCAGACGCTTTCTTCAAAAGCGGCTTCCAGAGCGACTGCAGGAACGGCCCGGGAAAGACCCTTTCTCTTCCTACCGGGTTGTCGGCAGGGCGGATATCCCGGATGAAATAACAACCCGCTGGCCGCCGGCTGGAATCGTGCTGGATCGGACGGGCGGTGTGTCGGGTCTACCGATCGATCACAACACAGGCCCGGGGTATTGTCGGGGCGGAGCGGAAGCGGCACGGGACAGGCTCGGTCAATTTCTCGCCGGACCGCTTGCGACCTACCACGAACGTGGAAGGGATGCGGAGCAGGATCTTACCAGTGGTTTGTCCCCATATCTTCACTTTGGGCACATCTCGAGTCACGAGGTGTTTCACAGCGTGTCCCGGAGTCAGGGCTGGTCTTTGGACCGCCTTTCTACGTCCGCCTCCGGAGGCCGCAGCCGATGGTGGGGCATGAGCCCCGGGGCCGAGGCGTTCCTGGATCAACTGGTCACCTGGCGGGAGCTGGGCTTCAACATGTGTATGCTCGGATCCGGCTGGGACAGCTACGAATCCCTTCCGGACTGGGCATTGAGCACGCTGAAAGCCCATGAGGAAGACCCGAGGCCGCACCTTTACAGGCCTGAGGATTTTGAGGCTGCCGAAACTCATGATGAATTATGGAACGTCATTCAAAGGCAGCTTTTGACAGAAGGACGAATACACAATTATCTCCGGATGCTGTGGGGAAAGAAGATCCTTGAGTGGTCAAGGTCACCTAGAACGGCGCTGGAGGTGATGCTGGAGCTGAACAATAAATATTCGCTGGACGGCAGGGACCCGAACTCCTACAGCGGCGTGTTCTGGGTGCTCGGACGCTACGACAGGGCGTGGGGGCCGGAACGACCAGTGTTCGGCAAGATCCGCTATATGAGTTCGAAAAACACTGCGCGTAAATTACGCGTTGAAAAATACATTTCGAAATATCAACCTTAGGGGGAATTTCATGTCATTGATCACGATATCGCGGACAATAGGGTGTGGATGCGGTGACATCGGCTGTGATGTGGCCGAGGGGCTGGGTCTCGAGCTGTACGATGACGAACGGTTCCGTAAAGAGGCTGTGAAAATCGGGATTTCACACGAGGATGCTGTGCATCTGGACGAAGAGCGGCCGGGTTTTTTTCACCGGTTGTTTCATTACAAGCCGTATCTCTATCGCGAACTGATGGAATCGGTGGTTTATGAAATCGCCGGACGCGGTTCCGGTGTGATCGTGGGGCATGCCAGCCAGGTGTTGCTGCATGATTTTGACTGCGCGTTTCATGTCCTCTGTAGCTGCCCGGAAGCATCCAGAATCAGGCGGCTTTCGGAAAAAGGCGGCATGGGCGAAGAAAGGGCGGCGGAAATAATAAAAAAAGCGGACCGGGAGCAGGACGATTTTTTGAAGACCTATTATCATCTGGACTGGAAGGATCCTGGGCTTTACGACCTGGTGATCAACACCGAAAAACTGGGAGCCGAATATGCGGCGCGTTTGATCATAACCGTAGTCCGGGAGCGTATCACCGAGTGCGGCCTGGATTCGCTGTTCGCGATGTCCGCGCTGTCGCTCAAGAAGAAGGCCAGGGCTGTTCTGATCGAAGAGGGTTTCAATATCAACCTGCTCTTTCTCGATGTTCCTGAGGATGGGGAAATTTATATCAGGGGGCTGGCTTCGACGGTGGAGGACGCCGCCAAGATCAGGTCGGTGCTGGAAGGCCTCGATGGTGTCCGGCGGGTTGTTTCCGATCTCGTCGTTTACTGAGGAGACCGCAGTGTCTGGATGCGGTCCTGGCCGGCCATTCAGGCATGACTATGACAGGAGGATCAATGAGACTGTCCACACGCAGCAGATATGGTGTAAGGTTGATGCTCCAGCTGGCCGCCGATTATGACAATGGACGGCTCAGCAGGCTTTCCGAAATTGCAAGGAGCCAATCCGTTTCGGTCAAGTATCTGGAACAGATCGTCCTTCCGCTCAAGCGCTCCAGGTACGTGATGAGCTACAGGGGGGTCAAGGGAGGGCACAGGCTGGCCAGGCATCCCGGGGAAATATCTGTCGGTGAAGTCGTTGCATTGCTGGAAGACGGGCCCCATGTGGTTGAATGCGCAGGTAACGTTGGGGTATGTGAAAGAGCGGATGAATGCGTCACCCGCAGGTTGTGGAAAGAGGCTTCCGAGGCCTTTTTTGGAAAACTCAATTCGTTGACTTTCCAGGACCTGGTGGAGCAGGCGGCGGAAAGTGGAGACGACCCGGCGGCTCTTTGCCCGGAAGGCGCAAAGGTTTTGACGTCCCCGGCCGGGCCGGTCAAAGATAAGAAGCGGCCCGGCCGAAAGGTTACGGCTACAGAACCAGGTCCATGAAGGGCTCGAGACCGACGCGGTCTATCATTTTTCCGAGCCTTTCGCCCTTGCCTGCGTACTCTCTGTAATAATTGATTACTTTTTCAATATTTTCAAATGCCTGTTCGTCGCTGAGTGAACCGACCAGCTCGTTTCCGATTCGTGGACGTGCACCCACATTTCCACCTATCGTCATGGTCCAGCCGTCGCCTTTTCCGAAAAGCCCTACGTCCCGGACCCAGGACTCCGCGCAGTTGAGGCTGCAACCCGATACGGCTATCTTGAACTTGCCCGGCAGCTGCTCCCCGTGGTAGATTTCGTCCAGTTTCATTCCCATTCCGAGCGCATCCTGCTTGCCCAGTTTGCAGAAGGTGGTGCCCGGACAAGCCCGGACGCTTCGAACGCACAGCCCGACGGCTGCCCCGGGTTTAAGCCCGAGATCGTTCCATAGCTCGTCGATGTCTTCTTCCCTGATGCCGACCATCGCGATCCTGGTGGCACCGGTGATTTTAATCGCCTTCGTGCCGTATTTTTCAGCGGCATCGGCGATTTTTCTTAGAAGCTCCGGGGTGACAACCCCGCAGGGAATGTGCGGGGCCACAGCATAAGTTTCTCCGTCTCTCTGAATGATCGCGCCTTTCTCGCCAAGCTTCAACATGATTCTTCTCCGTGATGGTTGTTGTTTCCAGGGGTTTCTCTAGAAACCAGTCTGATTTTTCCGGATATATAAGAGAGGCGCACTCTGTGTCAAGCAGGAGGAGAAGGTGACGGGTTTAATCTCTTGCATCAGGCGTGACAATTTTGTTATTCATGTATCCAGCCAGGGTGGATTTATGACAAAAACGTAGATTTTGTTTCTTGGATTTACGGTTGGACCTGCTCAAAATTCATTCCGCCGTGTTCCTTCGTTTCCCCGTTTTACCGGTTTGCGAAGCAGGAATGGCGGCGGTTTTTTTGTGTACGAAAAGCAAGGTGGTCCCGCCCTGGCATCAACCTTGCTATGTATACCTGCAGAGCGGCCGTGATTCACGTGGATAGCGCGGAAGGCGGCGGAATCACTTATAGAGGAGGACTACTTATGAATTGTCATTCGGCTGAAGATGTTCTGAAAATTGTAAATGAAAAAAATGTAAGTTTCATTCAGTTCTGGTTTACGGACGTACTGGGGTTTCTGAAAAGTTTTGCGGTGACCCCCTCTGAACTGGAAGAGGGCTTGAGCGAAGGGATGGGCTTCGATGGTTCTTCCATCGAGGGCTTCGCGAGAATAGAGGAAAGCGACATGATCGCGAAACCGGATCCGACCACGTTCCAGATGGTGGCCTGGCGGCGTGGGGAAAGACCGGTTGCACGTATGTTCTGCGACATTTTGAACCCGGACGGGACAGCCTATGAGGGCGACCCCCGTTATGTGCTCAAGCGCCTGCTCAAGAAGGTTGCCGAACAGGGTTTCACATTTTATGTCGGGCCGGAACTCGAGTTTTTCTTGTTCAAGAATGATTGTTCGACCGACGTGTTGGACACCGGTGGTTATTTCGACTCCCGCCCGCTCGATATGGGCAGCGATTTGAGGCGCGATGTGATTTTTACGCTGCAGGCCATGGGCATAGATGTCGAATACAGCCATCACGAGGTCGCCCCGAGCCAGCATGAAATTGACCTGCGCTATGACGAAGCGCTTCGTATGGCCGACAAGACGATGACTTACCGGGTCGCGGTGAAGGAAGTAGCACGGAGCCAGGGAATCTACGCGACCTTTATGCCCAAGCCGCTGTTCGGTGAAAACGGGAGCGGCATGCATGTTCATCAATCCTTGTTCAGGGGCAACAAGAATGCTTTTTATGATCCCAACGAGCGGTTCAATCTCTCGGAAATGGCAAAATATTACATCGCCGGCATCCTACGTCATGCGCCGGAACTGACCTCGATCACAAACCAATGGGTCAATTCCTACAAACGGCTTGTTCCCGGCTACGAGGCTCCGGTGTATGTATCCTGGGCGCGGCGCAATCGCTCCGCGATGGTCAGGGTTCCGATGTACAAACCGGGCAAGGAGACGGCCACCCGGATGGAGTTCCGCTCTCCGGATCCGGCCTGCAACCCTTACCTGGCTTTCGCGGTGATGCTGGGGGCCGGCATGGAGGGGATTGAAAACCGCTACGAACTGCCGGAGCCTATTGAAGAGGATATTTTTGAAATGAATCCGGCCGAGCGAAAGGCGCACGGGATAACAGACCTTCCGGGAAACCTCTACGCCTCGATCCTGGAAACCGAGAAAAGCGAACTCGTCAAGCGGGTGCTGGGCGATCATGTGTTCAACAAGTTCATCGAAAACAAGAAGATAGAATGGGACATGTACCGCACCCACGTTAGTGCGTTCGAGCTCGACCGGTATCTGCCCAGACTTTAAAGGCCAGGGCCGTGAGACGTGAGGCGGAGGGGGATGGCAGGCTCGCCGTTCTTACGTTTCATGAAAGGGAACAACCATGGAATTATAAGGGGAATAAATATGAGAGATGAAACAATGGCTGCGATAGGCCAGAGCCTTTTCGGGTTTCAGGCATCCTTGACCCAGGGCGGGTCCAGCATGGGGGAATATCTTGACAGGTATTACTGTCAAAAATGGGAGGGGGATGTGCTGTACGCCGCCCTTGCTCTTCGAACCACGTTTGTCAATGCGATGCAGCAGTTTCTCGCAGATGAAGGGTTGTTCAACATCGACCGGGTCCAGATCAGCGAAATCACCGACCCGCTCGCGCACGACGTGGAGTATGTTCCCAGCATACACTATAAAGGGCAGCTCTATGTGATGACCCACAGCATGATTTACGCAAAATTTCTTGCGTGCCACAACCCGCGGATCAAGGGGGTTTTCATAGACAGCCCCAACATAAGGCTGGAAATGGAGAGTCCGGACAGGGTTCAACGGGGAAGGTATTTGATCGATTTCAGCCAGATGGATATGGAAATGCGGCGCAACCGGGGGGTTGACCTCGATATGTACCTGCAGGAGCCTGAAAAAGTGAAGGAAATCCTGGCGGAGGACATGGAGAAAGCCATGAGCCTCTTCGAGAGGATGATCATACACGCGGTCTCCCGGATGGCTGAGAAAAACGACGACGAACTCAAGACGCTGGGAGTCGTGCTTGAAGTGCCCGAAAGGCCGTTTCCGCGTTTTAAATTCGACGAAGCCGTAGAACGTCACGGCCGTGGGTGCGAGGTTGCGCTCGGCAAAGAGGTCGATGGGCAGTTTTTCTGGATCACCGGAATAATGAGGGAGAACTACGATCTGATATATCCCTATCTTCGGCCTGAGGGCAAAGTGAGCCTCAGCGAGGTAACCTCGGATATGATATACAACTTCGACATCTGTGCGAAGAGTATATCCCGGGACACCGGCGAGCATGGAGCGGCGGTGGAAATTCTTTCCGGCGCTGTCCGGGAGTGGCTTCATGAAGCGATCGTCGAGAGGCTGCTCGACAACGGCATCATTCCCGCCCGCCCGGTGATTTTTGAAGGCAATGTGAAAAACATCGATCAGCTCGGAGGTTACGGTCCGTTTCTTTTGGTCACGTCGCGGAGGGACGCCTCCGGCAGGCGGACCTTTCCGGAGACCTTCGGCGGGGGTATCGGCGTCGAACGTACGCTCTACGCGCTGACGAAAGGCCCGAAGCTGGATAGGGTCGACGACATAACCTGTTTCGGGAAGAACCCCGACAGCCACCAGATTTACCTGTTTTAGCGTGCTGCAATGGAGAGTGGGCAGCAGAAATTCAACGGAGGTTTTCACCCCGATTTCGGTCTCTACCACCCTGGGTTCGAACACGACGGCTGCGGGGTGGGTTTTCTGGCGAACATCGACGGAACCGGGGATCATCAGATCATAGAGCAGGGCGTAGCCGTACTGAAGAACCTTATGCACCGGGGAGCCGTCGGGGGGGATCTTTCCACAGGAGACGGAGCGGGCATCCTGGTAAGGATACCGGACGACTTTCTAAGGAATCATATGGGCTCCGCAGGGCGGAAGCTCCCCCCGTCCGGTGCCTACGGCGTTGCGATGGTTTTCCTGCCGCGTGATCCCCGAATCAGGGATTTGTGTGCCGGGATCTTCGAGCGTATCTGCGAACAGGAGTCGCTGAGGGTGCTCGGGTGGAGGGAGGTGCCGGTGGACCTGAGCGTGCTTGGGGAGCAGGCGGGCGCCGGCCGGCCGACGATTTTTCAGTGTGCGATCGACGGTGTAGGAATTGCCGGAGAGGCTCTCGACCGGAAGCTTTTTGTCGCCCGGAGATGTGCGGAGAAGTCCGTCCGAGAACAGATCTCCGGCCGCGATATCTTTTATATACCGAGCATGTCGACCCGCACCGTCGTTTACAAAGGGCTGATGCGGGGCGACCAACTGCCGATTTTCTATCCGGATTTGCACGAGCCTGATTTTACGAGTCCCTTCGCGGTGGTTCATCAGCGATACAGCACCAATACGTTTCCATCCTGGGAGCTTGCCCAGCCTTTCCGATTTCTTGCGCATAACGGGGAAATCAACACCCTGAGAGGAAACATAAACCACATGCGCTCCCGTGAATCTACGTTGGAGTCGCCGCTGTTCGGAGCGGACATCAAGAAAATTCTGCCGATTATCGACGAGAAGGGTAGTGATTCCGCCTGTCTCGACAATGCCCTCGAACTGTTGCTGCATGGCGGACGGAGTCTGCCGCACGCGATGTTGATGCTGGTCCCCGAGGCCTGGGGCGTGAAATACCCTATGGGTCCTGATCAAAGAGGATTTTTCGAATATCATGCCGGCCTGATGGAACCATGGGACGGCCCGGCGGCGCTGGCTTTTTCGGACGGTGGGCGTGTCGGGGCCATGCTTGACAGAAACGGCCTGAGACCCGGCAGGTACTCGATTACGCGCAAGGGCCGCATCATTTTTGCATCCGAGGCGGGAGTGTTGGACCTGGATCCGTCCGAAATAGTTGAAAAAGGAGCCCTGCGGCCGGGAAGGATGATCCTGGTCGATTTTGAAAAAAAACGCGTGCTCAAAAACGGCGAAATAAAGACCCTCTGCGCCAGGCACCAACCATACAGACGCTGGGTGGAGGAGAACAAGATCACGGTACGTGCTTTTTACGGCGCGGTCGCCCCGGTCAAACCGGAGCGGGAGAGTTTGACCGCCCGGCAGAGACTGTTCGGCTACACCCGGGAGGAGCTCCAGATGGTCCTGGAACCGATGGCTTCCAGGGGTTACGAGCCGGTGGGGTCGATGGGAGCGGATATTCCGCCGGCGGTTCTCTCCGAGAAGAACCAGCTGCTTTACTCTTATTTCAAACAGCTTTTCGCACAGGTGACAAACCCTGCGATAGATCCGGTGCGGGAAGAACTGGTGATGACGTTGATGACTTTTATCGGCAACCCTGGAAATATTCTTTCGGAGATGCCGGCACATGCAAGGCTCATAAAACTGGTGCACCCGATTCTGGCGGACGAGGACCTGGAGAGGATAAGAAATCTCCAGGAAAAAGGCTTTCGGACAACCACGGTGAAGATCGGTTTTCAGCGCTCCACAAAAACTCCGGGGTTCAAAGAGGCGATTTCAACCCTGTGTGCGCAATGCGAAAGAGCATCCGCTTCGGGTGTGTCCTTGATTTTGTTGAGCGACAGGGATCTTCCCCCGGGCATGGTTCCCGTCCCCGCCCTGCTTGCAGTGTCAGCGGTCAACCAGCATCTGGCGCGCTGCGGCAGGAGACCTTCGGCCGGAATCCTGGTGGAAACCGGGGAGGCGCGCGATGTTATGCACATGGCTCTGCTGCTCGGCTACGGTGCAACGGCGATAAACCCTTACCTGGCCTTTCAAACCGTAGCCGCCATGTGCGAGGATGGTCATCTAAGCGCCTCGATTCCGGTGGCGGTGGCCCTTGAAAATTATATCAAGGCCCTGTGCAGGGGGCTGCTGAAAATTATGTCCAAGATGGGCATTTCGACATTGAGGAGCTACCGGGGAGCACAGGTGTTCGAAGCGATCGGACTGAACAGGGATGTGGTGGATGATTTCTTCCCGGGTACGGCCTCCAGGATAGAAGGGATCGGGCTCGATGCGATCGCCGCGGAAGCCGCAGCAAGGTTCGATGCAGCCGAATCGGACATTCCACCTTCACCGGTTGTGCTTCCGTCCGGCGGGGAATATCGCTACCGTGTGGACGGTGAGAGGCACCTCTGGACGCCGGAGGCGATCAGGCTTCTCCAGGAGGCCGTGCGCAGAGGAGACATGGCTGCCTACTCGGGCTACGCCGAGCTGATAAACCAGCAGGCGGGACGCCTGTGCACTCTGCGCGGCATGTTCAGTTTCAAGGAACGTCCGCCGGTGCCGCTTGAAGAGGTGGAGCCGGCCTCATCGATTATGACTCGTTTCGTCACAGGGGCGATGTCCTTCGGGTCGATCAGCCGGGAGGCACATCAAACGATCGCGGTGGCGATGAACCGGATCAAGGCTATGAGCAACTGCGGCGAGGGTGGCGAGGATCCCTCCCGCTACAGGCCGCTTCCGAATGGTGACAGCATGTCCAGCGCGGTGAAGCAGGTTGCAAGCGGCCGTTTCGGGGTGACAATCGAATACCTGGTGAATGGAAAGGACCTGCAGATCAAGATAGCCCAGGGGGCAAAGCCGGGGGAGGGGGGGCAGCTGTCTCTTA
>OMKS01004001.1_pt1 | contig 11388 bp, 9 predicted proteins | sample 1674721 | NCBI WGS metagenome assembly OMKS01 (sample SAMN06264996, study PRJEB25208) | sediment metagenome | isolation source: hot spring sediment | place: USA: California | collected 2014-09-02 | reverse complement strand
CCACCGAGATCTACACTATCCTCTTCGTCGGCAGCGTCAGATGTGTATAAGAGACAGCTTTATCCCTCCCTGCTTCTCCAGGCTGTTCCCGAAAGCTTCGGCGAAACGGGGATCCTCGAAGTATCCGTCATTGTACAATCTCTTCTGCGAACCTTCAAAACCCTTGAAGTAGTATTCTCCGTAGTAGGTCAGTAGGACTTCCAGGGGAAGACGGTACAAAAAACCGGATAGTCCGACTCGGAAAAAATGTTCCTCCGTTTCGCGGTTGTAAGTCTTGAGTGTACCGATCTTTTTGTCCCCGAAAACCCTCCTGACGTTGAGACTCTTGCGTTCGTCGTTGAGCTCAGCCTGAATTCGGTCTCGGGTGTGGTGGTACCGCTTCTTTAGCATAAGCCATACCTCGTCGCGGTACCTCCGCTTCAGACGCATGGACTCAGCTTCGAAGCCGGGGTCCTGGTTTATCAGCTTCAGAAGCCCCGAGAGAGTGTTGGGAGAGAGCTCGCTTTCGCTCAATATTTCCAAACGGTCGACCAAGTCCCGTACACGTTCACCGGCCTGTTCATCTTCCTGCTCGTTTTGGTAATATTCGAGCAGCGCTACCAGCAGATTTCTGGTCACCGCGCTGATCTGCAGGCTCGCCAGCACGAAATAGAGATCCAGCAGGGCTTCGTTGAGTTTCTCCGAGTCTTGATCCTTGAGCTGTACATCCCCCTCTCCGTACAGCTCAGTCTCTGAAGCTCCAAAGTGCCCCAAGATGAGGGGAAAATCGTGCTTAGTGAGGCTGTAGATGATCTCCAACTGGAACAACTCCTCGTCTATCTTCCCCGAAGCGTAGTTGTGAAATACCCTGGAAAACTCCTGCCACTCTCCTTCGATATTTTTCCACACGTTGCTCGATGCTGAGACGGACTGTAGTCGCGGTTTGAGTCTCTGGTAATCAAAGGACCTGGCTCGCTCTCGGTCACCGCCTTCCATTTGCGATAGTAAGAGGTATTCCAACAGCTCAGGCTCGTCCAAGAGCTCTTCACGTCTGGCGGTGATACCGATGATGCCGTGCAGTGATTTGGCGATTCGTGCCAGCTCCAACAATTTGTAGCCCAGATTGGCGTAGATCCGGCGCCCCCCTTGATCGGTGTAGGCAAGCTTGAGATAGTTGAACTCCCGATGGATTCGCCGCAGCTCGAGCTTGCGGTGTCTGTCTTCGGCACGTGGATAGAGTATATACAGAAAGAGTGTCTCAATGATCTCTACCAGCCACTGCATACTCGCTACCGTGTTTTTTAGGGTATTCCGTTGAAGGGACGCGGCAATAGTGCTCCCAAGCTCGTCTTCTCGGTACCGCCCTGGAGGTTGACACTGATTATTTCAAAATCGGCACCGCAAAACTCGGCCAAAACCTGCAGGCAGAGTGCGCATGGTTGGGCAGGAGGTTCGGCGTCGGTCACCACGACTATGCGCCGGAAGTCCTTCCGTCCCTCGGCTACGGCCCTCATCACCGCTCCCCGCTCGGCGCAGATCGTCGCTCCGTAGCTGGCATTCTCTACATTGCAGCCGGTGTACACCTCCCCGGAGCTGCTCTCCAGAGCCGCTCCGACCTTGAACTTGGAATAGGGCGCGTAGGCCCTTTCCCGGGCGACCCGGGCCTGTTGAACCAGGTCGTTCAATTCTGGATCATGTGCTGTCATTCCACCCTTCCCGTGCATCGTCATTTTAGAAAACCAGTACCAGTTTTAAGAGTATAACAGATTTGATATAGTAGGGTAAACAGATTATCATAAAAGCCAGGAGGAAGGTATGAAAAGTGTCGGTTGGATCGGTACGGGAGTAATGGGACGGAGCATGTGCAGACATCTCTTAGAGGCGGGGCACCAAGTCTACGTGTACAACAGGACAAAATCAAAGGCGCAGGAGCTGCTGCAGGCCGGCGCGCAGTGGTGCGATTCCCCGGGTGAGGTGGCCCGAAGGAGCGATTACCTCTTCAGCATCGTAGGCTACCCCGAGGATGTGAGGGAGATCATGCTCGGCAAGAACGGAGTCTTCGAAAATATCTCTCAGGGGTCTTATGTAGTCGACATGACCACCTCGACCCCCCGACTGGCGGAAGAACTCTTCCAGAAAGCAAAAGCCGGCGGGTTTCACAGCCTGGACGCCCCCGTCTCCGGCGGAGATATAGGAGCCCGCAAGGGGACCCTGGCCATTATGGTCGGCGGAGAAGAACAGGACTTTGAAGAGGTGAAGCCCTTTTTTGAATTAATGGGGGAGAACATCGCCTACATGGGCAGCGCCGGCAAAGGGCAGCACTGCAAAATGAGCAACCAGATCCTCATCGCCGGAACTATGATCGGAGTTGTGGAATCGCTGCTGTACGCGTACAAGGCGGGTATGGATCTGGAGGATCTGATCGGGATCATCGGAAAGGGGGCTGCCTCGTCTTGGTCCATAAACAATCTGGGTACCAGAATAGCCAAGTCCGATTTTCAGCCGGGATTTTTTATCAAGCACTTCGTCAAAGATATGCGGATCGCCCTCGATGAGGCCCACCGGATGTCCCTGTCCCTGCCGGGACTCGCCTTGGTCGAGCAGTTTTACACCAGCGCAATAGCCCTGGGTCACGAGAACCTGGGAACTCAGGGGCTTTACAAGGTGCTCGCCGCACTGAACGGGATGGAATAATTCCGAGCAGATGACTCCAACGGAAATAGATCGTTGGAGTCATCTCATCCTAACAGAGGTTGATACCCACCTGAACGATCCTCATCGCCCGTTCGGCGGCGTCTTCCAAGAGTTCGGTACTTCGACGCATGGCCTCTTCCAGGCTCATAGCTCGATTTACCGTACTCATTACCGCGTCGATACCCCGTTCGTAGACCTCTTCAACTCCATCGCCGATATCACCCACTATGGCCAAGACGGGAATTCCCGACTTTTTGGCTCTTTTGGCCACTCCCACCGGGACCTTGCCGTAGGCGGTCTGTCCGTCGATTCTCCCCTCTCCGGTGATCACCAGATCGGTCTCCTCGAGACGGTTCTCGAAATCTACCGCGTCCAGTACCAGATCTATCCCCGTCTCCAACTTGGCATCGCAAAACACCATCAATCCGTAGCCCAAGCCTCCGGCGGCTCCGGCACCGGGGACGGTGTCGGCATCCTTGCCCAGGTCCGCCTTGACCACCTCCGCTAAGCGGGTCAGCGCGGTGTCGAGCAGGTCCACCTCTTTGGGACTGGCACCTTTCTGCGGTCCGTAAACCGAACTGGCCCCGCGGGTCCCGGTGAGGGGGTTGTTTACATCGCAGGCTACCCGAATTTTTGTCTTTTTCACTCGGGGATCCAGTTTTGAACCGTCGATACGCTCCAAATCGACCAAGGCAGCCCCACCATCGGCCAATTCGTTGCCCTGGTGGTCCAGAAAGCGGTAGCCCAGGGCCTTGGCCATTCCCATCCCGCCATCGTTGGTGGCGCTGCCGCCGATGCTCAGAATAATCTCCTCGACCCCCTCCTCGATAGCGTGGAGTATCAGCTCTCCCGTCCCGTAGGTGGAGGCACGTTTCACGTCTCTGTTATTCTCGGGCACCAGAGTCAAACCCGAAGCAGCGGCCATCTCGATAACCGCGGTAGTAGTATCTATCATTCCGTAAGAGGCTTGGACCTTCTGGCCCAAGGGACCGGATACCTCGGTGGAGATCAAGTCCCCTTCGTTTGCCGCCACCAGGGCCTCAACGGTACCCTCACCGCCATCGCCGACCGGGACCTTTTCAACTTCCGCGTCGCTGAAAACTCGGTATATTCCCCGCTCGATTGCCTCGGCAACTTGGAGACTGCTGTTGCTCCCCTTGAACGAATCAGGGGCGACTAATATCCTCATACCATACTCCTACATGGGTATTCGTGGTTCCATGTTCCGGGTAAATCATCGATACCCGATTTTTCCGTTTCTCGCTAGTATCTTTCTTGAAGTACCCAGCGGCTTTTTTACCTAAGATGCAAACCACTCCAAACAATTTTGCTTATTTTCTCCGTTAATTTTAGTACTGTCAAGTGTTGTATTCAACTATTCATATACCCTCTTTATAGCCGATTATTCTACTGTGGAATTGTCACGAATCTACGGAATAGTTATAATTGGAGTATGATTTACTCATATCAACGGAAGAGACCGGACATGGAGGAGGCGCTTTTCGTCGCTGAGAGCGCGGAGATCGCCGGAGAGGTGTACGCGGCCCGCGATTCATCTTTTTGGTTCAACGTTTCTATCAGGGGAGACCTGGCACCGGTGAGAATCGGCCACGGTTCGAACGTCCAGGACAACAGCGTGCTTCACGTTGCCGCAAACGGCCCCTGCGAAATAGGGACAAACGTCACAATCGGTCATGGGGTGATAGCCCACGCCTGCAAGATCGGTAACGACTGTTTGATCGGCATGGGGGCGATAGTTCTCGACGGCGCGGAGATAGGCGACGAATCGATAGTGGGAGCGGGGTCGCTGGTCACGCAGAACAAAAAATTCCCCCCCCGCAGTCTGATAATCGGTTCTCCCGCAAAGGCGGTGCGAGAGCTGACCGAGGACGAAGTGGCGGCAATTCGAAAAAACGCCAAGGAGTATATCGAGCTGGCCCGGGAATACGCCGCGCAGGCTTAATTCCGAGAGCCGTCTAAGATAGAGACGAGAGGATGCCCTCGGCGGCTCTTATACCGCTGGCCCAGGCGGCGGTGATGCCCCGGCTGGTACCGGCACCATCACCGGCGAAATAGACGTGTTCGACCACCTGGAAGTGCCTATCCAAGTAGCCTGGTTTGTTCGCGTAGAGCTTGATCTCCGGGTAGTACATGATCGTGCTTGGATGAAGTACGCCGGGGACAATGGTATCCAGAAGCTTCATCGACTTCCAGATATCCCGGAGGATTTTGGCGGGCACCGCCAGGCTGACATCACCGGGACAGGATGAGCGGAGCGTGGGCTCGAAGTCGTAGAGGTCGGCGTTGAAGGTATCCTCCTTCGACCTCTTGCCCAGCCGAAAATCCCCGACCCGTTGCCTCAGGGGCTTTCCCCCGCCGAGGAGCATCGCCTGCAGCCCGAGTATTTCGGCAAACTGCTGGCCGCTGGCCAGAGGTTCGGTGAGGCGGACGGTTTTCAGCATGGCGAAGTTGACCAGACCGTTGCCCTGTCCCCTTTTTTTGGAGAAGGCGTGGCCGTTGACCGAGTGGTAGACCTCTTTGTGCTCGGTCTCGTAACGCTCCTGGACCACGAAGGCGTTTCCGCTGTTAGTGCAGAAAGTCCGCACTTTGCCGGGAAAGTAGAATTTCGGGTCGTAATAGTCGGCAACTATGGGGTAGTGTTCCTGCCGAGTCTCTACCCTGATTCCGATATCCACAATGTGGTCCACGTAGTGGACCCCCAGACTGTCCATAACCTTCTGTAGAAAGCGAAAGCCCTGCCGCCCTGGTGCGATGATGATCTTATTGTACCCTATCGGACGCATGTTGGTCCTGATCATCCTCTCTTCGGCGGAGATGGACAGCATCTCCTCTTTCAAGGAGAAGCTGACTCCCAAGTCCTGAAGTTCGGCGGTCAGTTTTTTTATCAGCTCCAGTCCGCCGTCGGTCCCCAGATGAGTCTGCTGCACATTGAGCAGCTCCACGCCCAGCCGTTCGGCCCGCTTTTGGTAGGTATGGAGGTTCTCCTTCGGGAGAATCTCCGGTGTGAGTGCCGTCTTCACCAATTCCAGATAGTGTTCGGCCTCTTCGGCCTCCCATACTTCCAAAGGAAACCCTATGGGATAGGTGAAGTTCATTTTGCAGTCGTTGCGCAGTCCCCCGGTCGAGAAGGTCTCCCGATCTATCATCAGGATCGAGAGCCCCGGACGTGACTTGATCAGGCTGAAGGCGGCACCCAGGCCGGCGGGCCCGGTGCCGACGATCACCACATCGTAGCTTTCCATCAGCCTTCCACTGACTTGAGATAGGCGTCGAGAATCTGATGGCAGTTGTTGGACTGTATTTTTATCACCTTCATCTCCCTCTCCGCGCTGTCCGGAGCGTCCGAGGCGTGGGCGGTGTTGACCATCACGTCCTGCCCGAACTCTCGTCGCACGGTTCCTCCCGGAGCCTTGGTCGGGTCCGTAGGTCCGAGCACTTCGCGGATCCGCTGTACCGCATTCTCCCCTTCGTAAACCAAAGCCATGCACTTCACGCTTCCCGGCTGGTTGAGCTCATCCACCGGTACGTCCTTGGACTTCCGGCCGGACATGAACTCAATGATCTGATCGAACTGGTCCTCAGCGTACTCCACGCCGAAGGATTCGGTGAGAAAACGGAGAGTCTGGTCGCTGATCTCCATGTTGAACTCCCGCTCCAAGACCTCCGAAGCCTTCTGCCCGAAGACTGGAGCCAGTTTGTCCCGCAGTACGTTTTTCACCGGCCCGTAGAACTCCAAGGCCTCCGCCACGGACATTCGGTGCACCTTCACGCTGATGACTCTCAAGCCGGTTCGGCTGAACATGTCGATGATGGTACCGGGTCGAGAGCTGGCGTAGCGCCAATTGTCCGGTTTGATGATGACCAGAGTTCGCTCGATCTTTTGCGGGTTTTTGTACACCATGTTTTCAATAACCGTCGGTTCGTCTTTGATGAAATCGGCAAAGAGCCGCATGGTTTTCAAGGCGGTCTCCTGGTTTCGCGGGGTCAGCACCGCCGGTTCAAAGTACCTGACCTTGTTTGGATCCTCCGGATCCATGATCAGATCGGCGTAGGTGTCGCGAATGGTCTCTCCGGTTATGGATTCGAGCCCTCGGTTCTCCGGGTAGATGGCCCCGGCGATATCCGAGAGCTTGCGGGTAGCGTTCTCGCCACGGAAGAGCATCAACAAAACTCGATGCCGCCGAGTGGAGGGGCTGAAATTTTCCAACACGTAGTTACTCAGCAGCTCTCCGGTGAGCTGTCGAGTGAAAGTCCCGCTGGTCCGGATGATCTCAGCGTACTTCTCGGCAAACTCCTTGGTCGGAGCAAACATCTGTGCCCCCACCAACTCCAGATCCAAGCGTGAGAGAAGCCTGGATATCACACCGCCGGTTCTGCTCTTGGCGATGGTATACGGGGTGACTAAAATGTAAGAAAGTTCCTCGTTCATGCGTTCCTCTCTTTGTATATTGCGTTGTTTTATTGATCTTCTGACTCCCACGGGCGGTTTCCACGGGCGACTTCCCAAGTGGCTTCAGATAATCCCCAGCTTCTTGCCCTCTTCTTCGGCGACCTCCAAAAACCAGTCCAACTCCTCGTCCCGATGGATAGCCATATACGAGGTTCGGATCAGCGATCGGTTCGGAGGGACCGCGGGGCTAATGACCGGATTGACGTAGATACCCCGTTCGTAAAGCACCTTCCAGAAGGCGAAGGTCTTATTGTTGTCGCCTATTATCAAGGGGACGATCGGAGTCTCCGTGTTTCCGACGTTGAAGCCGAGAGACTTGAACTCCCGTATCATTTTCGTCGCGATCTCCTGTAGTCTATGAACTCGCTCCTTCTCCGTTTTGATGATCTCCAGGCTGGTACGTACCGCAGCTATATTCGCCGGGGGCATAGAGGCACTGAAGATCAGAGGACGGGCGAAGTGCTTGATGTAGTCTATCACCGACGCATCTCCGGCGACAAAACCGCCGATGGAACCGAAAGATTTGGAAAAAGTACACATAATGAGATCCGCCAGATCGTCGTCACCGTGGTATTCGCAAGTGCCCCGGCCCGACTCACCCACCACCCCGATGGCGTGAGCCTCATCCAGGTAGAGTCCGGCGTTGTACTTGTCCGCCAGATCCCGCATCTCCGGGAGCTTAGCGACGTCCCCCTCCATTGAGAAAACACCGTCGGTGACTATGAGCTTCGGTTCATCCAGGGGTATCCGCTCTAGTACTTCTTCCAACTCCTGCATGTTGTTGTGCTTGTATCGATGTAGATTGATCTGTTTGTGGATACCGGTGGCGAGAAAAATGCCATCCATAATGGAGGCGTGGTTCAGCTTGTCGCTGATGATATGCTCACCCCGCCCCACCAGGGCAGAGATGGCTCCGAGGTTGGTCTGGTACCCAGTGGTGAAACAGACCGCCGATTCGCGCGCGACAAAATCGGCCAGTTCATCCTCCAGCTGTTCGTGGAGGTCTAGGGTGCCGTTCATAAATCGCGAACCGGAGCAGCTGGTGCCGTAGCGCTCCACGGCCTTCTCGGCGGCCTCCTTGAGTCGCGGATCGTTGGCCAAGCCGAGATAGTTGTTGGAACCGGCCATCAACAACTCTCGCCCCTCGATATAGACCTTTGTTCCCTGACTTCGTTCGATGGGTTTAAAAAATGGGTATATGCCGGTGGCCCGTGCCTCGGCAGCTTCCTTAAAATCAAAACACTTTTGGTATATCGACTTCGACTGTGCCACTTTATTCCGTGTATTCTGCGTCTTACTCACCCTGTATTCTCCTGTAATATGCTTTTTTTGCATCTCTATCCATGATTCTATACACCAGACCGGGGAAAAAGCGCTTGACCAGATAGATCAGCTTGCTCTGCAGCCCCGGTATTATTGCAAACTTCCTTTTTTGTGCCCCCCTCAGCAGCGCGCGGGCCACATCTTCCGCTTTCATCAGTCCAGCGTTCCCGGCGATCACCTTGGTTTCGTAGGGTTTGGTACGGCTCTCCTGCTCCAGTTGCGGGGTATCCGTATCCGGCGGATACAGAACCGAGACTCCGATGCCCCGTACCGACAACTCGTTGCGTAGCGCTTCGCTGAGCCCGACGACGCCGAACTTGGAGGCACTGTAGGCGCTGTAGCCAAACAGCCCGATAAAGCCCGCCACCGACGAAACATTCACTATCTGAGCTCCCCTCCTCATCCCGGGGGCCACTATCCTGACCATGTTCCATGTCCCCGAGAGGTTGACCTCCAAGGTGCGGGAAAAACGCCGACCGTCTATATGCTCGAAATAGTCGGGATCCGCCATTCCGGCACAGTTTATCAGCAAATCCGGTACTTTTCCAGCTAAAATCCAAGGTGAGAGCTTGTGCTGCACCTGATCGTACACGGACACATCCAACGAGAGGGTCTCTACCATATCCGGTGAAGCTCCGTGGGCGATCAAGTCGCGGCGGGCTCTTTCAAGCTTCTCGGAATTCCGGGCGATAAGCAAAACTCTGGTGCCGGCGCTCAGCAGGAGTCTCGCCGTGGCCAATCCGATACCGCTGGAACCTCCAGAAATAAAGGCCCGTTCGAACATGCCCGTACCACCTACCTTTTCTCAAAGATCCTCTGGATAGCAATTCGATACCCGTTGATCACCTTTAGAATTGCTGCTCAGTAGACTATTGCCTATGGCCGGAGCTGTCAATCCCCTGCTTTTTTTAGGAAAGAATATCCCGGGGAAATGAGAGAACGAACTCGAAACGGCCCTCGCGATTATTCAGGATAATCTCGCCGTCCATATCCTTCACCAAAATTTCGATCAGCATCGTCCCGGTCCCCCCCTTGATATCTTCAAAGCTCTTGACCTGAGAATCAAAACCCTTCCCACTGTCGCTGTATTTGAACACCACTCGCTGCTCCCGGATACTCAAAGAGACCCACATATCACCGTGTTCGGTACATCCAGAATGTTTGATTGTATTGCTGGCCAGTTCGGCTAGGATCAGACCAAGCTTCGTCCCATACTTGGTATTCACCCGCAGCTCCTCGTATTCCAGATGCGCATCGTAGTCGGGGAGGCTCCCGGAATAGGTATCATTCACCAGAAAATCGAGAAGAGACTTGAAATAGGGGCCGACTTCGACACTGGAGAAGCTGCGGCTCTGGTACAACGTGTCGTGGAGCATCTCAATAGCCTGGATATGCTGCACAATATCTCGACTCACCGTGGCGCTGTCTTTGGACGAGTCGGACAACTCGATGCGGGTCAGAGCTATGACGTTGGCCAAGTTGTTCTTCACCCGGTGGTTCATCTCCACCAGAAGCATCTCCAACTCTCGTTCGTACCTTTTGGTCTCGGTGATGTCAGTGGCGATGACCAGGCGGGCCCATGGTTCTCCGGGCCAGGATATGGCTTTGCAGAAGACCCGGTACCACTTGTCGCTGCGCTGGCGGTGAAACTCCCACTTCCGACCCTCTCCGGGAAGCTCGGTCCCGTCGAAGAGGCTCCTGCGGGCGCAGGCTTCTCGGGGAGTGCCCCTGCGATCGCAGAAGACCTGATGGCAGGGTCTGCCCAGCACATCCCCGACAATCTGCCGAGCCTTCTTATTGATAAAAAGTATTGAGTAATCGTCGATATCGGTGACGAAAACGATCGAATCTATCGAATCGGTGATGCTCTCGATCTGACGTTGGTAGACCCGTTCGGCGGTCACATCCCGAAAGCTGCTGATGACCCCTGCCAGCTGCCCGCTGGTGGGATCGAAAAAGGGCACCGTGTTGATAGATATCCACACAAAGTCGCCGGCTTCGCGGTCCAGTCCGACGATTCTCTTGTACACCGCCTCACCGGTCTTGATGCTGTGCATCACTGGGTGCTCCTCTGAGGGCAAGGGGCTGCCGTCCTCGTTGTAGGTTCGGGCGTCGCCTCTGAGCGGGTAGATCTCCTTCAAGGTCGCCTCATCCATCAAGAAGATCTCCTGGGCCCTGCGGTTGGCCATCTCTATGGAGCCGTCGGGCTGGTGAATCACCAATCCCTCGTGCATCGCCGAGACCAGGGTCCGAAAACGGTTACTCTCCTCTCGGCCCGGAACATCTCCCTTCGATTGTTCCGCGGTCGATCTCACCGAGTCGGTGACGTCGTTCAAGGTGAAGATCAGCCCCTCCACCCCGCCTTCTTCGTCGATCACCGGACTGGCCGTCCAGTCCCAGTAGGTGGTCCCGCGGGCCGGCTGGTCGGGGTGTCTGAATGGGCGGGCCTTCACCGAATAGGGGCGACCGCTGCGCACCACCTCCGAAAAAATCGCCTCGTTTTCCCGATTCGGGTAGAGCTCGAAGTGGTTCTTCCCCACCAGCTCCTCGGGCCGGCAACGGGAGTTGAGCGCGTATTTTTCATTGACCTTGATGAAGTTAAAATCCCGATCCAAGTAGGCTACCAGAGCCTCGGACTGCTCGAAAAAGCGCCGCAGCAGCTGGTTTTCTTTTCTGGCCATCCGTTCCTGTTGTTCGAGCCTCTTCCGAGCCCCGTGGAGTTCCAGCGCCATCCTCACCGTGGTACATAGGAACTCATCGTTGCCAGGCGCTTTTTGTACGCAGCCGTAGTACTCGACGGCTGCGGTCTTGCCGATAGTCTCGGCGTCGGTGTGGGAGGAGTAGAAGACCACCGGCAACCGGTGCCTCTCTTGGATCATACGGGCCGCCTCGACACCGTTCATCCGCCCAGTGCCCAGCTC
>OMKS01004000.1_pt1 | contig 11391 bp, 6 predicted proteins | sample 1674721 | NCBI WGS metagenome assembly OMKS01 (sample SAMN06264996, study PRJEB25208) | sediment metagenome | isolation source: hot spring sediment | place: USA: California | collected 2014-09-02 | reverse complement strand
ACGAGATCTAGTACGGTCTCGTGGGCTCGGAGATGTGTATAAGAGACAGTTACATATGAATGCTCTCGATAGACTTGCTCGCTCTCGCCCGGTTCGGCGACGGACGAGGCCATATCCTGTTCAAACGTAGCCATCACGTCCTGTTCCAAAGCGATCAAATCGGCTTCAATTTCCTCGATGCAAGTGGGCGCTTCCAGGCGGCTTCGAATAGCGTGCACCCGCTCTGGGAACAAGCCCAGGTCCAGCGACTCCAGTTTGGCCTGCAGGGCGTTCAGGTGAGTGATCTGATCCTCCAGCCCTTGACCTTCACCGAGCATTCGGCGCAGTTTCTCTATCGACGGCGCGGCATCGGTCCACGTTTCAGCGCCTGGGGTGGATACGCCGAGAACGCGGGCAACGTGCTGCTCTAACAGATCCGCGTCGTGCAAGACCAGGGCCAGGTTCGCGTCAGTCGAGGCCAGGATGAGCAACACCGCCTCTTGCCCCACCGTCCGGAGGATGGCGTACCCGCCCTCGCCCTCTACGTACGTCTGGCGCATATCGGACCCCAATTGTTCCAGGGCGACCCGCCGCCCCAGCAAGGCGACAGGAGCGGCCATTGCGGCTATACTTTCCGCCTCCACGTCCTGGGGCAACGCCGAGGCCCAGAGCTTTCCGCCAGGACTGATCATCGCTAACGCCCGGATGTAGGGCCGGCGCCGGATGACGCGCATCAATAGCCGCCCCAGGGGATCCTCCGCCGGCACCTGGCGGACGATGTCGGCGATCTCCTGAATCTCTTCGGTCAGCCGATTTTCCAACGAGGACATCGAGGCGCCATTTCCTCCTGCATTCGATCCGTTCATCATGCCTCCCAATTATTTTTCTGTTTCAGGGCCTGCTTGACTGACAAGTCTTTTTGGACGCAGAATTTCGCAGACAAAAAACAGCGTTCATCTGTGTTGATCTGCGTCCTATTCCTGTTCTTAAGGTCAACTTTTCAGAACATGGGGTCAGCTTTCAAGGCCTTGATTCCCCTGCGCCATTGCCCCGTTGCTCGAGGTGCGGGGCGATGCTTTCCAGTATGGCGAGCACACAAGCGCGATCGTGGGCCACGCAACCCGGCGCTGGCAACAGGGCCACCTCTCGCCCCCCATTCCCGCCACATCCCGCAGTGACCAGATTCAAGGATCGCTCGATCCTGGTCGGTGAAAGCGCCTGGGGATGATCCTGCTTGTTTGCCACGACGAACATCGGCGCGTCGCCGAGTCGCACGGCGAAGAAATCGAACATCCGGCTGGTCTCATCCAGGCTTTCCGCTTCGCTGCTATCCACCAACATCAATACGCCGTTGCATTCCAGAATCAACGTCTCCCACATAAAGGAGAAACGACGCTGGCCGGGTGTGCCCACCAGGTGCAATCGCAGACCGCCGGATAACGTCACCCGGCCAAAGTCCATCGCGACCGTGGTCTGACGTTTGACATTGCGCTTCTCCATAGTCTGGACCTCGGTGCTGACGCCATCGATCTCGTTGACCGTCTGAATGAACGTCGTCTTGCCAGCGTTGAAGGATCCGGTCACGACCAATTTCATATACTCAGCATCCATACTTTCACTCCATTTCGGCGGGCCGACGATGTCCACAGGACGGCGCGACAAGCAGGCGCCCCGCCAGCAGCCCACTACTCGTGACGATGCCCATGGTCGCCAGGGCAGGGATGCCGGTCAATCCCAGGCACAGTGGAGGAAGCGCCAGGGCCAACGTCTCGGCCGTGGATATCCATCCCGCGGCCATCCGGCCGCCCGCGACAGCCACTACAACTACCCCGGCCGAGGCCAGGACGCCAACATCCACAGGTCCCAGCACGGCGGCCAACCCCACGCCCGCCAGACTGCTCAACAACGCGCCAGCCGCCAAGCGCAGCGCCGGACCAGCTCGTGATAGCGCGCCCCAGGCACAAAGCATCGTCGTCAGAGTCGCCAGAATGGTACCAGGGAACCACAGATTATGCAAGTGTCGATCCTTCCGGGCGTTAGCGGCCACGGGTGTACCATACAATGAAAGGGCGCTGTCTGATAACGGCCCCTTGGTCCGCGCGTCCTGAATGATTTGCAACAAGGTCGAGGCGCTCTCCAGGGTCGCCGGCGCGTATGGGTCGCCGGCCGGGACGAGCGCCAAGCGGATCAGGTCGTGGCTGACCAGATACGGGCTGGGCGTGACCGGCGCCGGATCTCCCAGGGCAGCGCTGGCCCATTGAGCCTCGGCGGCGTTCAGATCCTCTTGCAGAGCGAACGTGCGGATCGCCAGGTCCTCCAGCGCCGACAGCGAACGGGTCAATTCAGCCTGCACCGGTGCAAGTTGTTCGTTTACGGATACAGACGTGCTGCGCTGCGGAGAGGCGCTCGTAACGATGGTTGATAGGTCCGCCGATATATCGGCCGATATATCGGCCAGGTCAGCGACGGCATGGGCCAAAATGTCGGGCAGCGCTTTCAGAGCCGGCACGTTGCGCATCCGGGGAGCGATCTCCGGGAACTCGATGGGCACGCTGTCCAACATCGCGTTGGCCGTCGTCAAGGTATCTCTGACCTCGTCGAGACGGACGCGGGTCTCGTTCAACGACGTCGTGAGGGATTGACTGGTTGAAATTGGCGCCGGGCTGGCGGTCGCCGAGGGTATGCGCTCCAGCACGTCGATCACTGTCGCCAGCGCGCCCGCTTGCACTTCCAGGTCCTTTGCCAGGGCGCCGGCGACGCCCTCCCGCCCGCTCAGCCACTCTTCTACCGGCGCCGGCGGGCCGGGCCGTGCTTGTAGGGCTTCCTGCCCCTCTACAGCGGCGATCTCCGCTCGATTTTCCAGGTCGGCGATCAAGTTGTCCAGGGCGGCCAAACTGGTGTCGCTGCGCCCGGCCGTGGGCGCCTGCGCCAACAGGTGGAAAGGCATCGCGCGCCCGATGATGGCGCTGGCGCGCAACAGGTCGTATCCCACAGCCGACGCCGCTGACGACGGGACCGCGTCGATGGGATGGGCACTGGGCGTCAGCCAGAATACGCCCGCTGCCAGAAGCACCGCCAGTCCCAGGCGAAATCCCTTATGCGGTTTTGGCTCGCCCGGGGGGCGGGGATGGCGGGGACGCGCCAGGAGGGCGATGAGCGCGGGCGCGCCGCTCAAACTGAATGCAATGGCTACGAGTACGCCCAGAAATAACGCGATCCCCGTTCTCAAGTTGAACAGAAAGCCGGCTAACCCGGCGATGACGATGAAGGCCTGGAGCAACGTTCCTTCACCGGCCTGGACGATGGCGTGCTGTAACGGCGTCAACCTGGACACGGTGGGTGACGTGAGAGAGGCCATGCCAGCCTGCGCCGGTGCGCCGCGTCTCACCGCCGGGACGGGAGGCGAATCGTCTGGACGACGGGGCGAGAGCAGACGTATGGACCACGTCCCGGCCAACCCGGCGGAGAGAGTGGTGCTCAGGGCAACGGTCAATGGCGGGGCGAGCAGGGCGGCCAATACACTCGCCATCGCTCCCACGCAGCTGGCGCTGAGCCCCACGAGCACGGCGCGGGAGAGGCCAAATTTGCTGAATAACGCGGCCAAAGCGGCGACGATCCCGCAGCCAACCAGCACCAGCCATCGGCTCTCCCGCCACGCGACGGCGGCATCGTAGGCCAGGGCGCGCTTCCCGGTGACGTACGTCGACAGGCCATCGGGAGAACCCTGGAGGGCCGCGCGGCGTTCAGCCGTCTCCTGGACGTGCGCGCTGGAAGCCAGGGCGAGGGCATAGGTCTCACCTTCTGCCTCTCCGTAAGCTGTGTGCTTGCCCACGTCCTGTCCGATACGTCTGAAGTAGGCCCGGTCCTGTGGCGCGAGGCCCCCAGCGCGATGGAACACGAGCATGATCGGTTCGGCGGGCAGGTCAAAAGCCCCCAGCAACCGCTGTTCGTCGGCATCAACGGCATCGACGGCTGTTCGTTCCAATTTCGGCAACGGCGAGTAGAGCAAGGACGCCACGACGAACGGCAACCACAGGGCGACGAAGGCCAGGGGCCTCCAGCGACGATGTGCCTTTATCGAGCTAATGCGTCTTCTCGTCATCGGCATCGTCGGATAGGATTTGTCCGTACAGGACGAGGTAGCTGTTTCCATCGTCATCACTTTCTCGATCATCTTCCCATACAGCGAAAAATGCTCCCAGGCGAGGGTCGAACGCCACTGTTGGGGCGTATTGATTGTGCGCTTCGGTCGATAGGGCAAAGTTGCGTCCCAGCGGCGCGCCGTCGGGCGAGAGCCGTTGGCCGTAGATGTCCATGCCTCGGATTGCCTGACGGCGTCCATCTTCCCATACGATGAGGTAATTGCCCGCAGCGTTGACGGCGATGGCCGGCTTGTATTGGAATGGGCTTTCTCGAGAGACGTTTATCCGCCCGCCAATAGAACGCCCGTCGCTGCTCACAAGCTGGCTTTCGATGTCGTCGTTCCAAACGAGCATGTAAGCCCGGCTGACGGGGTTGTAGATGACGGCTGGCGAGTCCTGGTACCATCTCTCCACCGCCACGTCGATCTCGTCGCCCAGGACAGTCCCGGCGTTGGCGTCGATCATGCGCCCGAAGATGTCGGTGTCCAGCGTGTTGGCGTTCCGGGTATCCATCCACGCGACCAGGCAGCGGGGCGCTTCGATCTCGCAGGCCACGGCCGGCGTGAGTTGATCGCCAGGGGCTGAACTGACGGTGAAGGTTCCGCCGCTTATCTCGCCGTCCTGCTCTCGCAATCGAGGCAAGGATGGTATCAGCCGGGCGTGCAGATCGAATTCAGCCCCGGCGCGCCGCCCCTGCCAGACGACGACGAACCGGTCCACGACAGGGGCATAAGCGACGGCGGGGCGGAGTTGGTCCCCCAGGCCAGCCGCCACGGGGAATGGATCATCGACCGGCCGCCCTCTGGCGTCGAGATAGCGGGCATAGACGTCAAAATCGGCCGCCTCGTCTCGCCGGCTGTGCCACACCACCAGGTAGCCGTCTCCCTCTCTCCCCGGCGAGATCGCGGGCGCCGCTTGCTCGCCGGGACCGCCTCCTATAGTGAAGGGGGCGCCCTGTGGCTGACCCGCCTCCAGCGCCAACCCAAACACGTCCAACCCGTCATCGCTCCAGGCGTACCACACGACGACGCTGCCGTCCATCGCCACAACCGGTCGAAAAAGATCGCCGGCCCCCTGGACGAGAGGGAATGGATCGCCCGGTGCGGCCGGCGCCGGGGCCAACCAGTAGCGCCCGGCCCTGGCCTCGCCGGCCCACAGCATCACGACGAACAACGCGAGGCTCACGATGCCCCGGTAAACGTACTTTCTCCTCATCCGTCTCTTGTTCCTTCGACGCATCTGCTCCTCGATTCTAACGCAAGAACGCCAACAGATCTTGGGTCACCTGATGGCCTTCTGGGATCTGGCTGAATAATCCCGCACCGCACACGGCGCAGCGACCCTTGACGGCTCGTTGACCATTGGGCATCTCGATCTCTCGCACTTCTGAGACGAGACGTTGCGCACGGCACCGGAGACAATAGGCCACGTGCACGTTGGACTCGTGCAAGATCTTTTCCTTCAGACTGACGCCGTGCTCCACGCCGTGCTCCACGCCGGCTTCCTGCTCGGTCAGCCGATCTTTCAGCCGGACGATGCGCCGCCGAGCCGCTTTCAAATCGGCGTTGAGTTGTGCGATACTCGCCTGTGCCTGCTCCCATTTGGCCTGGGCGCGATCCCGCTCCCCAACGATCTGTTCAATCTCTGCCTTGGTGTCATCCGAGCGCTCGTCCAGATCCCGCAGGTCCGATTGGCGCTGTTCCTCAACGAGGGCTTGACTGGTCTGCTGGACTTGTTTCAGTTCTTCGGTCAGTGCTTTCCGCTTGTGCTCAGAGATCGCCAGCGCTTCGTGCAGCGCCGTCACATCCGCCGGCAATGGGCTCTCTCGTTCCTGGTTGGCGGCTATGAGGGCCAGTTGTTTGGCCATTTCGACCCGACGGGCCTCATTGGCCCCCAGGGATTTCCTGAGTTGGATGGCCTCCTCCTGCAAGTGATCCCGTTCCGATTGTAAAGCCTCGATGCATTCCAGCGCCGCGCTCAAATCGGCTTGCAACTCGATCAGTGACGCCTGTCTTTGTTCCTGCAGTGCCCGGGCTGCATCTTGCGCCTCGGCCAGCGCTTCCTGCTCCTTTTCCTGCTCCTCGCGCAGCGCGTCCCGCTCCCGTTCCGCCGCCGCCAGCGCCTCGCGCAGCACCGAAAGGTCGGCCTGAAGGGCCTCGGCGGTCTGGGCGGTCTCGCGCAGGTGGGCGATCTCTTCCCGCAGTGTGTCTCGCTCGGACGCCAACTGCTGGACGCGGGCCGCGGCGGCGTCCAGCTCCTGGCGCAGGTTGGCCAGCGAGGCCTGTCCTCGCTCCCGCGCCGCCCGGGCCATATCGCGCTCGTTGGTTATCTGTTTGCTCTTCTCCGCCAACCTTTCTTTTTCCCGCTCCGCCGTGGCCAGTGCGTTGCGAAGCTCGTCCCGTTTGGCCATTAATTGCTCGACACTCTCCAGGGCGGTATTCAAATCCAGTTGTAAACCGGCCATCACGGTCTCCTGCTTTTCTCGTTCTTCATAGGCGGCGTCCCGTTCGCTCTCCAGGCGCTCGATGGTCTGCATCAAAACGCTTTGCTGGCGAGACGTCTCTTCTTTTGTCTGTTCTTGTGCTTGGATCGCGCGCGCTTCATCCCGTTCCTGGGTCAAGTGGGCGATTGTTTGCTCCAAATCGACCGTCTTCAAACGACTATGCGCTAACGTATCCTGGAGATGATCTATTTGCTCCCGCAGGTCGTCCTGCTCAGACACCAAACGCTCGCTCCGGGCCATGGCGCTGGCCAGATTGACCATTTTCTGTTTCTGTGTCTCTCGGATCACATCTCGTTCGTTCGTCAACCGTTCCACAGTCTGTTCCAGATCAGACTTCTGTCGTTGGCTCGTCTCCAGGGCATCCCGCAATGCCGCCACTTTGGCCGTCAGTATATCTTCGCGTTCTACGGTTCTCCTGGCACGCGACAATCGGACCGCCAAATCCACCTTTTGTCCCTGGGCTTTTTCCAATGTGTCTTGAAGTTGGGCCACGGTTTTCGTCGCAGTTGCTTTTTCTTCCTGGAGGTGGGCGAGTCGCTGCTTCAGGGTCTCTATTTGATCTCGCGCCTCTTCCAATTCGACCGTTGCTTGATCTCGCTCTGCAACGATGGCGGCGAGATCGACGGTGGATGGCCCGGCGTGCGTGGTCAATCTGTTTTCAGCAGCAGCATCTTCATCATCATAGCGCTGATCGTGTCCAACTCCAGCGCTTGGCCCCACTTCTTGCTCGACTTTCTGTCTGTTCAAGTCGTCGCGCAGGTTTTCGACCTCGTTTTGCGCGGCCTGCAACGACAGGCGTGTCTCGATCAATTCGAGCTGCAGCCGGGATAGGCTCTGTTGTCTTTGCACAGCCGCCTTGCGCAGGCGTTGCAATTGATTGCCCAGAACGATAGTTTGCCGGACCAGAGAGGCTTCGCGTCCGTTGCCCATCTGCTCAGTTTCGTCTTGGAAAAGCGCGATCAGGGCCTCTCGTTCTTCGAACGCCTCCTGTAATGCGCGGTATTCCAATTGAAGCTGCAGGATCATCCAGTTTTTGGCGTCGGCGACTCGCGCCAGCGCCCGTTTAACTTGCAAAGGTTGGGGCCGCAACAGCACGTCGTCGGGCATGAAGGTCTTTTGAGCGACCGTCTCCAACTCTTCTAGCAGATGATCCAGCGCATCTTCCCGCATCGGTTGCAAAGGCAGGGTCGCGAGATTGACGGGAAGTTCCACATCCCAATTCGTATCACCAGGCCGGGCAGGCGTGATAATCTGGCCCCGGACAAATCCCCCTGGCTCAATGTAAAAAGTATAGGCACACACATTGCCCCATACCTTGCCGCTGCTCCGAATTTCGACCCGCGTGGCTCGCACGCTGCCAACAACGACGCCATGCACCACGACGTGTTCCGCCACGATATTGCCACTGGACATGCCACATTTTTCGACGAAGACCAAGTTGGCGACTGACAGATCCCCCTCGTAAATTCCCCGGATATGCATAGGTCGATCGGTATCCATCTGACCGATCAATGTGACTTGGGAGCCAATGGTGGTCTCTTGGGGTTTTTTATCCTTATCCATCAGAGTTTCCTGAACTGGGACAAGCCAGAACAAAAAGGAATTACCGATAGCGAAGTCTTGCGGGCCTTCAGAATTTCGCTTGGTCACGGTGAGAGATTGGCCACGCATCCTTCGACTACGCTCAGGACAGGTTTGCACGAATCAACACGAAAAACCCAAAGATTAGTGACAATTCGTGTCATTCGTGGCGAAAAATTGACCGCTTGCTAAGCCGAGCACGCGAACTAGCAGAGAGCCTCGAAACTACTTGTAATATAGCATAAACGGGACAGGAAAGACGTTACAATTTCGTTTCGATTTCGTTGCATGGCTTTGCATGAGGAAGGAGAAAGAATTAGGGGAAAGGAGGAGAAAACACAAACAGATCGATCAGGGGTTTAACACCTCGGTGATCTTGACCCACTCGTCAATGGTCAGCGCCTGGGCGCGCCGCTGGGGATCGACGCCGATGGCGTGGAGTTTCGTCTCCACTTCGTCGGGCAGCATTCGGAGGCCGGCGGCCAACGTGTTGCGGAGTTGCTTGCGCCGCTGCGAAAATCCGGCCTTCACGACGCGAAAGAAGTCAGCCTGATCATCGGCCGGTATCGGGGGAGTGTCGTACAGATCGATCCGCACGACGGCCGAATCTACCTGCGGGGCGGGGTAAAAGCTGCCGGCCTTGATGCGAAAGAGCTTCTGGGGTTGTCCGTAAAATTGAACGCTGACGGCCAGCAGACTCATATCCCCTGGTCTGGCCACGATGCGCTTCGCCACCTCCCACTGCATCGTCAGTACCATCTGGCAGGGCTTATAAGTCGTCTCTAACAGATGCCTGAGGATGGCCGACGTGATGTAGTAGGGCAGGTTAGCGACGACCTTGTAACGCAGGGGGGGGATAAAATCACCGAGCAGGTCAGCCGGGTTGAGGTCCAGGATATCCCCTTCGACCAGCGTGACGTTGTCGAAACGAGCCAGTGTGCTCCGGAGCACCGGGATCAGGTCGCGATCCATCTCGACGGCCACGACGTGAGCGGCCGCCAGGGCCAGACGCTCGGTCAAGTTCCCGACCCCTGCCCCCACTTCCAGGACGACGTCGTCGGAAGTCAAGTCGGCGGCAGCGACGATTTTCTGCAAAACGACCGGATCGACGAGGAAGTTCTGCCCAGCGCCTTTGCTGGGTTGAACGTCCCATCGCCTCAGTACTTCCAATACGTCCATTGAAACGTCTAATCCAGAACGTACCGAATCTGATCGGGCACAGGCGTGAGGAGGTAGACGTCCACCCACCGGTACCAGAGCACCAGGTTGTCGTCGTCGTATCCCAGGTCGATTCGCCGTCCCTTGATGGCGCCGCCCGTATCGCCGGCGATGCCAACGCCATATCCGGGCACATACACATGACTGTGCAGTTTGATCACCCGGGGATCGACAGCCACGATACCGTGTCTCATCTGCATACCGGTGGCCGTGCGGCCATACCAGGGGCTCGATCTCGGTGTCCCCGCCGTCCCAGCCGAGTAGGAGGTCGCCAACGCGCGCAGCTTGCGCCAATACTCGACCGGCCCCGAGGGGGTGTCGAGAGTCCGGACGACGACTTTGGTCCCATACCCAAATACCTTGTTGGTCGGTGGGACGGCGACGTATTGGCTATCAACCTCCCGCGCTATCTCGTGTCCGTCCTCGTAGCGTACCCGGATGCGCCGTTCGCGTACACCCCGGGCGCCTTCTTGCATCACCCGTTCGTGATCGATCTCCAGATCGTGATCGGGTTGCCAGAGGATCTCGAAGGGGATAGGCTCCTGTTCGATCAAGAATCGCTCGCTGACCCGGACCACTCGAATCGAGGTTTGCTCCCCCAATTCATCGTCGAGCGGCGGTTCGGCATAATCCTGACCGGTCAATATCACGCCGAGATCGGCCAGCACCTCTCCCACGTGCTCCCGGTGTGTGCGGGCGCGCATCGTGCGACCATCCACTTGAACCGTGACTGGTTTCGAGCGATTGACGTGGATGTGCATACCCGCCGATAGCCGTTCCCCCAGCGCCGGCTCGACGCCGTCGGCCAGGTAAAGCGTCAATCCGGCGTGGCGCAGGGCCTCTCCCACGGTATTGGCTATGCTGTGGTGCGTCGAGGTATTTTCGCCATCGTGCAACGTAAAGGGGGTGGCGCGACGAATCGTGATCTGGGCCGGTTTCAGATCATCCAGTCCGGCGTCGAGTGGGTGAATCTGGCCTTCGACCCTTATCTCGTCGTAGGGATTGACCGACAGACGCGCTTCTTGCAAGATCAGATCGATTGATCCAGAATGGGTATAGTGAGATGCGTGATGACCGTCGGCGTTGATGTGGACGAGTTGAGCCCGCTGCACGTCGACGTGCATATTGGATTGCAGGGGAGTATCCATTCGTCGTGGGTAGATGATGTCTTTGGGGTGAAGGGTCAGACCGATGTCCATCAAAAACGCGCCCAGGGTCTTCTGATGCGTGTGCAATGCATATTCCTGCCCATCAACGACCAGGGTGATGGGGGTCATACTGTTCTGATAACCCGCGGCCATGGCGCCGAAGATGAAGATCAAGGCCACGAGCACCTTCAGCCCGCGTGGAATTTGAATGTAATTCATGGATATACCCGAAAGGGATAAATGTTTACGAGATTATAACACAGAAGCGGCGGTATGACCGCCGCCTGGCGTATTCATCAATCTGGTCTTTCCAAATACCAGGACACCCCCGATCTTTTGATCCGGCGACGTCTTGTTTTTGGTCGTGCACCCTCCCGTCGAAACGGACTACTCGCCTTACCCGGGCTACCCGGCTCCGACCAGGCACCCCTGCGGCGCCCAGAGAGATACTCCTTACCGCTGCTTCCTTCCGGACCTGACGGGGTTCGGAGATTTCTGCCGCGCAGGACCCAGTCTTCGACACCAGATAACCAGGGCAGTATCAAGCAGGACATTCCTCGGGGAGGGAATTCAACCCCGCTATGGCGGATTGCGGGTACAAGGCACCGCCAGCTCCCCGTCTAGCACGACCACAAACATGCTACCCCAAGGGCGCTAAAAAGTCAAACGTTCACAATTTCAGCCCTTTGTGCGCTTTGCCTGGGTCAGTTTGTGTGATAAAATCCCCTTGATAATGGTAGGAGTTACCTTGACAATGGCACATTTGTCCCCGGCGAATAAATTCGCGGGCCACAACTGCAAAGTCGGCCTACGCCGACTA
>OMKS01003999.1_pt1 | contig 11391 bp, 12 predicted proteins | sample 1674721 | NCBI WGS metagenome assembly OMKS01 (sample SAMN06264996, study PRJEB25208) | sediment metagenome | isolation source: hot spring sediment | place: USA: California | collected 2014-09-02 | reverse complement strand
CCCGGGAACGACGCGCTCTTGATGCCCTCGATGAAATCAGGGGAAACCGGTAGCAAGCGTCAGATTCAGAACACTAGAACACCAATTAGAGTGTGAACGCCGCTAAGAACACCTGCAAGAGATTTCACTGATGGCAAGATTCCGTATGTTCATAGATGATACAGGCTGCGTGCGGGATGAGGCGACAAATCACCCTCAACGAAGATATGGCGGCATTGTAGCCGTAATTTTTGATATTGAGTATCTTCGCGAGTTTTTTGAGCCTGGGTTTGATAAGTTGCGAGAAAAGCACTTTGGAAGAAAGGCGGATGGTAATTTACCAATTTTGCATCTTCGGAAAATGAAGAATCCAAGTGAACATGGTCCATTCGCGTGTTTGAAGGATGCGGAAAAGCGCGAGGCGTGGGAGCGGGATTGCATGAGCATGTATCGCCGAGCGCAATATAGCGTCGTGGCTGTAGGGATTGATAAAGTCGCCTTTTATGCGCAACATGTTGGTTGGCAGGGTAGTATTTACGAAATACTCGTGGGGAACGCAATCGAGAGGTTTTTCTATTTCCTGCGTGGTCGCGGGACGGGTGACGTAATGGCAGAGGCTACAAACAGCCAGTTGGATCAGCACTTGAAAGGCTTATACTCAAAGTTTTGGGAGTCTGGGGCGGACCACATATCTGCTGAAAACCTTCGTTCCGTGCTATCATCAAAAGAAATTAAGATAAAGCCAAAGTCTCAAGATATAGCTGGTCTGCAACTTGCGGATCTTTTGGCGAGCACCTGTTTTTCGCACTGCAAGAAGATTTATGCTGATGGACCATCATATGATCCATTCGCGATGTCCGTCGCGGAGATGATTGAGCGCGAGAAATTCTATCGAAATCCCGCTACACACGATCCACATGGATATGGACGCGTGTGGCGGCCATCTTAAAAGCTAAGCGGCCCCGGAGGGCCGCCCAAGCATTGCCGCTTGTCCCTCCACCTCAGCGACGGATTACCGTAACAGTAGGGCTCAATGGCGATTCTGTCAAGAGAATCAGCCACTTCCTGTCGAAGCTATTGATTGCCAAGCGTAGGGTGTGTGCCCACGCAACACCACGCTCCTCGCCGCATGACGCCCACCGGCGTTTCCGCTATCCCCCCATGCCCGACCTCACCTGCTTCCTCACCGCCCAATCCACCACCTTCCCCACGGCGCTGGCCGAGCTTCGGGCGGGCCAGAAGCTCAGCCACTGGATGTGGTTCATCTTCCCGCAACTGGCCGCCCTGCAACCGTAGCAAGCGTAGGGTGGGTGCAAACCCACCACCCATCGCGCGGAATAACGCCGCCCTGCTTTTCTGCTATCCTGGAACGCTGCCCGACCTTACTCGCGTCCCCCCCCCACCGCCCGGCACCCGTAGCGCGGCTGCCAACCCACCACGCCCGGCCAACCCACCACGCTCCCGCATTGCCCACCCACGCCCCGCGCCCTAGAATCACCGGGAAAGCAAAGGGGGGGTCCATGTCGGCCGTCACGCTGATCGTTCTCTATCTCGTCACCGCGATTTTCTTTCTCGCCGTCGATGCGGTGATGCTGACCAAATTCATGCGGCCGCTGTTCGAACGCTATGTCGGCGACTGGCTGCTCGACAGTCCGCGGCTGGGCGCGGCGGCGGTGTTCTACCTCGCCTATGTCGCGGGGCTGGTCTATCTGGTCTCGCGCCCCGCGCTGGCGGCGGGCGATCCGATGCAGGCGCTGGTGCAGGGCGCCATCCTCGGCGCGATGGCCTATGGCACCTATGAATTCACCAACTGGGCCACGCTCAGGAACTGGTCCGTGGTGCAGGTGATGGTCGACACCACCTGGGGCGCTGTGCTGACCGGCGTCTCGGCCTGGGTCGGCGTGACGGTGGCGCGGGTGGTCGCCTGAGCGGTTGCACCGGTTGGCGTGCGGCCCGTCAACCCGGGCCGCCGCCGGAAAAAGGTCCGATGGAATTCCGATGAAAGTCCGATGGAATTCCGATCCGGCGGAGTCAGAGCAGCCGCAGCTCGCCCGCCGATTTCCGCCCGTCGCGGCCCTCGATCATCTCGAAGGCGACCCTCTGGTTGTCGGCCAGCCCGGTCAGCCCGGCGCGCTCCACCGCCGAGATATGCACGAACACGTCCTTGCCGCCGTCATCGGGCGCAATGAACCCGAAGCCCTTGGTAGTATTGAACCATTTCACGGTGCCGGTGGGCATCGTCATCCTCTCCATCTTCGGTTTCCGCCCCTGCGGAATTGCCGGGCGCGGGTCACAGCCAAGTCTTCCAGTCTTCCGGCTGCCCCGAAAGAGGAGCGGTCGCCCAGGTCGTCTGCCGTCGCGGGGCGAAAGCATGCGGGAGGGATCAACCCAAAATCAAGTGAAGTTTACAATGCCCCTTTTCCCCCATACTGCACCGAAAAGGAGTCACGAATGATCGTTTACGGCTTGAAAACATGCGATTCTTGCCGAAAGGCCCGCGCCGCGCTGAAGGCCGCGGGCCACCCCGCAGAGCTGCGCGACCTGCGCGAAATCCCGCTCAGCCCGGCCGAAATCGCCCGTTTCCTCACCGCCTTCGGCAATACCCTCGTCAACCATCGCTCGACCACCTGGCGCGCCCTGCCAGAGGCCGAGCGTGCGAAAGATCCGACCGCCCTCCTGGCCGCCCATCCGGCCCTGATGAAGCGCCCGGTGATCGAGGTGGACGGGCGGCTGTACCTGGGCTGGGACTGCGCGGTGCAGGAGGAACTGCTTGGCAAGGCCGCGCCGGGCGCCTAGATCGGGCCGAGACAGGCAAGGAGTCGATCAATGCGCAACGCCGCCCTGACCCTTGGGGTGATCGCGGGCCTGCTGGGCCTGATCGTGGGCTTTTTCGGCTATGGCTACACCGTCTTCATCGAAAGCTTCGGCGAAATCGGCGATCTGGCCCGGCAGGTCGACAACCCCGAGCGCACGCGCATCATCTCGCTTCTGGCGCCGATACTGGCGATTGCCGGGGGCGCGATGGCGCGGGCCCAGAACGTCGTGGGCGGGCTGATGATGCTGGTGTCCTGCGCGGGGATGTATTGGGGCTTTGGCTTCAACGTCTTCACCATGTTCCCCATCGCGATGTCCGGTCTGGGCGGCGTGCTGGCGCTGGCCGCCCGCCGCCCGGACCCGGCCTGAGATCAGGCCAGATCGGGGGGCAGGGCGGCTGCTGCGAGCTCTGCCACCACCTCGTCCAGCGCCATGCTTTGCGTGCCCTTTTCGCCCAGCCGCCGCACCGACACCGTGCGCTCGGCGACCTCGCGTTCGCCGATGGCCAGGATCACCGGCACCTTGCCCACTGAATGTTCGCGCACCTTGTAGTTGATCTTTTCGTTGCGGATATCGGCCTCGGCCCGCACGCCCGCCGCGGTCAGCCGTGCCACGACCTCGCGCACGAAATCGTCCGCACCCGACACGATCGAGGCCACCACCACCTGCCGCGGGGCCAGCCAGAAGGGCAGTTTCCCGGCGAAGTTCTCGATCAGGATGCCGATGAACCGCTCGAACGAGCCCAGGATCGCGCGGTGCAGCATCACGGGGCGGTGCTTGGCGCCATCCTCGCCGATATAGCTGGCCTCCAGCCGTTCGGGCAGCACGAAATCCACCTGCAGCGTGCCGCATTGCCAGTCGCGCCCGATCGCGTCGGTCAGCACGAATTCCAGCTTGGGCCCGTAGAACGCGCCTTCGCCCGGGTTCAGTTCGTAGGCATAGCCCGCGGCTTCGGTCGCGGATTTCAGCGCGGCCTCGGCCTTGTCCCAGACCTCGTCGCTGCCCGCGCGCATCTCGGGGCGATCCGAGAACTTGACCCGGAACTTCTCGAAGCCGAGATCGGCATAGACCGCACTCAGCATCGCGATGAAGCCGCGCGTTTCCTCCTCGATCTGGGCCTCGCGGCAGAAGATGTGCGCGTCGTCCTGGGTGAAGCCGCGCACCCGCATGATGCCGTGCAGCGCGCCCGAGGGTTCATAGCGGTTGCACGACCCGAATTCGGCCATCCTTAGCGGCAGGTCGCGGTAGGACTTGAGCCCCTGGTTGAAGATCTGCACATGCCCGGGACAGTTCATCGGTTTCAGCGCATTGACCGATTTCTCGCGCGCGTGCTCCTCGTCCACCTCGACGATGAACATGTGTTCCTGGTACTTTTCCCAATGGCCCGAGGCCTCCCACAGGCGGCGGTCCACCACCTGCGGCGTGTTCACCTCGACATAGCCATGCGCATTCTGCCGCCGCCGCATGTAGTCCTGCAGCGCGGTGTAGATGCGCCAGCCGTTGGGGTGCCAGAACACCTGGCCCGGTGCCTCTTCCTGCATGTGAAAGAGGTTCATCTCGCGCCCCAGCCGCCGATGGTCGCGTTTCTCGGCCTCTTCGAGGAAGGTCAGGTAATCCCTCAGATCCTGCCGATTGCGGAACGCCACGCCATAGATCCGTTGCAGCATCGGCCGACTGCTGTCGCCCCGCCAATAGGCGCCGGCCACCTTCATCAGCTTGAAGGCGTCGGCGGGCACCTGGCCTGTGTGCTGCAGGTGCGGGCCGCGGCACAGATCCTGCCAGTGGCCGTGCCAGTACATCCGGATCGGCTGGCCCTCGGGGATCATGCCCACGAGTTCCACCTTGTAGGGCTCGTTGTTGGCCTCGTAATATTTCACTGCGCGGTCACGGTCCCAGATCTCGGTCGTCACCGGATCGCGGCGGTTGATGATCTCTTTCATCTTCGCCTCGATCTGGCCCAGATCCTCGGGGGTGAAGGGCTCGGCCCGGTCGAAGTCGTAATACCAGCCGTTCTCGATCACCGGGCCGATGGTCACCCTCGCGTCAGGCCAGATTTCCTGCACCGCGCGCGCCATGATATGCGCCAGGTCGTGGCGGATCAGTTCCAGCGCGGGGGCGTCGTCCTGCATCGTGTTGATGGCGATGGCCGCATCCTCGGCGATGGGCCATTGCAGGTCGAAATGCTGCCCGTTCACCTGGGCCGAGATCGCCTTTTTCGCCAGCGAGTTGGAAATCGAGGCGGCGATCTCGGCCGGGGTCGTGCCGGCCGGATAGCTGCGGTGATTGCCATCGGGGAAGGTCAGCGTGATCTGGCCCATTGCGTCCTCCTCGTCGGTTTGGCGCCCACGGAACGCCCGGTTGCGGGTTATGTCGCGCCCCTGATGAACCCGGGCGTTGGGCAAGTCAAGACGGCGGGGCCGCGTAGGGTGGGTGTCAACCCACCGCCTGCCTCCGCCGCCCTCAGTCCAGTTCTGCCAGCCGGGCAAGCGCCGCGCGCAGCTTGGTGGCCTCGTTCTGCCTGGCCTCGGCCAGGTCGCGGGTTTCCTCGACCACGTCTTCGGGGGCGCTTTCGATGAATTTGGGGTTGTTCAGCCGCCCCGTCAGCCCGGCCAGGTCCTTTTCGAGCTTGGCCACGCTTTTTTCCAGCCGGGTCCTTTCGGCGGCGACGTCGACGATGCCAGCCAGCGGCAGGGCAAGGCTTGCGCCCTCGATAGCGATGGTCACGCAGCCCTTGGGCAGATCCTTGACCTCGCTCAGGCTTTCGATGCGGGCCAGCTTGCGGATCAGGGCCTCGTTGCGCTCCCATGCGGTGCGGGCGGCGGGGTCGATCTGGGTGGAAAGCATCGGGATCTGGGCGCCTGCGGGCACGCCCATCTGGGCGCGGGCCGAGCGGATTTCCTCGATCAGATCAATGACCCAGTTCATCTCGCGGTCGGCCTCGGCGTCGATCAGTTCGGCGCCATAGGTGGGCCAATTGGCGTGGACCAGCATCTTTTTGCGGGTGGCGGTGGTGGTCCAGAGGTCTTCGGTGATGAAGGGCATGATCGGGTGCAGCAGGATCAGGCACTGGTCCAGGACCCAGGCCATCGTGGCGCGGGTTTCCCTTTGTTCTTCGGGACTTCCGTCCAGAAGCAAAGGTTTGGAGAACTCGACATACCAGTCGCAGACCTTGCCCCAGACGAAGCCGTAAAGCGCGTTGGCCGCGTCGTTGAAACGGTAGTTTTCCAGTGCGTCGTCAACGGCTTGGCGGACTTTTGCGGTTTCGCCGATGATCCAGCGGTTCACCGTCTGACTTGCATCGGGTTTGCATCGGACTTCCATCGGACTTTCGTCGGAAAACACGCCGTTCATTTCCGCGAAGCGGGCGGCGTTCCAGAGCTTGGTGCCGAAATTGCGATAGCCCGCGATGCGGCTGGTCGAGAGCTTCAGATCGCGGCCCATCGCGGCCATGGCAGTCAGCGTGAATCGCACCGCGTCGGCGCCGAATTCATCGATCAGGTCCAGCGGGTCGAGGACGTTGCCCAAGGATTTCGACATCTTCTTGCCCTTCTCGTCGCGGACAAGGGCATGGACATAGACGGTGTGGAAGGGGACCTGGTCCACCACGGCAAGCTGCATCATCATCATCCGGGCGACCCAGAAGAAGATGATGTCGAAGCCGGTGATGAGCACATCGGTGGGGAAGTATTTTTGCAGTTCCGGCGTGTCCTCGGGCCAGCCCAGCGTGCCGATGGGCCAGAGGCCGGAGGAGAACCAGGTGTCGAGAACGTCGGGGTCGCGCCAAAGAGGCAGGGTGTTCTGACCGTGGCGATTGACCCAATCCACCATGGACGCAGATGAGAGCGGACCTTCCACGAGCGAGACGATATGTCCGGTCTCGGAATAGTGCAGCATCGCGAGTTTCTGTGCTTCCTCCGGGCTGGAGGCACAGAACATTTCCGTCTCCGACCAAGATATGCCGATTAGGCCATCCGTGCCCCTGCGAACCTTCGGCCCATGCCACACCGGAATCTGGTGCCCCCACCAGAGCTGGCGGCTGATGCACCAGGGCTCGATGTTTTCCAGCCAGTGGAAATAGACCTTTTCGTGCTGCTCGGGCAGGATCTTCGTCCGGCCCTCGCGGACGGCGGCCAGCGCCGGTTCCACGATCTTGGCCGTGTCCACGAACCACTGGTCGGTCAGGTAGGGTTCGATGGCGACCTTGGAGCGGTCGCCATGGGGGACCATGTGGCGGTCGGGGTCGATGCCGTCGAGCCAGCCATCGTCGCTGGCCTCGTTGATGATCGCCTCGCGCGCGGCGTAGCGGTCGGCGCCGTCCAGACGCTCGATGGCCTTGGCGACGAGGTCGGGGTCGCAGCCTTCGGCAAAGTCGCGGTTGTCCTTCAGCCACATCGTGGCGCGGGTTGTCATCACGTTGATGGCGCGCAGGCCCGTCCGCTGGCCGACCTCCCAGTCGTTGAAATCATGCGCAGGCGTGATCTTGACCGCGCCGGTGCCCTTTTCCGGGTCGGCATATTCGTCGGCCACGATGGGGATCGACCGGCCGCAAAGCGGCAGGCGGACGGTCTTGCCGATCAGGTGGCGGTAGCGCGGATCCTCGGGGTGGACGGCGACGCCGGTATCGCCCAGCATCGTCTCGGGCCGTGTGGTGGCGACAACAAGGTAATCGCGGGTCTCGAAGGCGGTCGCGTTCCCGTCCCCGTCGAACTCGATGGGGTGCTGGTAGGTTTCACCGTTTTCCAGCTTGTAGCGCAGGCGCCACATCGCGCCATCGACCTCGACCTGTTCGACCTCGAGATCGGAGATCGCGGTCTCGAAATGCGGATCCCAGTTCACCAGTCGCTTGCCGCGATAGATGAAGCCCTTGTTGTAGAGATCGACAAAGACCTTGATGACGGCATCGTGGAAATTGCCCTCCTCGCCCGCCGGCGCCCCGGGCGCGCCCGACATGGTGAAGGCGTTGCGCGACCAGTCACACGAGGCCCCCAGCCGTTTGAGCTGGTTGATGATGGTGCCGCCGGATTGCTGCTTCCATTCCCAGACGGTTTTCAGGAACTCCTCGCGCCCCATCTCGCGGCGGCCGGGCTTGCCCGCCTTGGCCAGTTCCCGTTCCACGACCATCTGGGTCGCGATCCCCGCATGGTCCTGCCCCGGCTGCCAGAGCGTGTCGAAGCCGCGCATCCGGTGCCAGCGCACAAGGATGTCCTGCAACGTGTTGTTGAAGGCGTGGCCCATATGCAGGCTGCCGGTGACGTTGGGCGGCGGGATCATGATGCAGAAGGTGTCGGGGCGGCTGGCGTTCGCGCCCGCGCGGAAGCAGCCGGCCTTTTCCCAGGCGTCGTAAAGCCGGGCCTCGGCCTCGGCGGCATTGAAGGTCTTTTCCATCGGCATGGGCGCGGGTCCTTCGGATCGGTTCGGGCTGGGCCGTGACTTAGCGAAAGGCCGGGGCAAGGCCAAGCCCCGGCGGGGCTGGACAGGAGCAGCATGGCCGCTATCGACCGCCCCGACAGCAGGGGGACGCGGGATGGACAGCAAATTCGGCCAGAGCCAGCCGGGCGGGTGGATCGAGGATCGCCGCTTCCTGACCGGACAGGGGCGCTATGTGGACGATATCGCGCCCTGTGATGCGCTGCATGCGCTGTTCCTGCGCAGCCCCGTCGCGCATGGCCGGGTCGCGGCGCTGGACGTGGCGGCGGCGCGCGCGGCGGAGGGAGTGCATCTGGTCCTGACGGCCGGGGATCTGCGGGCGGCGGGCGTGACGCTGGCGACGGTTCAGGCGATGCTGGCCGCCTTCACCCCCTTCCTGGCCGAGCGGTTGGGCGTCGATCCGGCCGATCTGGCCTTTGACGGCGAGACATTCCGCGCGCCGGGCTCGAACCTGACGCCGACTCTGTGCGAGGCGGCTGTGATGGCGCGTGCGGCGGGGCGGACAGATTTGCTGCGTCACCGCGCCGAATACCGGCTGCCGGGGCGGTCCTATCCCAATGGCGCCCATGTCGCTGCGGTCGAGATCGCCCCCGAGACCGGCAGGACCGAACTGGTGAAATACACCGTCACCGACGATTTCGGTACGCTGATCGCCCCACAACTGGTCGAGGGGCAGGTTCATGGCGGCATCGCACCGGGTCTGGGGCAGGTGCTGTGCGTGGCAGGCTGAACCCGGCCGCTGCCCCTTGGCACCGCCTGCCCCCGCGTGTAAGGCGACGCAAGCCCAAGGAGAGACCGATGCAAGGCAGCGCCAATCTCAACATCATGATCAAGGCCGCGCGCAAGGCGGGGCGCAGCCTCGTCAAGGATTTCCGCGAGGTCGAGAACCTTCAGGTCTCGATGAAGGGGGCGGGGGATTTCGTGAGTCGCGCCGACATGGCGGCCGAGAAGATCCTCAAGGAGGAATTGCGCGGCGCGCGGCCCAATTACGGCTGGCTGGGCGAGGAGACCGGCGAGGAAGCGGGCGAGGATCCGACGCGGCGCTGGATCGTCGATCCGCTGGACGGGACCACGAATTTCCTGCACGGGCTGCCGCATTGGGCGATTTCCATCGCGCTGGAACACAAGGGCGAGGTCGTCGCGGGCGTGATCTTTGACGCGGCCAAGGACGAGATGTTCGTCGCCGAAAAGGGCGCGGGCGCCTGGATGAACGACCGCCGCCTGCGCGTGTCGGGGCGCACGCGCATGATCGAGGCGATCTTTGCCACGGGCGTTCCCTTTGCCGCCAAGAAGACCCTGCCCGCCACCTTGCAGGACCTGGCCCGGCTGATGCCGCATTGCGCGGGCGTGCGGCGCTGGGGCTCGGCGGCGCTGGACCTCGCCTATGTCGCGGCGGGGCGCTATGACGGTTATTGGGAACGCGAGCTGAACGCCTGGGACCTGGCGGCAGGGCTGATCCTGGTGCGCGAGGCGGGCGGCATGGTCGGCCCGGTGCGCGAAGGCCATGACCCGCTGGTGCATGGCGATGTGATGGTCGCCAATGCCGCGCTCTACGAGCCCTTCGCGAAACTGATAAGAAACACTTAACGGCCCGCGGCCCGCCATCGTTCTGCCCCTGTCTCTGGCGAGACTCGCCGAAAGGATTCAGCAAGGGGTGCGCAAGATGGGCAGGGTGACGGTTTCGGCGGCCGGGACCGGATTTGGGGCGCGGTGCGCGGCCTTCCTGTCGGACGAGGACGGTGACGTGACGGTCGACTGGGTGGTGCTGACCGCCGCCCTTGTCGGCCTTTGCATCGGCGTGTTCACCTCGGTCAATACCGGACTTTACAAGATGGGTGAAACCGTGGGCGATGGCTTGAGCGGGGCCAAGGTGGCGCGGCTGGACACGGTGCTGAAATAACGCCTATCGCCGCCGCCTGACGGGCGGAATCGTGGTCGGGCGATAGCGTGCCTCGGGGTGCGGCGGGTGGCCATGGGTGCGCGCCCAGAAGCCCGGCCCGCCGCGCCGCAGCCAGAGCGGCAGGGTCAGGGCCAGCCCCGCGACGAAGCCGCCCGTATGTGCCCAATAGGCGACCCCGCCCGCGTCGCTGGGCGTCGAGACCCCCGCGAAGAGCTGCAGGCCGAACCATAGCCCCAGCATCAGCCAGGCGGGCACCGGCAGGATGCGGATGATGATGATCAGGAAGAGCAGGATATCGACCCGCGCCCTGGGAAACAGCAGCAGATAGCCCCCCATCACCGCCGCGATGGCGCCCGAGGCGCCGACCATCGGCACGGTGGAATAGGGCGCCGTCACATATTGCGCCAGCCCCGCGGCCAGTCCCCCGGCAAGGTAGAAGGCCAGAAAGCCCAGATGGCCGAACTCCTCTTCCAGGTTGTCGCCGAAGATCCACAAAAACAGCATGTTGCCGCCCAGATGCAGCAGCCCGCCATGCAGGAACATCGAGGTGAACAGCCCGTGCAGGTGCATCCCTTCGCTGATCGCGGCGGGGATCAGCGCCCAGTCCATGAAGAACCGGTCCAGCGCCACGGGGTTGGCGAAGAGGCCCCAATAGGACAGGAACACGATCACATTGGCCGCGATCAGGGCATGGACGACATAGGGCGTCGTGGTCGACGGGTTGTGATCGCGCAGCGGGAACATCGCACGGAGGTTAGCCGCCGGCGGCCGCCGGTCAAGCGGAACCGACCTGTGCCAGCAGCGCCGCATTCCCGCCCGAGGCGGTGGTGTCGATGCACAGATGCCGTTCATGGCGGGCATGGGCGGTATCGGGCAGGCCGGTAATCAGCGGGATCAGCGGGCCGCCCCGCCGCGCCATCGCCGGGCAGCAGGTGCAGCACGGTTCGGGGCACGCCCGCCTCGCGCAACTCGCCGACCGCGTCGGGCAGGCATTTGCCCGCCTCGCGCGCGAGCAGGGCGAAGATCGCGCCGAAATGGTCCTCGCAGAGATCGGCGGCGCGGCGCAGGATCGCGGCGCGTTCGGCGGGCGGCGCGTTCCACGGCCGGGCCGTGGCCAGCGCGGTTTCGACATCCGCCGCCGAGGCCGGGCGGACATGGCCAACGATATCGGCCGGATCGGCCGGGTTCAGAACAGGCGCGGCCGCGTCGGGCGCGGTTGGCCCGGCGATCCGGGGGGGGCGGCCTCGAACCGGGTGGCGCGGTGGGGGGCG
>OMKS01003996.1_pt1 | contig 11394 bp, 12 predicted proteins | sample 1674721 | NCBI WGS metagenome assembly OMKS01 (sample SAMN06264996, study PRJEB25208) | sediment metagenome | isolation source: hot spring sediment | place: USA: California | collected 2014-09-02 | reverse complement strand
TATTAGTACATAGCCAGTTAACTACGTAGTATTATTTATATATCAGCTATTACAGATTTACTTCCGCATAAACTATATTTATACTTACAACAAACTTGTACCGGATGACATACTAAATATTCATAGGGCCTGTTCCGGGATAACCCCTGGTTAATTTTGGTAAATGTTCCTGCCCCTGTGGCTGGCCGTGGGCGTGTGGGCCGGCATGGCCCCTTGAGCGGCAGGCGGTTGACGATGGGATTGAGAAAATAAATACTTTAAACCGGACCGTCCTGCGCTTTTCATTTCATCATAAATTCCTGCCTGCCCGGAAGGGGAATTTGTATGAATCTTTTTTAAATTTGCTCATCACGCCATGGAATCATTATCAAATGAAAATACCGATCATGAAAACTTTGTTGAAATCAGTCCTCTTCCTCGGCCTTATCTCCCTGGGAACCGTCCATGCCCAGGAATTCGAAGACCTCGCCCCCACCCCGCCCATGGGATGGAACAGCTGGAACCATTTCGGCTGCGACGTAAGCGAAACCCTCATCATGGAAATGGCCGATGCCATGGTGGCCAGCGGCATGAAAGACGCCGGGTACGAATACGTGGTGATAGACGACTGCTGGCAGGTAGGCCGCGATGAGAACGGCAACATCATTCCCGACCCCGAACGCTTTCCTTCGGGCATGAAAGCCCTGGCCGATTACATCCACTCACTGGGACTGAAATTCGGCATCTATTCCTGCGCCGGGTCCCGCACCTGCCAGGGGCGGCCCGGAAGCCGCGGATACCAGTTCCAGGATGCCCGCACCTACGCCGAATGGGGAGTTGATTACCTGAAATACGACTGGTGTTCGAACGAGGGACAGAACGCCAGGGCCGCCTACAAAACCATGAGCGATGCCCTGAAAGCCTGCGGCCGGCCCATCGTCTTCAGCATCTGTGAATGGGGAAGCAACAAGCCCTGGGAATGGGCCCGGGGCATCGGCCACCTGTGGAGGACCACCCCCGATATAAGGAATATCTTCAAGGGAGAGATCAACTGGGGCGGACTGGGGATCGTGAACATCATTGACGCCCAGGCCGACCTGTGGCGGTATGCCGGTCCCGGCCACTGGAACGATCCCGATATGCTGGAGGTGGGCAACAAAGGCCTTACCCGGGATGAGAACATCGCCCATTTCTCCATGTGGGCCATGCTGGCCGCTCCTCTGATGGCCGGGAACGACCTGCGGAACATGGAAGGGGAAATCAGGGAAATACTCACCAACCGGGAAGTGATTGCCGTAAACCAGGACCCGCTGGGCAACCAGGCCATCCGGTTCCTGGACATGGGCGAGCGGGAGATCTGGGTCAAATTCCTGGAAAACGACGAGCTGGCCGTATGTTTCCTGAACCGCGACGAGATCCCCTGGGTGGAGCACTACGACTGGAGCCGGCTGAACATTTACCACGGCAGAAATTCCGTTTATTTCGGCAAAACGAACTACCATGTGCGCGACCTGTGGGAACACCGGCAGTTGAATGACACCGGCGAGGGCACGGAGCTGAACCTCCCCCCGCATTCGGTGCTTATGCTCAGGCTGACGCCGGCGGAATGAACAGGACATGCAGCATCCCGCCCACATTGGCAACCGGGCAGAAGGCGTCATTTTATGAAACAAACTTCAAGCTATGAACCTACAAACCAAACTGCTGATAAACGCGGCCCTGATAGTGGTAACGTTGATTGCGGGATTCTTCCTGCATAAAGCAGGCAGGCCCTGGCCGGTCCTGTGGCTGAACCTACACAAGTTTGCCATGCTGGGATTTGTGGTCTGGTTTACCATGATCACGGTTCGTTTCCTGAAGCACAACCCACCCGGCATCTTGCTCATCACCGCCCTGGCGCTGGCGGGAATATCGGTGCTGGTATTGATGGTATCAGGCGGCTTACTGAGTGCCGGCAGGCTGCACGAACCCATGCTCCTCACCCACCGCCTGGCCACCTTGGTATTCATACTGACAACGGCCGGGGTTTTTTACCGCGTTTATACCGGGTAAGCCGGTTCAAAACACGAATTTTCATAAAGACCCCCCGGCAACCCGGCTCATCCCCGGATGCCTGATGATGCCGGGCGGGACCAGGCGGGACATCATCCTGCGTCCCGCTGCCTGCAGGCAGGCCCCAACCTTTCATCCAACCCTTCGCTGAACATCCAACCTGCCAAACCTCCAACCCCACCCCACCTTCCCCTGTTCATAAATAATGCATAAAATATATGGCAACCCGTTATGTTTTTTTGTAAATTACACCTGATTTTTTGAAAGCAAAACAGTATGACTAAACCTGCCAAAAAGGGGGGTAGGAAGACAAAAAGGAGGGTTATAAACAAGTTGGCAACAAGTGTAAAAAGACAGACGAGCAGACAGATACGATTGTGATAAATTGAAATAAGAAAGAATTTAGCTTTTTGACAGGACAGTGCAAATATGAGGGAATTTATTTTGCTTTTTCTCCCGCCTGCAAAAGGAAGAACCCCCACCCACATTGCACACATTGCCAAAGCCCCACAAGCCAACGCTGCAACCAAAGTTTTGCCAAAGAGTGCAATTTTGCATAGCCAAAAGTAGCGCAACTATGTGACTGAAAAAACATAGAAACGGCAATGCAATTGTAAAAGTACATATTTAATTTCAGGGAAAATTGGTGGTGGAAACCAACCCCAAATATTCAGAAAAATACCTCTATTCATTCATTCCCAACGCGTTGTTCACCTCGTCCCTAAAATTCCGCCCAAGAGGCAATTGCTTGCCGTTGATTTCAAGTGTGTTTCCGAAAACACTTTCAATGTTTTTTATCGAAGCAATATAAGATTTGTGAATACGGATGAATCCCTGCTCTTTTAAAAGGTTTTCCACATTCTTCATCCGGTCGAGTTTGGTAAATTTCTTGTCCTTCGTGTGGATGACCACATATTCTTTCATGCCTTCTACGTACAGGATGTCGCTGATATTCACCTTAACCGACTTGTAGCCCGATTTAACAAAAATAAAATTGCGGGTGGTTGTATGGTTTTCCCCGGACGGCGGCAACCCTGAACTGATGCTGCCAGCTTGTATTTTCGGTCGATCGGCGACTTTGTTCACGGCCTTGGCAAACCGGTCAAAAGAAATGGGTTTTAGCAGGTAATCGGCCACATCCAATTCATAACCTTCAAGGGCATATTCGGAATAAGCGGTGGTAAGGATAATCGCCGGTTTTTTTTGAAGGGTGCGGATAAATTCAATTCCCGTCAGTCCAGGCATTTGAATATCCAGAAAAACCAGTTCGGCTGCCCCCGTTTCAATAATTTCCCAGGCGTCCTTTGCACTGCTAAAAACAGCCAGCAGCTCAAGTTGTGGCATTTTTGCAACATAGTCGCTTAAATACTGACGGGCAATCGGCTCATCATCCACCACAATACATTTAATCCTTTCCATCACAACTCTTCTTTTTTTGAAAAAAACGGAAACCGGAGCGATACCATGTATTCATCTTCCTGTTTCACGATTTTAAGTTCATAACTTTCACCGAATATCAGGTCCAGCCGTTTCCTTACATTTACCAGTCCAAGCCCTTCCCCTTTTGTTTGCCCGGCTTTTTTACCTTCCCGGTAACTGTTTTTGCATACAAAATAGAAACGTTCCCTGTCGTCCCAGATATCCAGTTCAATCCACCCGTCGTCATCCCGGCCAATGGTCCCGTGTTTAAAGCAGTTTTCCACAAAAGGGAGCAACAGCAAAGGCGGGATAAAACCAGTTTGCCGGGTTACGTTAACTGAAAGCCGGATATTTTCAGGCTGTGAGATGCGCTTTTTTTCCAGTTCGAGATAATTCCGGATAAAATCCAGTTCTTTTTCCACCGGCACTAACTTTTGCTCGGTTTCATAAATCAGGTACCGCATCGTGTCCGAGAGCCCCAGTACCATCTGCGGGGCCAGATCGGATTTGGACCAGGTCAGCCCGTACAGGTTGTTCAGGGTATTGAACAGGAAATGCGGGTTGACCTGCGATTTGAGGTACAGGATTTGAGCTTCCTGGCTGCGGTGCAGCTTCTCGCGGCTTTCCTGCTCTTTCATCGCCTTATGTTCGTACAGCCTGAATAAGGTTGCAATGAAAAGGATAGCCACATTCATAATAAATCCGGGTAAATAGGCAGTTCTGCCTGGTTTTAAATGGTTAAGCAATTCAGGATTATACCCCGGGTTCAAGTCCCTTTTCGATTCCAAAAACTCTTTTGGGAACCGGCCGGTAAAGGCCGGGACAGATTCAGGAAACAAGCCCAGCAATTTGACCCGTATTACAGAAAAAGCAAAACATAACAAAATGGCAAACACTACGAATAAAACATATCTTTTGCGTTTGACCAGAAATTGGGTCGTCAACATCCATCCCGAAGCATAAAACATACCGGCAATCAGTAAAATTCCGGCAACCGCCCTGCCTGCTGCCATCCCCCAAGGCAAAAACAATGCGAAGGAAATATACAGGAAATAAGTAAGGACTAACCAAACGCCGGTATGTACAAGTAGTTTTTTCATAGAGCAATAATACAAAATTAAACAATTCAGGATAAACCGTTTAAACCAACGTCATTTAAACTTCAACCAATGGCCAAAACTATCAATATGCCGCTTATTGACCTGTCAGGTTGTTGGTATAAAAGAATGTGCCGTTGGATGAAAAGTTTTCAATTACTTGATAGGGAGGCGTAAGTTTGAACCGGATTTTAAAATGAAATATTATGAAAACAAAAAACATTTTTATTGGAACAGCAGCACTGCTTGTAATAATTACGTTCAGCAGTTTTGCGCAGGGCAGGCAAGATGGTTTTCGCGAGTTGTTTAGGAAGAGCCCGGAAACCCGTGCACAAGTTCTTACCATGGCCATGAAAAACAAACTGGCCATGGATGAAGCCCAGGCTGAAAAAGCCTTACAGCTTAACCTGAAATATGCTAAGTTGAGCCAGCCCTACCTGAAAGGGGAAGGTGTGGCAATGGAAAACACTGCTGAACTGCTGGCGCTCAACCAAAAGCGAAGCGCCGAACTAAAAGCCATCCTCTCGCCGGAACAAATCAAAAAGGCAGAAGACATCCGGGGAAAGTGGATTAACCGGCTGGAGACCATCCTGGCCCATTTAAAAGAAAACAATTTTTAATAACCATTTAGTTAATTTTAAATTTTAAAAAATGAAAACAAAAAATCTTTTTTTAGCGGGTATCATTACCCTTTCGGGAATGTTTATTTTTACTTCCTGTAACAAGGATGACGAAACGGTAGACTTATCGGCCACCCAAACTGAAGCAGCCGAAATGGTGGCTTATAGTTTGTCAGAAGGAACATCCGGTACTACATCGGATATTGAAACTGCTGCCGCACTTGCCAACGGGGCGATAGGTTATGAAAGTGGCTCGAAGTCTGCCAGTGGTACTGACAAAAGTCTAAATTGTGGCGAATCGGCTGACACAACAATGGTCACCGCCGGAACCAGCGTAATTACCTATAATAACACCAAAACCTACAATTACAAGCTGGAATGCGACACATTGGGAAACCCTGTAATGCTCGACATGAGCTTTACATACGACGGTGAATTCGATGCCCCCCGCCTGGCTTCCAATCACTCGGTGAACGGTAATTTTGAAATTACAAGCATTGAAAACACTTCCGATATGTACCTGATAAACGGCACGTGGGAACGAAGCGGCGGTTTCGAGTCTAAAATCCGTAACCAGGCAAACCGCCAGGCCACGATTCAATTTGAACTTGTTGATGTGGCCGTTGAAAAAGAACCTAAGGAAATCGACAACGGGACCATTCATTTCACCATAGAAGGCGGCAGTGGACGCGGTTCGTTCAGCTACGAAGGGACCATTACGTTTACCGGCAACGGGGAAGCCACCATCGAAATTTCCGGAAGCCGTTATGTTACCAATTTGGAAACAGGGGAAGTGGAAGAGCAATAAACTTCTTCGAATATTTTTAATACCAGTCTTTTAGTAAATCGGGAAGTGAGTTTAGTAAAAGTCAGTAACCAGATAAGGTTTAAAAAGAAACCATGCCGTCAGAAAGAATGATTGCGGCATGGTTTATATAATCCATGTAAAACATCATCATGAAGACAAGACAAATTGTATTCCTTTTATTTGTTGGTATGTTTTCCTTTGCTCTGCCTTTTGAGAATAAATTAATCGCTCAACGAAACTGTGGTACAATGACTTTTGATAGTTTAAGAAGGGTTGAATATTCTCTACCTTCACTGGAAGATTTTGAAAATTGGTTGAATAAAAAGATGACTCAGGATACCAGGTTGAAGTCTGATCAGATTTATCACATACCGGTTATTGTGCATGTAGTCCATAACGGTGAAAATCCGGGGCAAGGAGCCAATATTAATTATGAACAAGTTGTATCTCAAATCCAGGTATTAAAAGAAGATTTCAGAAGGATGCCGGGAACCCGTGGTGACAATGACGATTCCGCAGGCGCTGATACAGGGATAGAATTTTACCTTGCTGAATACGATCCCGATGGAGAAGTTTTAGAGGAACCGGGTATTGACCGCGTATACGGCGGGCGGGCATCATGGCCGTCGAGCCCTCTCCGTAATCCTATTGAAACCGAACTCAAACCTTCTACGATTTGGGACCCCGAAAGGTATTTTAATATCTGGACCGTTAATTTTGGCGGGTTTGTATCAAGAAACCTGTTAGGCTATGCACAGTTTCCGGATATGTCAGGGCTGGATGGACTTTCCGGTACAAATGGAAGCGCATCAACGGATGGCGTGGTGATAGGTTACCAGTATTTCGGGAGCAGTGATAATGGCGATTTCCCCGACCTTTATGACCCTTTCGACCTGGGCAGGACAACCACACACGAAGTGGGTCATTGGCTGGGGCTTCGTCATATCTGGGGCGATGGTGATTGTTCAGTTGATGATTATTGCAGTGATACGCCAAACACGGCAGAACCGAATTACGGATGTCCGGAAGGTAAAGTTTCCTGTAATTCCTTAGATATGATTAACAATTACCTGGACTATACTGATGATGCCTGTATGAATATTTTTACAAATTGTCAGAAAGAAAGGATGCTTACTGTTTTGCAAAATAGCCCAAGAAGGAAGGAACTGGTTGAAAACAACATAAATGCAATCCATGAAGAAACCGATATAACCGTAAACATATATGTGAATCAGTCCGGTAAAATGCTCCATGTTGAAATTCCTCCCGATCAGAGACACCTCTCACTTAGAATTATTAGCATTGACGGACGCCAGGTAGCCCGAAAAGAACAGCTAAATACATATAATATGGTGGATTTAAGCTACCTGCCATCAGGTCTTTACGTTGTGGCGCTAACCGATGGCGCCAGGTATTTAACTACCCAAAAAATAATATTAAAATAAGAAGAACTTATGAGAAGAATAATTTTAGTCAGCCTGTTTTTAAGCGCTTTTTCAATGAAGATTTTTGGGCAGGGTTATGGAGAGAAATATTCCCTCGAAGAACGCGCCCAAATGCAAACGGAATGGATGAAAGAAAACCTGCAATTAAACGATTCGCAATTGTTAAAAATTGAAGCCCTGAACCTGGAATACGCCCTCAAGATGGAAAAAATCAAGGGTCTTGATGGTAATTTAAGCAAATTGAAAGCAGCCAGAAAAACATCGGATGAGAAAGACACAAAGTTGAAACAACTGCTGAATAGTGAACAATTTGAATTTTACCAGGACAAAAGGAAAGAATTGCGAAAAAAAGGCATGGAGATGGCCAAAGAGCAAAAGAAGCAGGGAGGTTTGTACCATTTGACAAGTAATTTAAAAACATATAAATCATGAAAACAAAACAAATTATTTTCCTGGTAATAATTATATTATCTACTATTAGCGCTGAATCTTTCGCTCAGCGAAGGGTCATTAAAACGCCACGCCGGACAGTTGTGAAAACCGAAAGGGGAACCGTTGTCTATAGGAAGAGGCCTGTGATACGTACCGTCAGACGACTTCCACGGGGCACTGTTGTCATCCGCTACCGCAATCTTCCATACCATTACCATGGAGGAGTGTTTTATGTTACCCGTAACGGGGTATACGTTCGTACCGCCCCGCCCGTTGGCATTCGGATAGCAGTCTTGCCTGCCGGTTATGCCAGAATAGTGGTTGGGCCGCGGGTTTTCTTTTATTATAGCGGTGTGTTTTATATCCGGAACGAATCTACACAAGAATATGAAGTGGCCGCCCCCCCGGAAGGCGCTATTGTTGATTATCTTCCATCCGATGCCGCTGAGATCGAAATTGACGGTCAGCCTTACATGGAATACGATGGGACTATTTATAAAGCGGTAAACGCAGAGAAACCCGGATATAAAGTGGTGGGTAAACTTGAATCTTAATAACGTGACAAATTATGAAGATGTTGAAAATATCCTTTATCATTATTGTTTTGTTCGCATTGAGTATGCAAATCATGCAGGCCCAACGTGTAAATCGTCTTCTGCCGGGAGAATTTCGCAAGAAGTCACAACAGGCGCAGAAGCCTGTAGTTGGGATTCACGGCAGCTACAATTTCTATGGAGACAATTTTGGTATTGGCGCCCACGGGCAAATTCCGCTGGTAAGGCTTATAAAATTTACTCCCGGCGGAGATATTTATTTTAGTGAAGACTCCCCCTGGCAATTAAATGCCGATATTATGCTCGGGCGAATTTTACATCCTGGCGGCGGGCTTGCTGTAGTTGACGGATCTCTGGCCGACAGCGAAAGCGTTGAAGTTGGTTACAATCTGTTTCTTGCCGTACAGCCAATGATGCTACGAAGGCCCCGGCGTCTGGTTCGACCCTTTGCGGAAGTTCGCTGGACATTTGTCAATGGTGAGAGGATTTTCAGGTTGGCGTTCGGGGTGAGTATTCCTATCAGAAAGAATACAGATGGTTAAAGTAATCCATCAAAGCATTAATTCTGACAAACCATTTTCAAATGAAAAATTTTTCACTTAAACATAAATTTCAAATGACAATCTTTGAATTAATCCTTGTGTTCTACGCAGTAGCTTTCTTGAGTTGTGGTAAAGAAAATCCTGACCCCCCGGAAAAGGATCCCCACGATGATTCGTCCCGGGAGGATGATTTTACAGCAATTACCCAAATGTTGGATGATTCTTCCTTCATGTACCTGGACAGGATTTACGTAGAAGTTTTTAAAGACAACCAGTCCATTTACAAGTATCAAAAAGGGGAAATAAACTGCAGCAACATTCCTCTGGGACAGGGGTCGGCAACCAAATGGATAAGCGCTGCCGTTATGCTTCGCCTGGCCGAAAAAGGCTGGTGGGGCCTTGACGACAGTATCGGCGCCTACCTGCCGGTTTTTACCCGATACGGCAAAGGGCATATTACGCTGAGGCAGTCTTATTCCATGTCAAGCGGGATGTTTAACCCGGACTATAGCAGTCAATATCACACGGATCCTTCACTTACCTTAGCCCAATCGGTTGATTCCATTGCCAAAAATGTTCAGATGCTGTTTCCGGCAGGTACGATGATTGGCTATGACGGGACGATGATGCATGTTTGGGGCCGGGTGGCAGAAGTGATAGATAGAGTAAACGATAACTCCCGGGATTGGAGATCCATTGCCAGGGAAGAGTTACTTGATCTATTGGATATGGACAATACGGACTACTCTTATTTTTACCCGGACAATCCCGCTGTTGCGGGAGGCATAGAAACTACACCCTGCGATTATCTTAAATTTTTAAAGATGATCGCGAATAATGGGAAGTATAATGGGAAGACTATCTTACAGCCTGCCTCTGTTGATGAGATGTTTAAGGACCAGACAAACTCCGCCCCTGTTTATTACACCTACTGGCCCTCCAATCATCCCGATTTCCCCAACGGGCTCGATACGTTGCGCTATACCTTTGGCGCGTGGTACCTGGAAAAAGACGCCAGCAACAACATTACAGGTATTGCCAGTCCCGGGGCATTTGGGCATTACCCGTTCGTTGACCGGTGCAGGAATTTATATGGAACTTTTTTCTGTTACATTCCCTATTACGAGGGAGGCGCTAAAAACGTGAGAAATACCTTTTTGCACTTTATGAAAATTTTAAGGAACACGATTGGCCCTTGTAATTTAAACGAATAATATGAAGAAATTTATCCTGTTTCAATTGAAGAAGATGGCGCTCCTGATGTTATTTGCCTTTATGGTACCGCCCATGCCGGGCTGCTCAAAAAACGAAGCGGGTGAGCCGGTCAACCAGCCGGGAGAGGCCGCTTTGCCCCTGACAGAACATGCTGTCGTCCCGGATGAAACAGCCCCTGGAATAAACACCAGGTCGGGCAGCCACATCGCGGTGTTACCGGAACAAAGCAAGGACCGTACCGGGAAGTTGCTGGTGTTTTTCCCCGGCACAGGCGCTCATCCCGGCTGGTACACGTCGTTTGTGAAGCAGGCTGCACAGAATGGTTTCCATACCGTCAGCCTCGACTATGAGAACTCCCAAAGCATCAATTTTGATGTGTGCCCGGACCAGCCACAGGATTGCCACGAAGCATCCCGGCTGGAAATCCTTACCGGAGAGGATTCCCCATACATTGAACCTGATGTGGATAAGGCCAACAGCGCATACAACCGTTTGCTCCAACTGCTCAGGTACTTGGCTGAACATTACCCAGACGAGGGCTGGGACGCTTATTTTATTACGAATGATGACGACCCCGGAAGTGCATTGGCCTGGAAAAACATGGTAGTTTCGGGTCATTCGCAGGGAGGCGGGCACGCAGCAATGACCGCCAAACTGCACGAGGTTCAAAGGGTAGTCTTGTTTGGAGCTACCGAGCCGTCAGGCTGGACCCTGGAACCTTTTGCTACCCCGGCAAACCGTTTTTGGGGATTAGCGCATAAAAAAGAACCCATATTTGATGGCATTTTTAACTCATGGAACAATATTGGCATTCCCGGCGAATTAGTTGAGGTAGGAACCGGGCAGCCGGAAGTGCAAACCCAACGCCTGGCCACGGTTGCCGAAGGAGGCACGGGCGACCCGCAATCCAATGGCTATTATCACAACCTGTATATTGTCGATGGCTGGATGCCGGCCCCTTCCGAAAACGGGATACCCGCGTTTGTACCCGTGTGGGATTACCTGCTCACTGCCTCCGCTATAACCCAAATGGTTCAGAAAGTGCAAAAAATATCACCGGCGGGGATTAGCTGGATAGACCCCGAAATATTAAACCATGAGAATAAAATCGCCTTTCAGGTAGGTGGGAGCGGTGTAATATGGCTATCAAACCTGGTAGTGTTCCATTGAGTGTGTCTGGGCTGAATCTTCTTCTCGTAGCTTTGCATTGTAAATTTATGTTTTTTTTCAA
>OMKS01003995.1_pt1 | contig 11396 bp, 6 predicted proteins | sample 1674721 | NCBI WGS metagenome assembly OMKS01 (sample SAMN06264996, study PRJEB25208) | sediment metagenome | isolation source: hot spring sediment | place: USA: California | collected 2014-09-02 | reverse complement strand
TTTCAAGCAGAAGACGGCATACGAGATCTAGTACGGTCTCGTGGGCTCGGAGATGTGTATAAGAGACAGGATTTTTACCTGCCCTGCGATCAACCCGGCTCGGACGCAAGCGATCAGAATGATCAGATTATATGGCGGCTGCGCGCAAAGGCGCCCTTGCAGGGCGTGGATTTTTCGGCGGCCTTTGACGTGCCGGTGTTCCAGACCGAGGACACCGACCCGTCCATGACCACGGCGGCGCTTCGCCACAGCTCGGTGGTAACGGTAGTGGACGCGGACGGACACGCCATAACGTATTACGAGCCGGTGGACGCGGCGGAAACCGGCGAAAGGTTGCGTCGCGCCGGAATCAGAACGGAACCCATCCCAAGGGGCGGCGTCGCCTTTGTCTCTCCCATGCTTCGTCATCCGGGCCTCGCATCGGGCGCGTTGTTCTTTCTTATTGTCTGGGGCGGCGTGATCGCAATTATGATGCGTCTGGACGCGCCCGTTATCTTTCCGGTTGTCTTTGGCGCGTTTTTCCTCTTCATGCTTTATTTTGTCCTTGACCTGTGGACGGGAACGCAGCGCGTGGAGGTGGACGGTACCGGCATGCGATCCCAGGGCGGCCCCTTTGGCCTCGGCCCGTCACGGCGCCTGCCCTTTGAAGACCTTGCGGATATTGATGTGGAAGCCACGATGCAGGCGGGAAACACGCAATATTTTACTGTCGTGGCGAAAACACAAGCGGGACGCAAAATCCGGACGATCAACAGGCTGAAAAACAACGAGGCGCAGGCCCTTGTCGAGGCGCTGCAAACCGTCGTCAATGATTATTGCCAAAAGCGGGACGCGGCCCCCATGTGACGTGTCTTATGCGCGGGCGCGCGGCGTCGTTATCTCATCAGTATGTTATCCGTGTTCGCGTATGCTACCATGATGCAGGCGTATGTGACCGCTTATAATAGTAGGAACCGGGATTTCAGGTATCGCCATGAAAAAAAAACGTATTGTCCTTTGTCTTGCGCAGGCCGCCATTATGCTGCTGACGACGGTGGCTGCCGCTGCCGCGCCGCCCCAGGCCGCAGTCGTGCGTTGGCCGGCGGTGGCGGGGATAAATTATCCCGCGGAGCCGGAAACGTTGTTGGCCACAGTGCGCAAGTATTTCGACAGCGCCGAGACCCCCGAGGTTCCCGCGCATCTGCTGGCCGTGATAGCGTCGCCCGCGCCATACGGACTTGCAGGGAAGGTGTCCGCTCATGCGTTCAAATCGCTGCAACCCGGCCAGTATGAACGGGTCATCATTATCGCCCCGGGACACGGACCCAGTTTTGAAAACTGTTCAATTCCCGCGGTGGACGTGTTCTTGACGCCCCTCGGGCCCGTGGCCGTGGACGCCGCCGCAATACGTTACATTTTGTATTCCCCCATCTTTCACGCGCATCAGATACGTTATGACGGGGAAAAGCCCAACGACCGTATTCACGAGTACGAATTTTCCATTGAAACGCTGCTGCCCTTTCTACAGGAGCGGCTTCATGAATTCAAACTGGTGCCCATACTGATTGGCGATTTGCGCGATCCGGAAGGACAGGTGCGCGAGGGAACGATTGCAACCATTGCCGACACCATACGCCCCATTGTCAACGAACGCACGTTGCTGGTGGTCAGCAGCAGCTTCACCCATTACGGCGGCGATTACGGGAACGCGCCGTTCACTGAAGACATAGAAAGCAATATCGCCCGGCTCGACCGGCTTGCGTTTGAACAGGTGTTGGCCCGCAATCTGCGCGGATTTCGCGCGTATCTGAAAGAGACCAAAAATGTCATTGACGGCAAGGACTGTATTCAGATTTTGTTGAAACTGCTGCCGCCGCAGGCGCAGGCGCGCATTCTCGCGTATGAAACGTCGGCGGCAATCACCAACGATACGGCGCGGTCGGTCAGTTACGCCGCGTTCACCTTCCACGACCCGTCACGCGCGGCGGCAACTCCGAGACCGGATAAGGCGCGGCCGTTGGTATTGCGGCGTCCCGAACAAATCGCCGCCCCGCCGGAAAAAGTGTTGCCGCCCGAAATGGAGCGGATGTCCGGGGAGAATACGGAACGCGCGGCGCCTGATAAGGAGTAGAACCGGCATGGATGAGAACGGAAAAGCATTGCTTTCGAGAGAAGAAGAGCGGATGTTGTTGCGCATCGCCCGCGACAGTTTGGAAGCGTATGCGCGGGAAGAAAGGCGTATTGATGTTGAAAACTATCCTTTGACGCCAATGCTGCGGCGCAAGAGCGGCGCGTTTGTCACTCTGCGCAAAGAAGGGCGGCTGCGCGGATGCATCGGGTATACCAAAAGCATGATGTCAATCGCGCAGACCGTGGCGGAAAACGCGGTGAATGCGGGGTTCAGCGATCCGAGATTTACGCCGGTGCAACCCGGGGAGCTGCCGCTCATTGACATTGAAATTTCCGTATTGCTGCCCGGCGAAGAAGAGGGTTCGCCATTTATCGAAGTGAAAGACGTCGCTGAAATCGTTATAGGCCGGGATGGTCTGTATCTTGAACATGCAGGCGCGCGCGGCGGCGGGCTGTTGTTGCCGCAGGTGCCCGAGGAACAGGGGTGGGATTTGGACGCATACCTCAAGGGAATATGCAGGAAGGCGGGCGCGCCGAACGGAGCGTGGAAGGAACCGGGAAGCAGGCTGTACCGGTTCCGAGCGCAAGTATTCGGGGAAAAGGACTGATAAACGCGATTGCGACTCGTCAGGCTGGACAAGACGCCGATGCGTTGACACGCCGAAGTCGGCGGGCGGACAAAGCGCCTGATATGGCGTAAGATTCGCGGGCGCAACAGAAATCCGGTGAAATATTCGGGCTATACCCTCGCTTTGATCCAAGTGATGATTTCCGCCATGAATTGTTCCTTGTCGAGGTCGTTGTAAAGCTCATGGTAACCGCCTTCATGCATGCGAAGCGTCTTGTCGGAAGCGCCCGCTTTCGCGTGCAATGTTTCGCTGCCGCCCGGGGAAACAACCCGGTCGTGTGTGCCATGAACGATCAGCATGGACGTGTTGATCTTCGGCATGTCCGCCTCGATGGCGCGGATCATTCGATAAAACTCCGCGCCCGTCTGCGCCGCCACTTTCCCGTGAAACGCCAGCGGGTCCCGGTTGGTCGCTTCCACCACCGCCGGGTCGCGGCTGAGCCCCGTATTGTCCACGGCGCCCACGGGGAGCCACGGAAGTATCTTGGCGACGTACGGGCCGAGCGCAATTAGAAAGGCGGGCGTTTCATCGCTGAACGCCAGAAACGGGCTGCTGAAAATGAGGCCGCGCGCGGGCGTCTCGCGCGTCTGCGCGTATCGCGCCAACGCCATGCCGCCCATGCTGTGCCCCATCAGAAATAACGGAACGTCCCCCAGATCGGGGGCAATATGCTCCAGAAACGCGTCCAAGTCGTCCAGAAAATCCTCGAACCGGTGGATGTACGCCCGTTTGCCCGGTGAACGCCCGTGACCGCGCTGATCGTAGGCGTATACATTGATGCCGGCGTCACGAAATGTAGTCATCACCCATTCGTAACGCGAACAATGATCGCCATACCCGTGCAGCAGCGCCACGTTCGCCAACGGGGCGCTGCTGCATTTCGCGCGCCGTTCGTACAACTCGACCTGCTCATTCGCCTTAAAGCGTCCTTCTTCTATCATGGCCACACCTCCCGTCTGTTGCGTGCCGCATGCCCGAGGAACACAATATGAGAAACCCGGAATGGATTTGAAACAATATGCCGGCGCCTGGTTCTTTTGCGCAACCTTCCATGCGTTTCCTTTATCTCTTCTTTTTATGTTTTTTTCTTACCTCTTTTTCAACTCGAGGGTGAATTTGTCCCCTGTCATCACCGACATGTCCGCAACGGGCACGTCGCGGGATTCAGGAAGAAACACGGCGTTGTTCGTGGGTTCGAGAATGTCGTGGCGAATGTCCACGCCGGGAACGACCAGAATTAGCTCCAGGCCGCGTGCTGTCAGCTTGAACACCCCGACGTTGGTGATGTAAAAAATATTCTGCTTGCGTTCCAGCGCGCGTTGGCCGCTGAATGTGATTTCGGCGACCCGCTCCACCAGTTTAATCTTATTTCGTTTGACAATCTTCAGGCGGCCGTTGTCTATGCTCATGCCGCCGTGAACCATCCAACTGCAAACAAAGAATACATTTTGCGCCGTTGAACTGAAATCAATGAACCCGCCGGGACCGACGTAGTTGAGGGGGCCTTCGCCGCGCTTTGACACGTTGACGTTGCCCGCGGGATCAAATTCCAGCATGCCCAGTATGCTGGCGTCCAGATGCTCGTAGCATTTGTGAAATACCTGGGCAGAGCTGATCATTTCCTCCGGGCACACGCCCGCCCCAAACCATACGCCCGGCGCGGGAAGCCCGCCAAGGACGCCGCTCTCGCTGAAAAACTTCACGGAACGCGCAAGCCCCGCCTCGCTGATCAGACGGCATACCTCTTCGGGAAGACCAATCCCTATATTGATAAAACTTCCCTCGCTGATATGCTCGGCAAAGATGGTCGCCGCAAGACGCGCCACGGCGTCGTCAACGGCGCTGCGTCTCGGCGTGATGCCCAGCGTTTGATTCACAAACTTGAGCATTTCCACGCCCTCCTCAAGAGGAATATCGCTGTCCAATGTGAACATGGGCCAGTAATGACGGTGTTCGATCGCCGCAGCCTGTTGTGTTCTGGGGTATGCCACCACCGCGTCTATGGCGTCCGCGGGAAGGAAAACATCGTCATAGCCCTCGTCCACCAACTTCCCCACATTGGCAATGACATAGCCGCCGTTACGGCGAGCCGCCCGCGTAATTTCAGCGGTTTCCGCCACCATCGCGCAATTCTTGACATAGATGTTGCCCTTGCGGTCGGCGGCGGGCGCGTTGAACACCGCCACATTGATATCCGGCAGGCGGTAACGCAATTTATCCCCTTCAACCGTCACCCATTGGTCGGCGCCGACCAGCGGCGTGCCCCGGCCCACGCGCGGATCCATGAACGTGCCCACGCCTGTCTCAATCAAAATGGATTTCTCGCCGCGCCCCTGCGCCTCTATGAGAAACGCCATGACGCCCTGGGGAAGGCATTGCAGTTCGCACTTCCCCTCCGCGCCCAGTTTCAGCATCGCCTTGAACGTTTCCATGTGCCCGGTGAAAAAACGGGTGCATAACCCTTCAACGCCCAGCTCTTCCAGGGAACCCGGAGCGCGTCCGCGCGATCCGTTCCCGCCGATAATGATTGCCGAGAGGTCTCGCGGGTGTCCGGTCTCCAAAAAGAGTTGCCGGGTCGCGCGGTGGATGATGGAGGCCCATTGATTGCCGCCGAGTCCGGAATAGGCAATGACCGCGCCGTCGGGAATTTTCCTGACCGCGTCGCGCGCGCCCATGAACTTCGGGTTGTCGGGCAGGGTAAAACTGTATCTGGTGTTCCAGATGTTTCGTGTGGCAAGCCATCGGACAATGTGAAAAAACAACATTGCCTTGGTGCGCAAGGTCATGACGCGTCTCCTTCAGTATGGCCCGCGCAACCGTGCGGCAATACATCCAGCCGTCGGAACGCTTGCGGGCCCTTGTATATAGCATAACCGTTATGTCATCTCAGTGCAACGTGGCGCGGAAAATCATGCCGCGTGAAATGCGGCTCCGAGAACGCATATTCAATAGGGGAAAACTTCAAGGGCTCTTGAAACACCGCTATAAGCGTGATAACGGAGACATCGGGGGAAATTTCCACCACATGACGCGCATAAGGGGAAACCATGCGTCCGGAGTCGTCATACCAGCCCGTGAAACGCCAGCGCGTATTGGCGCGGGTCGCCGTCAGCGCCACCTCCACGCCGCAACCCAGCCGATAGCCTCCGGGCGGCGGCGAGACAGAGCCCGCGGCCTTGTTGTTCAGACCGATGGTGAGCAACGCCCCGGTTGCCGTGAAGCGCGCCCCCACTTTCCTGTCTTCATCCAGTAAGACCGGCAAATGATCGTAGCTGATGTCTCCTTGGTAGTCGCCCGTCCACCCGCAAAAATAACTGTCCCCGTCCAGAGAAAACGAAAGGGTGACGACTGCGTCGCGCACAAAATGATAAATTCCCGGCGACAGCGGCTGAAGTGTTCCGCGGCCTTCGCCTTCCGAAGGCAGCACGGTCAGGGACGCTTTATTGTCCACATCTTCAACAGGCGCAAAACGCGCCAAAACATATCGGTCCTGACTCATCCTGACGCGGTGTTCCGGAAGGCTCGATTTATCCAGGCTTCCTTCCCAACCGACAAATGCATAGTCGCTGTCCGGAGGCGGCGCGGCAAAAAGAATCGCCTCCTCGCGCGTGCGGTACCCGTGAACGCCCGGCGCGGGAGACACATGCGCGGAAACACCCTCGGGCAAACCCGCAGTTTCCACTGTGAGCCTGTAGTTTGCCTTATCGAAAACGGCGCATATCCGGCGATCCTGATCGAGTGTTAGTTCAATAACAGGCGCGGCGGGATTCGCTTCGGCAAATGAAACGCCTTCCCAACGGGCAAATACGGAATCGGAATTGGGAACAGCCTCAATCTTTACGGTCGAACCCGGCGGGCGAACCAGTCCCCCCTCGGGAAAAACGGATACCGCGCCCGCGCCTTCGCCTTCTGTTTCAATAGTCAGCCGGTTGCCGGGCGGACCAAACACGGCATGATAGCTGCAATCGCCGGAGACCAAGACGCGGGTGGCGGGCTCCAGTGAAATAACATTGCCGTCGCCGTCCGCCCAATGGTGGAACACCGCGTCTTCCGGCGGCGTCGCCTGAAGATCGACAGCGGCGTCATGGCCAACGTGATAAACGCCTTCCGGCGGCATAACCGCGCCCCCGGCCCGGGTCGCGCCTATCCAAAGGCGGTGTGCCGCCGTGCCGAAACGGGCTTCAATTGAAATAGCGCTGTCGAGTTCCAATGTGATCTCGGGGGCAATCAGGAAACGCTCGCCGCCGGAGACGTCGCTGATGCGCCAGCCGAGAAAGTGTTGTTCCCCTTCCGGCGAGGCATTGAACGTCATTGTGCGACCGGGAACAACGGCATAAGTTCCGGGACGGGGCGTTACCGTGCCCTCGCCTTCAACAGTGACATGAATTGAAAGGGTGTCCCGCATTCGGAGCGCCGCCGTCAAATGTCTGTCTCTGTCCATTGGCGTCGTGATGGAGACGTCGCGGGCGTTCACTGTGGCGGGAACATCCCCTTCCCATTGGACAAACGCAAAAGGAGTGTTCCGTAAATCAATGGTAACAAGCGTTTCATTGTCGGGATCGCGAATAAAGCCGTGGACGCGATGGTCCGCCGGTAACAGGCCGTCGTAAGGGCGGCCGTCCAGGGTAACATCCAGATACAGCCTGACCTCGGCGGGCGCGAAACGGGCGACAATCCTGCGATCCTCCGTCATGGTCAGAGAAATGCGGCGACGGAACATATCCTTGCGCGTAAAATCTGCGGGCAAGTCGCCGCGCCAACCGGCAAAAGCGCAGTCGGGGCGTTTCGGACGCGCCTCAATGGGTACGGTTTCGCCGTAAGCAAAGACATGCGCCTGCCCGCGCGCGTCTCCAGACGGCAGGGTTTCGCCGGCAGCGTCCCCTTCCGTTTCTGTCACCATTGTCAAGGTGCGGACGGCTTCTTCAAACACCGCCCGTATAACGGCGTCGTTGTTGACCGCGAATTCCAAAGAAACGTCGTTGTCGTCGGCGGGAAGGTGGACTATGTGACCGGAACCGTCCTCCCAGCGCTTGAGACGATGACCGGGCGCGGATAGCGCCCGGAGAGTCAACACGGCGCCGGCCGTAATCGGATAGGAACCCGGCGGCACTGAAAGACTGCCCGCCCCGGCCACTTCCAGAGAAAGCGTATGGCCTGTTGTGTCGAAGCGCGCCGTAACAGAGGCGGCATCCGTCAGTTCAAGCGTATGCAGCGGCTCATGATGATACTGCCCGTCGTCTCCAGCGGTGGAAAAAACGATGCGCCAGCCGCCAAAATAGCTGCCCGGTTCCGGCGCGGCAATCAAATCAATCAGTTCTCCGTCACGGTAGAGGCTTGTGCCGGGGCGGGGAGTCGCGGCGCCCGCTCCGGCGCCCGCGCAGGTCATGGTCAAGGCGACAAAACGGCGGCCCGGCGGCGGTGTTTCAGAAAACACCGCCGTAAGCCTGCGATGCGTTGTCAGTTCAACCGTAACGCCGTAGTCGTCCGTAATAACGTCGCCGCGCCAGCCGACAAAACCCTGATTGCTGTCGGGACGCGGCACGGCAAGCCGGTACACGGACGCGCCATAGGGGCGCCAGTAGCTGCCCGGTGAAGGGGGAACATCCCCTTCGCCTTCCACGGCAACAAAAAGCTCCATGTCAAAAGAGACGCTGTGGCCGGCCTTCTCAAGGGCGGGGATGTATTCGGTAATAGAAATGTCGTCAAGACGATTACGCCCCAGATTGATGGAAACAGGCGCGGACGCGCCATGCCGCACAATCAAACCGGAAAGCGGTTCAATATGGGTGACGGCATTTTCGGAAAGATTCAACGTTTGAAGACAGGGCAGTTTCCCCCAGTCCACCTGCGAAAGATGAGCGTTCGTTAGGGAGCATAAATCCAGATCAATGTGAACAAGGTCTGACAAGACGGCAAGGCCGTGAAGCGATGGCGGCGGGTTTTGCCCGAGATGCAGGTATCGTTCGCAAGGTGGCGTCGTGCGGCGCAGTAGGGCGGTAAGGCGCGTCATGTCGAGGGCAACGCCAAGGTTGGTCAAGGCAAGGCGCTGTATGCCGGGATGACCCGAAATAAAGTGATACAGGGTCTCGGGATGAACGCGGTTGAAAAGAACGGGATTGTCAACAGAATTGACAAGAGCAAATATTGCCGGCGAGAAACGGGCGGCAGCCAGTTGTTCCAGCAACCCGTCGTTGATGTCGCAGCAATCAAATCCAAGGGCGTAAAGGTTCTCAAGATTCACAAGGGGGCGTAGATCCGACAAGGGACATTCGCGCAAAAACAAAAAACGAAGGTGGGCGGCGGCTTCAAGACCGGCGAGATCGGCGGCGCCCGATACGGGAGACGGCTGTTCTCCGTCAAAACCGAGCGCGGTCAGACCGGCGGGCGGTCCGGTGTACGCGCCGGAGGAACCGTCTCTGCCGACAAGCCAATCGCCGTCAACATATCCGGAAATGCCGTTGTCGCCTATATGTGATTCAATGGCGCGCTCGAGAACGGGGTCGGGAACGGCAACCTGTGCGGCCCGGGGGGACAATGGCGAAAAAGAAAAAAAGAAAAGAAAAAGAAAGGCGTATGCGGCGCATGTCCGTCCTGCGGTGGATAATACAAACCGCTTGTGCGCGAACGCGGGAAATGACGGATGTGAAAAGGGAAACACGTTATTTTTTGAGGCCTTCATGAAGATCGCGAATGGCGTTTTGGTTCAGCGTTTTTACGCGTTCGATTTTCTGCCGCGCCTTGAAAGCGGCGGATGAGGTCGGTTCAACGGACAAGGCGCGCTCCCAAGCGCGGAGCGCGTCCGAATGCTCCGCCAGCTTATACAATGTATTGCCAAGGTAAACATAAGCGCGCGCATAGGTCGGGTCGCATTCGGTGGCAAGCCGAAATGTCTTCTGCGCTTCCAAATACTTCTTGGAATTGTAAAGGAGAACGCCGTCGTTGACAAGAGACATGGATTCCTTGCGTTGATGTGTTGCGGGCGGCGCTTTGTAATCATGCCACGCATCCGACATGCTGTCAACGCTCTTGCGAATAAAATCGAGAAAGGAGTCTTTACCGAGAAGAAGGGCCTTGAAAAATCCGGCAATTTTACCGGCGCAGCGTCCACTGTGTACAATTAGATATCCTGACATGGCCCCAACGAGCAACCTTCTGGGTGAAAATGATAGCCTTTTTGTAACTGTCTAGCAAGCATAATAAGTTGAAGCAGTGGTACGCACGCCTGTTGAAGGTCTGCGATGCCGCCGCGTCTAGCAAGCATAATAAGTTGAAGCAGTGGTACGCCCAAAAGTAGCCGTCATTCCCGCGAAAGCGGGAATCCAGAGCCATACTCACAGCGTATCAACCGCTTTCTGGATTCCCGCTTTCACGGGAATGACGGCCACACGCTGTTATTCGGGCATCGTGTACGACCTGCTAGACAGGTACGCCTTTTTAACCAAAAACAAGCTTCAAACGTGTTATCTTATACCATGACAAGCGTTCCGAGCGCAACATAGCGCAAGCAGGGCAAAGTCATTTAATGCGGGTGTTGCCCGCAATCCAGAAAAAAATTGGATGGCACAACACGCCCCCATCATTCCCGGGAAAGCGTGAATCTAGTGATATGGTGCGTCAACTGGTGAATGTTTGTGGATTCCCAGTTTCGCGGGAATAGCTTGGAACCCGTAATTGCCAGGTATTTTGATGCGTTCGCCTGTAGCCGCAGGTAAATGAAGTTAAGCATAAGGGCACGACAAGGCGGCGGTCATTTGCTTTCAGGTAACCGTTATAATGATAATAGGCGGCGCAATGAGTGAAATGCATCGCGAAAAAGCACGAAAAGACTAGATGAGTAAATGAGTAAGGAAATAAAGCAAACAGGCGCCAATGGCGATATGCCGCGCGTCGCGATAGTGGACCTGCTCTTTTGCTGGCCGCCCAATGGCGGTGCGGATGTGGACCTCTATAACGTGGCGGCGGGGCTATGCGCAAGAGGCATGGATATAAAGGTTTTTGTCCTACGGCTCGAGGGTTCCCAGGGGCGTGGACGGTTTCCCGCCGAGGCGATGCCCTTTCCTGCCGAGGCAGTAAGCGTACAAAAAGAGGGGCTCCAGTGCAAGGGAATAGCAGCCGCCATAAAAAACGCCGTGGATGGATGGAAACCGGACGTGGTGCTGCTGGCGCACGGTTTTGCGCTGAAAGCCCCGGTGGCGCGGGCGCTGACGGAATATCCGGTGATTGGCCGGTATTACGCGCACGAACTGTTGTGCGCGCGCGACCCGCTGCGCTACAAGAATAACCGGCCATGCAATAATAGTATTTTTGAAACACCGAAAACATGCCGGAAATGCGCCTTTGAAAGCCTGGCACGCGAGATTAAAAGCGGTGCGCCCCGCGCGTGGGCCGAAGAGTATCTGGTGGCCGCCGCGTATGGTCACGGCTTTCATGTCGAAATGAGGGAGGCCGTGGCAAATATGGCGCTCGTAATCGTATCCAATCAAGAATTGGCCGATGAACTCGCGGCGTATGCGAAAAAAATTCTGGTAATCCCGGGGGGCACGAATGTGCGACCGAAGAAGGGGGTTGGCGCAACGGCAGAACGCGGGAGAGACGTGGAAAAAGCCATATTCATGCCGGGCCGTGTGGAAGACCCGCTAAAGGGGTTGGGGGTATTGA
>OMKS01003994.1_pt1 | contig 11397 bp, 9 predicted proteins | sample 1674721 | NCBI WGS metagenome assembly OMKS01 (sample SAMN06264996, study PRJEB25208) | sediment metagenome | isolation source: hot spring sediment | place: USA: California | collected 2014-09-02 | reverse complement strand
CGTCCCGAAGGGCCGCAAGGCCGCCTCAATACGTCACCATCGACTCCATCCGGCAGCCCGGCCAGGGCCAGAGATGATCATCGTAGATCGTTGTATCCCCTTTGAAGGCCTCCCACTGATCAACCAGCAGACGGACGCGGTTCTGATAGACCAACGTCGATTCGGGCAGAAAACAGCAGAAGGGGCAGTAAGAAAGACCCGTGGCGTAGTTGTTGATCATGATTTCGAAACGTACCAGCGTGGCGGACCAGGTGCCGGGATTGCCCAGCGTGTCGCCCGGCATGACCCGGTCGCCCATACCCACCCGGGGATTCTTTACATGATCATACCCCACAGTCCAGTCGGGATCCTCATCGGAACGGACAGAAAATTCATAGTCCTGAGTTTCAGACTGATACACGAACCGGGTGACCGTTCCGGATGCGATGGCCGTGATCCAGGCGTCTTTATCCAGCCTGTATTCAAACGTGGGAAGCTCTTTGATGCCGCCCTGTCCGTCGCCCACCACGGCTCCGAATTCCAGGAAAACCTTGTTTTGTGACGCCTGAAAGATAAAATCACCGGCCCGGCCAGTGCCCGCGTTGTAAGATCCGAATTTCACACCCAGATTGTGAATAGTGAAAGTGCCGTTCTCCTCCGGCCCTCCGCCCGGTTTTTTGCAGGCAGCGGCAAGACAAGCGAGTGAAACAAACCCATAAAACCAGGACGATCTGATCATGGCCCGTATCCTTTCACAATGATTAAGCCCCGGGACTCGAAAATCCGAACCTGGATAACGGGGTTATTCCCGCACATTGCCCTGCATGGCATTCGCGGCGGCCCATTTACGGTACTTGCCGTATTTGACAAACTCCTGAATGCCCCAGACGATCTGAAACACACCCAGCACCCTGAGGGGCGTGGCGAAATTCATAATGCCCACAGCAATCAATGCCACGCCGTTGACGACAAACAGCCAGGGTTTCATCAGCGCGAGGTTGGCGATGCCCAAAACGATGATCACGATGCCCCAGGTCGGATCCAGAAATTTCGAAACCACAAGATGGATAATCCCCAGCACGATCAGTCCGATGCCCCACCCCTGAAGCTCCTTTTTGACCTTCTCTTCGGAAAATACTTCCGTCTCTTTCTCGGTTTTTTCCTTTTCCGTTTCGACGGCATCCACCGCACCGGGCGCCGTTGAGGTTTCCGCCGGCTGCTGCCGTGATTTCAGGCAGGACTTGCAGATGGGCCGGGATTCCCAGACAAAGGAATCTTTGAAGGTCAGGGGCTTTCCGCAAAAAGCGCAGTTTTTGGCCATGAGATCTCCTCCCGCGATGTTAAGGTTGTCGATTGGGTTCGCTGTTTCAGTATGGTTCTCAACACATTATCATCGGCAGCCTGATTGATTGTTCATTTCTTACTGAATAATCCGTCTATGATCCGCTGAATATCATCAAGAGAAACCGGTTTGACCAGATAGGCCGCCGAGCGTATTGCGCGTGTTCGAACCTGCATATCTTCATCGCGATACCCGGTCATAAAGACAATCGGAACATCATCACTCGATGCAATTTCCATTGCCGCCTCGATCCCGTCCATCCTGCCGGCCAGCCGAATGTCCATCATCACCAGATCGAAGCGGCCGCCCTTAACCGCCTTCACAGCCGCTTCTCCGGTTGCGAGAGGTTTGTGGACATCATATCCCATGCGTTCAAGATCATCCTTCAGCTGCAGCGCGGTAATGGCTTCATCTTCGACAAGCAGTATTTTGATCTTTTGCGGCATGTTCAAACCCTTTCTTCGTACTGATCATCACGAAATACGACGCGGCAGGTCAATCCCTTTTCGCCTTGGAATTCTATTTTCCCCTGCAGCTGATGCTCCGCGATAGCCACGATAATCGGCAACCCGAACGTACTGGAACTCCTGTAATCATAGTTGTGAGGCAGGCCGATGCCGTTGTCCGAAACCGTCAGTTCAATGGTCTTTTTTTCTCTTATTCGCCGCAATCCGACCCGCACACTGCCGCTTTGTCCTTTGGGAAAAGCGTATTTGAAAGCGTTGGAAATGAGTTCATTCAGTATCAGCCCGCAGGGCACCGCGTAATCGATCAACGCGGGGATCGGATCCAGCTCAAAAGACAGTTTGATTTTCCCTGGCGACACATTATAGGTTCGTACCAGCAACTGCGCCAGTTCACGAATATAATCATCCAGATTGATGCGTGACAGACTTCGCGACTGATAGAGTTTCTCATGCACCAGAGCCATGGTCTGGATTCGATTGACGCTCTCCTGCACCACAGCCCTGAGCCGCTCATTTTTCATCCGTCCGGCCTGTATGGACAACATGGACATGATGACCTGCATGTTATTCTTGGTTCGATGATACAGCTCTCCGATGAGACGGGTTTTTTCCTGTAAAGAAATTTGCAGCGCCTCTTCCGCTTTTTTGCGTTCGGTGATATCATGTGCCACTCCCTGAATGCCAACAACTTTTTCATCGCAGAACACGGGCGTTTCGTAGATTTCCAGCCAGATCGAATGCTTGTCCGCATGCCAGATTTCAAGCGGAATCGGCCCTTTGGTATATTCTCCGCGCAGATGGGCCCGGGTTCTGGAACGGGCGTAATCATTCAATTTGTTGTCTGTAATAAACCAATCAACCGAAGCAAGCCAGTCACTCACGGAATATCCGGTAATAACCTCCACAGACGGCGAGATATAGGTGATCTTTGCATCGGTATCCTGGGTGTAGAAAAACAGATGAGGCGTGCCTTCGATAATCGCACGCATCCGGTTTTCGCTCTCCAGAAGTTTGTCTTGTGCTCGTTTTCGATCAGTTATATCCTGCAAGGTCACGAGAGCCATACGCTCGTTTTTGACCATAATGGGTGTGGTCGAAGTCAGGAACGTCATTTCCTGAACATCCTTTTCATCCTTTAAGAAATGGTATGGTGCTTCGACCTGCAGATGCGTCTTCGCCGTCTCGAGCGTGTCAAGAACTGTATTGCGAATGATGCACTGTTGACAGAATTCTCCAAATCCGCAACCCTTCGGATCGTCCAAAGCATGCAGGCATCGCAGCGCCTCACCGCCGCGCAATCCGACCATTTCCTTTACGTCCCTGCCGGCAAACTGAGCTGCAAAACCGTTGACCTGCTGAATGCGTCTGTCGGTGTCGACTACCATCAGCACCAGCAGCGCGTTGCGATAGATAGCCGTCAGCAGAGCCTGCTGCTCGTACATGGTTTCTTCCGCTTTTTTGCGTTCGGTGATGTCCACGGATGTTGCCAGTATTCTTTCGACACCATTTACAACCACTCGCCTGAGCGTAACAAACTCCCAGAAAAAACGGCCGTCGGCTCTTCGGTTTTTCCATTCAAAAGTCTGGATTCCGCTTGCGGCGGCTTTCCGTATCCATTTCAACGCGTCATCGGCCGAATAGGGCGGTTCAGTCCAGAAGGCATTCTTTTTCAAATCGTCCAGGCTGTTCAGACCGTATGCGGTATAGGCCGACTCATTGGCATCGATGATCTCGCCCGTCTCTTTATCATGAATAATAATGGAAACGGGTGATTCATTGAAAAGAGTTTTAAATCGAAGCTCGCTCTCCCGCAATCTTTCTTCCGCGCGCTTGCCCTCGGTGATATCGGTCAGCAGACCCACCGAGCCGGTCACCTTTCCCTTTTCATCGGTTACAGCAGAACCGCTGATACTGAGCCAGATGATCTCACCGGTTTTTTTTCTGCCGCGAATTTCGTATCTTTCATGAGGCGTTTCCGTACGCGACCGATTCTTCTCTTTGATGATCTCCTGATCTTCCTTAAAAATGAGGATTTTATATCCGATCTTTCCTGTCAGCTCCTCTTCCGAATAGCCGAACATTCGACAAAGCGCTTCATTCACGTACAGAATCCGATCGTTATGATCCACCTGCATCAGCCCCTCGTTCAGATTCCGGATCAGCAGATGATACTTCTCCTCACTGCGGCGCAGCGCGCTCAGGGCTCGCTTTCTTTCCCTTCTTACATGATTCATTTCCAGTGTTTCACGCACGGCAAATGGAAGACGCCTGATCTTTTCCTTGAGCACGTAATCGTCGGCCCCCTCTTTCATGCAGGCCACGGCGGTTTCCTCGTTCATCGAACCGGTGAGCATGATAAAAGGGATATAATCCGGTTGTGAACGGGTGATTCTGAGAGCGCTCATTCCATCGAATTGCGGCATGGCATAATCGGAAACAATCAGATCGGGCCTGAACTCGGCCAGGGCTTTCCTGAATTCCTTTTCTGTATCCACAACCCTGAAAGTAAAGGTAATTTTCTCTTTGGAAATTTCACGCCGGGCCATCTCCGCATCGGCGGCCAGATCTTCTACAAACAGGATTCTCAATGGATCCATGATCACCTCTAAACCAATCCGGAAAGCATCTGCCTACTGCTGATTCAATAACAGCCAGTATAAACCGATTTCATTCACCGCTTCCACGAATTTATCGAAATCAACCGGTTTGACGATATAGCTGTTCACTCCCAGTTGATAGGTCTCGAAAATGTCACGCTCTTCCCTGGAAGAGGTGAGCGCAATAACCGGAATCATCTTTTTATCGGGATCGCTTTTTATGGTGCACAGCACCTCCTTCCCGTCCACCTTGGGAAGTTTCAGATCCAGAAGGATAATTTTCGGACGACAGTCATAGTCCTGTTCGGCGTATTTTCCGCGGGTATAGAGATAATCCAGCGCCTGTTCACCATCGCCCACAACCAGCACTTTATTGGTCAGATGGTTCTTTCTCAGCGCCCGAAGTGTCATCTCCGCGTCGCGGGGGTTGTCTTCAACCAGCAGTATTTCAACCTGGTTCAGATTTTCCATTTTGGCACTCCAATTTATACAATCCCTGGTTCTGCTGCAGCGGCAGTGTAAAGTAAAACACCGCTCCCCGATTGGTTTCGCCCCCGGCCCACACTCTGCCGCCGTGCCGTTGAACGATGCGCTTCACGATCGCCAGGCCCACGCCGGTACCGGGAAATTCTTCCTCGCTGTGCAGGCGCTGAAAAATACCGAACAGTTTACCCGCGTATTTTTTATCGAATCCGGCTCCACGGTCCCGAATAAAAAAAATGATTTCATGATCTTTTTGTTCAGCCCCGATCTCGATCTTCTTGATTTCGGACCGGGAACTGTATTTGATCGCGTTTCCGATCAGATTCTGCCACACCTGTTTGATCAGAGCGGTATCGCAGACAACCGGCGGCATTTTCTCGACACTAAATTGAAAGGCCTCTTTCTCACCGTCACTGGTAATCTCATGAAACACGGACTCGGCGATCTTACGCATATCCGCCTGTTTCAGATTCATGTCCACCCGCGAAATACGCGACAGATTGAGCAGATCGAGAATCAGTCTGTCCATTTTGGCGGCGTTTTCATGAATAACCCGGATGAAACGTTTGCCCTCCGTGTCCAGTTTGTCGCCGTAATCTTCCAAAAGAAATTTGCTGTAGCCGTCCACGGCCCTCAGCGGCGCCCTCAGGTCGTGGGAAACGGAATAGGTGAAGGCTTCCAGCTCCTGGTTGGAGGCCAGCAGCTTGCAGCGTTCTTCCTGCAGTTCGGCGGCCAGTTCATTCAAATCTTCCACCATATACAGCATGGCTTTCTCGCTTTTATCGAGTTTCTGCACTTTCTCTTCCAGCTCTGCGGTGCGCCGGCCAACCGTTATTGCCAGATCATCTTTCAATTTATAAAGTTCTTCCAGAGCTTTTTTCCGGTCGGTGATATCGAGAAAGCTGCCTTCGATACGGACAGAATCATCCTTGTCATCTTTGACGACTCGTGAACTCGCCGTCACAACGATTGGTTCGCCCGCAGCGGTCTTTGCCTTGATTTCATAATTGCGGATAAATCCTTTTTTCTGAATTTCATCCAGATAGGCTTTCCTGTCATCGGGGTTCTGCCAGAAATCGGGAAGTTTGATCCCGGTATGATCCTTATCCGGATCGAGTTTTAAAATACGTATAAACTCGGTGTTGTAATCAAGCAAAACACCATCGAAAGAGACGCAGTAGAATCCTTCCATCAGGTTCTTGATCATGCCGCGGTATTTCTCTTCGCTGACCTGAAGCGCCTTGAGAGTTTGTTTGTGCCCGGCTATTTCCCTTTTCAATTCACGGGTCTGTTTTTTCACTTCTTTTCGAAAAAAAACAATGGCGCCTGCCGCAATGATGATGAGTATGGGTACAAGGATGAACAACAAATAGCGGAGTATGTCCTTGAACATAATCTGATCTTTGACCGCGGGACCGAACCATTCATTTCGGATCTGTTCGTAGGTTTTATTGGCAATGATGACTGAAAGGCCCTCGTTGAGGAGCGAGAGCAGACGGTCATCGCCTTTTCGCACGGCGAAACAGAAATCCTGCCTGAATTCGGGCAGGTGAAAATCCAGAGGCACGACATTTTTAATACCCATGGTTTGAAGAAGTTCAATTCCCATAATACGCTGCGTGATCACTGCGTTATGATGGCCGTTTGCCAACGCGATGAAGGCTTCTTCAAAGGTATTCGTGGTGACGATTTCATTCGAGACATTCTCCCTGCGCACGAATTCTTCCGCGTTGTCGCCTCTCATCACCACGATACTTTTTTCTTTCAGGTCCCCGATGGAGTTGATATCTTTCGTTCCTTTGCGCACGAATACCGCTCCGTGCAGAGACAGATAGGGCATCGTGAAATCAAAGAGTTCTTCCCTTTCGGGAGTCCTGCCGACCAGCGGCAGCGCGTCCAGCCTGCCCTCGGCCAGGTCTTGTTTGATCTTGCTCCAGATACCGATCTTGATACGTACCTGCAAGCCGGCTGCAGCAGCCGCCGCCCGAAAGAGATCCATGGAAAAACCGGCGGCTTCGCCCTCTTCATTCACGAAACAGTAAGGCGGATAGTCCGGTTCCGAGGCGATATAAACCGTATCCGGAATTACGTTCAGCGGCCGGCCGGATGAAACGGCCCCTGCCGTCAGCACCAAAAACACGGCGGAAAACCATATCCGATTCTTATGGGTCATCCGCAATCCTTCCGTCCCCTGAGGCTTTAACAATCGCTGAATGCTTTTGAAAATCCACCGAACCGGGAAGACCGATTTTAATATCAGATCATTCATTCTTCTTCTTCTCTCTCAGCCGTTCGATCTCATCTCTCAACTCTTTGATGCGGAATTCACGCTCCACGGTGGCATCGTGGAATCGTTCCAGTTCCGCCACTCTGACCTGAAGTTCCCGGGTTTTCCGGTCTACCTGAATTTCCAGATTTTCTTTCGATTTTCTAAGCTCCGCCTCCGCCTTCTGACGCGCTTTTTCGATCTCCATAACATGAAGAGCGAAGGCAATATCTTCCGCCATCTCGCAAAAAAGGCTGACTTCCTCCTCATCAACGGTCAGACCGGTCTCCGCAGCCGCAGCCAGATAACCGAACGTTTTTCCTTTATGGTTCAGCGGCGCGCACAATGACTGGCTTTCGCTGTAACCATGAACAATCGGGCAGTTTCCGCAAATGGCATTCCGGTCATGAACAAGCAAGGCGCCCTCTTCACTTCGAACGCGTTCTAAGCATGGAGGCAGCTTTTCCTTTTCCAGCAGAGTGTTCAGTTCATTAAAAGCGGAAGCCATTCCGTACGAAGCCCAGAATACAGGCCTGTTTCTGTTATCGGTCAGGACGATCAAAGCCGACAGATAACCGCGATTGGCCACCAGAAGACGGCAGATCTCCCGAATCAGTGTTTCCCGATCCCGTTCCCTCACGATCAATTGATTGATATCACGTATTGTACGCAGCACAAGATTCAGATGTTCTATCCGTTTTTCAGCGAGCTTGCGTTCGGTAATGTCCACGGCTATCTCGAGACGCAGCATGCGGCCGTCGGGCCAGGGAATCGCCCTGTCGATGCACTTGTAAAAACGGCGGTTCGTCTCGTTCCGAAATTCCCAAACATAGGAGCGGCCGGCATGCTCACCGAAAATTTTGCCGTTGGTGCAGAACGGGCAGGGCTTTTTTCTTTGTTGAAGGTACTCGTAACACTTGCGTCCATCCACCGGACCGAACAACTCCTTCAACATGCGATTGACATAGACCACTTCCCAGGTTTCCGGGTCAGACACATACACGGGTTCGTCAATACCGTTGAGGATCGACAGAAATTCATCGTGACGCCGAAGAGCCGACATCTCCGCCTGCCTGCGTTCGATGATATGCCCCAGATAATCAGCGGATTTTTGAATACGGGATTTGGCGTAATCGATGATGAACGGCGGGCGGCTCTGATACGCCGTCGCCTGTTTCCGAAGATCTTTAACCGGCAGCCGGTATTTTTCGGAAAGTTCGCGCAGTTTTTTCTCGTTTTCGGGCGGTTCGCCGAAACCGAAATTCATCGCCCCAACGATCTCACCGCCCGCCCGCACCCGAACGGCGTACAGTTTGATTCCGCCGTTGCATTCCACTTCCACCGGCCTGCCGCTTTGAATACACGGCAGCGAGGCTTCTTTCCAGCAGGACTCATGGCACAGCCATTTTCCGCTCGCCAGCGCTTTGCGATTGTCTTTGGTTCGGCACAGCCCGCGTGAGGCCGAATCCATCATTCGGCACCAGCCTGAACTGAAGATTCCCAGAGCGTAATCGCCGCCGCGCTCGTAGACCGCGGCCGATGTTTCAAGCAGGTCCAGATACTCCGAAACAATTTCCCCGAGCTGCTCTTTGTCAACCAGTGTTGATATCAATCCATCTTTGTTGAGAAGGCTCAGGTCGCCGTATTCCGGGATAAAATCCTGTTTTCTGGTTTTCTTGCGGGTCAGAATCCGTTCGAGGTCCCGAAGTTGATGGAGCCTCTGATCTTGGGATTCTTCCGCTGACTGCTTTTTCCCTTGCATCTGCAGCCCTCCTGTTGAACGGGTGCCCGATACGTTACGTCCTGCGTCTTTTCCGCGGCCGGCTTCTTCCACGCTCTTTGCCGCCCGTTGATTCCGGCTTTTTCTTCTCCGGTTCATTCAACGGCACAGGCGGCGGCGCGTGCAGCGCCTGCTGATACGCGTCATCCAGCAGCATGGCGATGATGGCCGATTCCTCTTCACTCTCCGCCAGACTGCGGCCCAGATGAATAAAGCGCCGGCTCCGCTCGGCCTTGAGCGGATCCCGGTCTCTCAGGCGCGCCTCGAGCAGGGCGATCATGCGATCTTCCACAACCGTCTGCACATCCTCATTCGAGGGCAGGAGCCACTCTTCCAGGTCGATTCCATAATGTTTGGCGATCCTCCGCAGGGTCATCTGCTCCAGCCGCGTCACCAGGGTGATCGCAATGCCCGCGGCTCCGGCCCGGCCCGTTCGTCCGGCCCGGTGAATGTATGATTCCGTATCTTCAGGCACTTCGTACTGGAACACATGGGTAAGCTCGGGTATATCCAGGCCGCGCGCGGCCACATCCGTGGCCACCAGAAAGCGGAGCGTCCCCCGCCGCACCCGTTCCAGAACCCGTTCTCTGTCCTTCTGGGACAGGTCGGCGCTCAGTTCATCGGCGTCGTATCCGAACTGCTGCAATACGGCTGTCACATAATGCACCTCGGATTTCGTATTGCAGAAAATGAGGGCAGACGCGGGATTCTCCACTTCGATAACCCGTATGAGACTGCGATCCTTGTCCATGTCCGGCACGGTATAATAGATATGGGTGGTATCCGTGACATGCACGTGATCTTTGCTGAGGGAGAGAAATTCCGGATCATGAATGAATTCCCGGGCTGTGTGCATGACCGTGGCCGGAAAAGTGGCTGAGAACATGCAGCCGTGCAGCTTCCGTTTCGGAAGATGTTTCTGAATCTGTTTCATGTCCGGATAAAAGCCCATGGACAGCATGCGGTCGGCTTCGTCAAAGATCAGCAGTGTAAGCTCTTTCAGCGACAGCGTGCCGCGCCGGAGATGGTCCAGCACGCGGCCCGGCGTGCCCACCACGATATGAGCGCCCTGGCGTATTGCGTCCTTCTGGGTTCCGTATCCAACACCCCCGTATACGGCGACCGTTCGAAATCCGGCACCTCCGCAAATGATCGCGGCTTCACGCCAGACCTGTTTGGCCAGTTCGCGGGTCGGCACCAGGACCAAAGCCTGGACCCCGGGTTTTTTGGGATTCAACTGTTCCATCATGGGAAGAAGAAAAGCCCCCGTTTTACCGCTGCCCGTGCGGGCCTGGATCATCATATTCCGCCCTGACAGCAGCCCGGGAATGGCTTTGGCCTGAACCGGCATCAGAGACGTCCAGCCGGCTCTCGCGGCCGCATCTTGCAGCGCCGGAGGAAGCTGTTCCAGAGTCATCTCCGGCCAATCAGTTTTAAAATCGTTCATAGGAAATTACCCTTAGTGTTATTGAACAAGTATCCACAGGAATGCAGACAATGGTTTGAGTGCCATCGCTTTTATAAGAATAATTCGTGAAATTCATCTTTTCTTGAACAAGGATGATATTCCGGTTCAGGATATTGAATACAATCTTTAATATAATAGACTATTCGGATGAATAATGCAAGAGGATCCGAATCCTGTTGATAAATCGTCGTTTCGCGATTTTCTTTGCCGGCATCCGAATATGTTCATTAAGGGATGTTTCCCCTCAATGAATTCTTTCCAGAAACGGACTTTCCATGAGATCCTGAGAGATAATTGTATCCCGTGGACGGGAGGGCACCAGAGTCGTTCCTTCAGTGTCGTAAGCCAGGTCGATAAGCTGGCTGCAGCGCAGGCTTTTCCGGGCAAGTTTGAACCGGAATTGAGCGGATCCACTCAACCGGACTATCAGGACGGCGATGAGTGAGACAATCGATACCCGATGGGACTGCATGGTCAGCGCATACGCAGCCACTCTGTCCGTGTTCACGGAATACGGCGATTTCAGCCGCAGGATGGCGTACCGGTCCCCTCTGGCTATTTTTCGGGGCACCCGGTGGATTACAACCCCCCTGCGGATGGTCGTGTGAAGAACCGTCCGATCTCCCAGATACAGCATGCTGTGCACATACCGCGACCGAAGAAGCACACGATACCAGAAAGCGATGGGAGAAAGCCGGTACCAGGGCGGTGATGCCAGAATGATATCCCCTTTTCGCATGCCGGACAACATGATTTCCCTTCGCAGCACACCTGATAAATTACGCCAAATACTGATCGTTTTCTCCAGTCCGGCCTGAATCCGTTCAACCGATTGCTTGAGAAGGGACTTTGCCTGCCGGCCCGGCTGTTTTGGAAACCGGTGTATCCATTTCCGTTTTTTTCTGATTCCCGGAATCTTCATTCAGTTTATCCGCATGATTTAGGGTTTTGTTATAGTATACGAATCGGGAGCCTTTTTCGCAAGTGTTCCAGGCAGTCAATATCCAGCGGCCCG
>OMKS01003992.1_pt1 | contig 11402 bp, 12 predicted proteins | sample 1674721 | NCBI WGS metagenome assembly OMKS01 (sample SAMN06264996, study PRJEB25208) | sediment metagenome | isolation source: hot spring sediment | place: USA: California | collected 2014-09-02 | reverse complement strand
TACGGTAGCGAGGTTCAATGGCTTATTATCCAAAAGCTTCTTTTAAAAAAGCACCTAGGGTTGGCGTAATCTTCGCCTTGGCAAGATGAAGGTTGTACGGGTTCTGGTGATGACCCGTCGAAGCTCTTTCCTTCCAACGCCCGCGACGAAAACGTAGAAAGATCTTTTTCAGCGAAAAGGCATGGGGGAGAACATCCACCGTGGTGCAGTAGCCATTCAGGGCAACATCATTGCCTTGCAAGGCGGCGGGGACTCTTTCTGGCTTCTCTGTCAACACTATCAGCCATTCTTCGGGTTGCTCTTTGATGCTCGTAGCCTCAAAATCTTCGAGATAGATGGATGGAAGTAAAATCTTAGCCATTTGTTGAAGCAAGGATAGTTGACTCATAAACGCTCCTTTAGAAATTTGACGCCAAATTATTGATTATTTTTTAGGGTAATAATTCCAGCACCTTAAATTTCACTTTAGCTTTTAAAAAAGCCTTGGCACAGCCAAGGCTTCATAGGTGTAGTATTGAGCAAAGGTTTTACCAAGCAAAAAGCTCAAAATCAGCCATTAGCTTGTTAACCTTTTGGCGAACCGATGCGATAACCGATTCGTTGTCGATGTTTGAAATAACCTCATCAATCAGATCAACGATAAGTGGCATATGCTCTTCCTTAAGTCCACGAGTGGTTATTGCTGGCGTACCCACCCTAAAGCCCGACGTTTGGAACGGCGATCTTGAGTCGAAAGGCACCATGTTTTTGTTGATGGTTATATCGGCAAGTACAAGCGTGTTCTCAACTTTTTTTCCTGTAATTTCTGGGAACTTTGTTCTCAGGTCGATTAGCATTGAGTGGTTATCGGTACCGCCCGAAACAATTTTATACCCTTTCTTTACAAACGCATCGGCCAGAGCTGCTGCATTCTTTTTAACTTGTGTTTGGTACTGTTTGTACTCGGGCTGCAATGCTTCGCCAAAGGCAACTGCTTTTGAGGCAATAACATGCTCTAATGGTCCGCCTTGAATGCCAGGGAAAACGCTGCTGTTAATTACTTGCGACATCATTTTAGTAACACCTTTAGGCGTTTTTAAACCCCATGGATTTTCAAAATCCTTGCCCATTAAAATTATTCCGCCTCGTGGTCCTCTTAATGTTTTGTGCGTGGTTGATGTAACAATGTGAGCGTATTTTACAGGATTGTCGAGTAGGCCAGCGGCAATTAAACCAGCAGGATGCGCCATGTCGATCATTAGGATAGCGCCAATTTTATCGGCAATTTCGCGCATGCGCTTGTAGTCCCATTCTCTTGAGTATGCCGAAGCACCTCCAACAATTATCTTTGGTTTATGCTCAAGGGCAAGTTTCTCCATCTGGTCGTAATCAACGGTTTCGGTATCTTTCTTAACCTCGTACGAAACTGCGTTGTACCAAATGCCCGACATGTTTACCGGAGAACCATGTGAAAGGTGTCCGCCATGCGATAGGTCTAATCCAAGAAAAGTATCGCCAGGTTGCATAACAGCCATAAATACGGCCATATTTGCCTGTGCGCCCGAGTGTGGTTGTACGTTAGCATACTCAGCTCCAAATAGCTCTTTTAGCCTGTCAATAGCAAGCTGCTCTGTTTGGTCAACAATTTCGCAACCTCCGTAGTAACGTGCGCCAGGGTAACCCTCGGCGTACTTGTTGGTAAGTACCGAGCCCATTGCTTCAAGCACTTGTGGACTTACAAAATTCTCCGAGGCAATTAGTTCAATGCCATGCATTTGGCGTTCTTTCTCCTTGTTAATAAGGTCGAATATTTGCTTATCTTTTTGCATAATACTTTTTTTTGTAAAAATAGGTTTTTTAGCGCTGCCAAAAAAACTATTAATGGCAACTTTAGTTAACTTATTTAACAAAAAGATGTTCAATATGTTTTTTTATCGTACCATTATTTGTTATCACTTCTTGCTTTTTTTAAAGGGAAAAACTAGCTGCTTCTGTTTGCGATAAATGCATCCGTGGCTAAATAATGTTTATAGCATTTGTTTAGGTATTATGCTTAACTTAAGTTACTTGTACAAGCATGGCTATTGTTTTTGTGTACAATAATGTTGATTAAAGTTGATAATTTATTATACTTAAAGATGATACATTGTTTTTGGTACATATGAAATGTTACTATTGATACGAGTATTTATAATTGCTAGTGATCATAATTCGTTCGTCAAATCTCATGCTGGGTTTTGTCATAATCATTGTATTGTTAATCACAATTTCCAGTACAACATTGCAACCAACTTAAGGATGTGCGTATAAGGAGATTGAAGTATAATTATATTTGATTTTATAATTAACAAAACATTACAATGACTAACTACGAGAATATGCAAGAAATTGTTAAGAATCATTGGTTTGCAAATGCTTTAAAAGCGAACGAACTTGAGCAAATACTGCAAAAATCGACGATTGTTAACTATCGAAAACGCGAAACAGTTGTTAAGCGCGGTGAATTTGCCAATCATCTAGTATTCCTTATTGATGGGTATGTTAAGGTTGAGAATGATGAAGGAACGAAGAACTTTATATTTGATATAGTTCAGGGTGGGTTTTGTTGGGGTACCAGTAGTTCTCTCGTTTGATAAGTATCAGTTTTCGGTTGTAACCCTTTCCGATACTCGAGTGTTGTTTGTACCTATTGATGCTTTTAAGGATGCCTTAAAAACGAACAGTAAATTTGCCCTGTCGGTAATTGAGCATGGTAACGCCGACTTTGTATTGCCTCTTCTCGATAAGCTTAAAAGTGCATCAAGGAACAACATTAGGGGTCGTTTAGCAAAGCTATTACTTTATTTAGCTACCGAAACGCATAAGGAGAACAAGTTCACTTTGCTGATTAGCAGATCGGAAATGGCACAAATGATTGGTTTTTCGCGTGAGAATGTAATACGTATGCTAAGCGAGTTTCACTCCGAAGGAATCATTAAAATTAGTGGCAAATCGCTTACCGTAATTAGCTTAGAGCGATTGGAGGAGTTGGCTCATTACAGCTAGCGCTACTCGTCGGAGAATTGAACAAGTACACTCCGGTAGGCTGAGAATATTTTCGATTTCGAGACAAATCCCACATATCTGCCGTTGTCAACAACTGGCAGGTTCCATGCGCCAGTTGTTTCAAATTTTTTCATAACCTTTTCCATGGGCTCGTCAATAACTATTTGATCGGGTGGGATTGACATTAGGTCTCTCACGAATATCTTTTCATACTTGTCGGAATCGAACATCATCTCGCGAACATCATCTAGCAGAACGACTCCAAGTAATAGCCCTTCATCATCAACAACAGGGAAAATATTTCGGCGCGATTGGCTAATGGATTTTACTAGTTTGCCTAACGAATGGTTTGGGTTAACGGTAACTAAATCTTTTTCAACTACTTTCCCCAGGCTTAGCAGTGTAAGCACGGCCTTGTCCTTATGGTGGGTAATTAGTTCGCCTCGTGCCGCTAGTCTTTTTGTGTAAATTGAGTGGGGCTCAAAGTACATTATGGTTAGGTAGGCAATTGTTGATGTTATCATAAGCGGAATGAATAGCCCATAGCCTCCTGTAAGCTCTGCGATAAGAAATATGGCAGTTAATGGGGCATGCATAACACCGGCCATCATTCCTGCCATTCCTACCAATGTGAAGTTGCCTTCGTTCAGGTTGGTGCCCGTGCTTAAGTTAAATAGTTTTGACATAAAGTATCCGGCTACCCCACCCATAAATAGCGTTGGCGCAAATATACCACCTACGCCTCCTGCACCTGTTGTAGTAGCCATTGCGAATACCTTAAAAATAAGAATAAGACCAAGAGCGGCAAGAATTACCCATGCATTATCGCGAAACGGGTAAAGTAGGCTATTGTCAAGAATTGCAACAGCCTCCCCATTTAGTAGTGCCTGTAAGGTGTTAAATCCTTCGCCATAAAGCGGTGGAAATAAAAAAACAAGCACTCCAAGTAAAATGCCCCCAATGGCAACTTTTTTCAAAGGGTTTTCAATGCTAGCAAATTTACTTTCCACTCGCATTGCGGTTCGAGTAAAATAGAATGAAATAAGCCCACAAAAAACGCCTAGTAAAATAAAGAACGGAATCTTACCTAAGGCAAAAGGTTCAATCATTTCAAAGGCAAAGGTTACGTCTCTACCCAGCAGGAAGTATGAGATTGTTGTTGCAGTAACCGCCGCAATAAGCAGGGGAACTATTGATGCCATGGTCAAATCGAGCATCAAAACCTCTAATGTGAAGACAAGGCCAGCAATTGGAGCCTTAAAAATTGAGGCTATTGCAGCGGCTGCTCCGCAGCCTAAAAGCAGGGTTATGGTTTTGTAGTTGAGCTTAAATAGCTGGCCAATGTTCGACCCAATAGCGGCACCAGTAAGCACAATTGGTGCCTCAGCACCAACCGAGCCCCCAAACCCAATGGTAACCGTACTCGAGACAATTGAGGTGTAGGTGTTGTGCCGTTTTATTTTGCTGCCTCTGCGCGAAATGGCGTATAGAATTTGCGAAACGCCATGTCCAATATTGTCTTTAACGAAATACTTAATGTATAAAACGGTGAGAATTATTCCTATTCCGGGTAATGCTAAATATAGAAACCCGAGGGTACCTTGCTCCATTACCTTTTGAAGCAAATCGCGGGTAAAGTGAACGGTGTTTTTAAGTATAACAGCAGCTAATCCGCTAAGTATTCCTACTACAACGCTTAAAATTAAAATAAGTCTTTGCTGCCCTAAGTGGCGAAGCGATATGAAAATTGCGGCAAAAAGTTTTTTTATTCTAGTTCTCATCTTTTGTAAATCAGAATTGCAAATTTAGTAAACCTAACATAATATGGTAGTATCTTTTGGGTTTGTTTTAATTGTTATATTATTGCAATTTATTATGATAAAATATCTCCTATACAATTTTAATAAGCTACTTGTGCTTTGCGCTATATGCTTTGTAGCTCATGGCTCGTTATTTGCCCAGGGTTTCATGAGCACCAATACCCGATCGTTTGCCATTGGCGAGGAGCTAACCTATATAATAAGCTATACCTGGTTTTTTATTTGGACCGATGTGGGAGAGGTGCAATTTAAGGTGCAGTCCGATACGCTAAACAATCAGCAGGTTCTTCATCTGCATGCCTACGGAACCACATACCCCTTTTACGATTGGTTTTTTGAGGTTCGCGATATTTACGAGTCGTGGGTCGATGCCAATATGCTAGTTCCTCTTCGTTTTAATCGCGATGTGAACGAGGGAGGATACACAAAGGAGAACGAGTACTCGTTTTGCTGGTACAGCAATGAGGTTAAGGCGCGCATTAGGCGAAGAGGTGGTGAAAACAAGTTTTATACAATTCCCGTTGAACCTGGAACTGTTGATGTGGTTACGGCCATATATATTTCTCGTAACCTCGATTTTTCAGAGGCAAACGCTATGGATAGCTACCCGGTAAGCGTAATTCTCGACAGAGAAGCTTTTAGCGTTAAGTATACCTATCTTACCAATGAGGTAAAAAAGGTAAAGGGACTTGGAGAGTTTAACACTCTGAAATTCCGGGTTGAGCTTATTGCCGGCGATGTATTTAAAGAGGGGCAATACCTTTACGTTTGGGTTAGTAACGACCAAAATAGAGTACCACTCTACATTGAGTCGCCCATTAGGGTTGGTAGCGTTAAAGCAAGGCTAGCGAACTATAAGGGTTTGCAGCATAGGCTAAACGAAGTTTTATAAACGGTTAGCTTATTGTGTTCAACTCGGTGCCAACGTATAATCGTATTCGCTTAATTATACTCAATCTAAATTATGAAGTTCATTAAGGTATATTGCCATTGAAAGCCAAAGAAATTTATTTTTGTAGTCAATTTTTAAACAATTACTAAATGGCTAAAAAGAACAAAGCAGTCAATCATCTAGGTAGAATTCAGGAAATCAATACGGATGGTATAGTTGTAAGTATAATTAGCCAATCGGCCTGTGCTGCATGTCATGCAAAAGGTGCATGTGGTTTAGCTGATAGTACCGAGAAGCTAATTACCGTTCCTCAGCACACTAATAGTTTTAAGGTTGGCGAAAACGTTAAGGTTGTTCTCAGGCAGTCGTTGGGCTTTAAGGCACTTTTCTTAGGTTACGTTTTCCCTTTTTTAGCCGTTTTAGTAACCCTTATCGTGCTAACCTCTCTTAATATAAGCGAGGCAAGGGCAGGCTTGGCCTCATTGGCGGTATTGGTTCCTTACTATTTTGTACTTTATTACTTAAAAGATAGGATATCAAATCATTTTACTTTCGAAATCGAATCAACTTAATTATAGGATAGCATGAGTTATTCCATTATTCTTTATACCGTTTTAATGCTTAGCGCCTTGGGTGTGTTAGCAGCGGTAATATTGTACTTTGTTGCGCAAAAGTTTAAAGTGTACGAGGATCCTCGTATCGATGAAGTGGAAGCAGTTCTCCCAGGCGCAAACTGTGGAGGCTGTGGTTATCCCGGGTGTAGAGGTTTTGCTGAAGCTTTTGTTAAAGCCGACGATATAAGTACCCTTTTTTGCCCAGTAGGGGGCAACGAAACCTCTATTGCCGCATCAAAAGTAGTGGGTAAGGAGGCCACTGCTCAAACTCCAATGATAGCTGTTGTGCGTTGTTCAGGAACGCATGAGAATAGGCCCAAAACAAGTAGTTATAACGGTGCCTCATCGTGCAAGTTAGCAACATCCTTGTTTAGTGGCGATACGGGCTGCCAGTTTGGCTGCTTAGGCTTAGGCGATTGCGTTGCAGCTTGTACCTTCGATGCAATATACATGGATGAGAAAACTGGCCTACCAGTTGTTGTTGAAGACAAGTGTACCGCTTGCGGTGCTTGCGTATCAGCATGTCCTAAGGATATTATTGAACTTCGCAAGAAAGGGCCAAAAGGAAAGCGCATCTTTGTTTCGTGTATTAACAAAGATAAGGGAGGCGTTGCGAAAAAATCGTGCTCGGTTGCTTGCATAGGCTGTAACAAGTGCGTTAAGGTTTGTCCGCACGATGCAATTACCCTAGAAAATTTCTTGGCTTATATCGACTACGATAAGTGTAAGCTATGCCGAAAATGTGTAGATGAGTGCCCAACGGGTGCAATCCTCGAAATAAATTTCCCTCCTAAAAAGCTAAAGGCCGAACCTAAAAGCGAGGTTGAAACAGCATAGCGGGAATAAAATTTATGGTAAAATAACCAATATCTAAAAATAGATAATCGTGTTAAAAACGTTTCCAAAAGGCGGGGTACATCCCCCAGAGAATAAGCTCTCAGCCAAATCGGCAGTAGAGGTTTTGCCTTTGCCTCAACAGGTAGTTATTCCTATTTCGCAGCACATTGGTGCGCCAGCAACGCCAGTTGTGGCTAAAGGCGACAAAGTTGTTGTTGGGCAGGTAATAGCCAAGAGTTCGGGTTTTGTTTCGGCAAATATCCACTCGTCAGTATCGGGAACTGTTGCATCGCTCGACCCTGTTCTCGACTCTACAGGATACAAAAAACCTGCAATTACCATTACCGTTGAGGGCGATGAGTGGTTGCCCGAAATTGAGCGGACTACTGAACTTAACAAGGAGATTAAGCTATCTGCTGAGGAAATTATTGCTAGGATTAACGAATCTGGTATTGTGGGCTTAGGTGGCGCAACATTCCCTTCGCATGTTAAGCTCTCGGTGCCAAAAGGCAAAAAAGCCGATGTGCTAATCATTAATGGGGTTGAGTGTGAACCATACCTTACATCGGACCACAGGTTGATGCTTGAAAGGGCCGATGAGCTAATGGTGGGTATTTCAATTTTAATGAAAGCGCTTGGAGTTGACCGCGCACTAATTGGAGTTGAGAATAATAAGCCCGATGCCATTGCCCACCTAAAAAATATAGCCAGCGGCTACAATGGTATTGAGGTTTACGCCTTAAAGGTTAAGTATCCACAGGGTGGCGAAAAGCAGCTAATTAAAGCGCTCATTAATCGTGAAGTACCCTCGGGGGGGTTACCCATTGATGTTGGAACAGTAGTGCATAATGTGGGAACTGCACATGCAGTTTACGAGGCTGTTCAAAAAAACAAGCCCCTTATCGAGAGGATTGTTACAGTTACCGGAAAGCACATTGATAAGAAGGCAAACTACAGGGTTAGGATAGGCACACCTATTTCGTGTCTAATTGATGCTGTAGGCGGAGCCCCCGATAATACGGCTAAGGTTGTAAGCGGTGGCCCAATGATGGGAAAAGCACTTAGCACTCTAAATGCTCCAGTAACCAAGGGAACATCGGGAATTGTGCTGTTTGCCGAAAATGAGGCCCAACGGCCAAAAGAGCAACCATCGTGCATTAGGTGTGGTAAGTGTATTAGCGCATGTGCAATGGGGCTTGAACCCTACCTGTTAATTCGCTTGTCGCAGCGTAAGATGATCGAGAGGATGGAGGAAGAGCGAATTCTTGATTGCATGGATTGCGGATCGTGCAGCTACGTGTGCCCAGCAAACCTACCACTGCTCGATTACATTCGTTTGGGCAAAGGTGAGGTTAGCGCCATGATTCGTGCTCGAAAAAACTAGCTACCCAAGTAAAACAGATGATATAAACCCTAATTATAATGAACAAACTACTTGTTGTATCACCATCACCCCATGTTCACAGTGGCAATTCAACCCCAAGGTTAATGTACAATGTGGTATTGGCGTTAATTCCTGCATTGGCTGTTACGCTGTTCTACTTTGGCATTGGAGCCCTTGTGGTTACATCAATATCCATTGTGTCGTGTTTGGTGTTCGAATTCCTTATCCAAAAGTTTTTACTCAAAGTTAAGCCAAGCATCTCCGATGGATCGGCGCTAGTAACTGGTTTACTCCTGGCTTTTAACCTTCCGGCAAACTTGCCTTGGTGGATTGTGGTTATTGGTGCATTAGTATCAATAGGTGTTGGTAAAATGACTTTTGGCGGTTTAGGCCGAAACCCCTTTAACCCAGCATTGGTAGGTCGCGTGTTTTTGCTTATCTCATTTCCTGTACAAATGACCAGCTGGCCGTTGCCACATCAATCGCGCATGGCCTATATTGATGCTGTAACAGGCCCCACTCCGTTGGCAGTTGTAAAAGAAGGATTGGGTAAAGGCGAAACCATGAGTGCTTTAGCTGACCAAATACCAACCCATATGCAGCTGTTTATGGGAACTATGGGAGGTTCACTTGGTGAGATAGCTGCATTTGCCCTACTCATTGGATTTGCTTGGATGCTTTTAACAAAGGTTATAACCTGGCATATACCCATTTCCATTTTTGCCACAATTGGAATTTTTACCGGAATTCTATGGTTGATCAACCCTGAGGCTAATGCCGATCCCTTATTTCATCTTTTAACTGGAGGTGTAATGCTCGGGGCAATTTTCATGGCAACCGATTATGTTACCTCGCCAATGCATCCCAAAGGGATGTGGGTGTATGGAATTGGAATTGGATTGATTACAGTAGCCATAAGAGTTTGGGGGGCATACCCTGAGGGGGTATCGTTCGCAATTCTTATAATGAACGCTTTTGTTCCGCTAATTAACAGATACGTGAAACCAAAAAGATTTGGAGAGGAGGTGAAGAAAAATGGCTAAAGAATCAACTTTTAAAAACATGACCTTAACCTTGCTTACAATCACCTTGCTATCGTCAGCATCTTTAGGGTTTGTTTACAGTTTTACTGAGGGACCAATTAACGATGCTAAAAATGCTAAGATAAATAACGCAATTAGCCAAGTTTTACCCGAATTTGACAATGAGCCAAATACTCAAAAATTTGAAAGAGAAGTTGATGGCGGTATTCTAATTTTTTACCCTGCCACAAAGGATGGACAGCCCATTGGCACAGCAATTCAGACATTTACTAAGAATGGATTTAGCGGTCAGATTGATCTGATGGTTGGGTTTCTTGCAGATGGAACAATACATGGAATTGAGGTTATTGCTCATAAAGAAACCCCTGGGTTAGGAGATAATATTGAAAGTGGTAAATCGGATTTTAGCATACAGTTCAAAGGGAAACACCCTGAGAACTTTAAGTTAGCCGTAACAAAAGACGGTGGAAATGTTGATGCTATTACCGCATCTACCATAAGTTCCAGAGCATACTGCGATGCTGTTCAAAGAGCATACGATGCATTTATTAAGGAAGGAGGAGAGAAATGAAACAAGTAACCAATTTCACTAAGGGGTTTATCAAAGAGAATCCAGTTTTTGTTTTGCTTTTAGGAATGTGTCCAACACTTGGGACTACAACCAGTGCAGTTAACGGACTTGGTATGGGTTTGGCTACTACATTTGTGCTAGTAATGGCAAACCTTGTAATATCACTTGTGAAGAATGTAATCCCTGCAAAAGTTCGTATTCCCTCTTACATCGTAATTATTGCCTCGTTTGTGACAATGGTCGATTTAATGATGGCTGGATTCATTCCGGCACTTCATGCTCAACTCGGATTGTTTATTCCGCTTATTGTGGTAAACTGCATTGTGCTAGGTAGAGCTGAAGCGTTTGCATCGAAAAATTCAGTGGGATCTTCAATAATTGATGGATTGGGCATGGGGCTTGGTTTTGCGTTTGCTCTTACCCTCCTTGGGGCTACAAGAGAAATTCTTGGCAGCGGAAAAGTATTTGGGACTGTTCTTTTCCCTGATAAATATGCAATGCTTGTATTCGTACTAGCTCCCGGGGCTTTCATTGCTCTTGGTTACCTTACTGCCATTATGAATAGATTAGCCAAAAAAAGTAAATAAACAACGCCATGGAATACATAATCATCATTATATCAGCAGTTTTTGTTAACAATATTGTTCTAGCCCAATTCCTGGGGGTTTGCCCTTTTCTTGGGGTCTCGAGCAAAGTTGAAACAGCTATTGGAATGAGCGGTGCCGTAACATTTGTAATGACAGTTGCTGCCATTGTAACCTACCTAATAATGCATTTTGTTCTAATTCCACTTGGGATTGGCTACATGCAAACCGTAGCCTACATTTTGGTAATTGCTTCGCTTGTGCAAATGGTTGAGATTATTTTGAAAAAGGTTAGCCCGGCCCTTTACCAGGCACTTGGGGTATTCTTGCCTCTAATTACAACTAACTGCGCAATTCTTGGTGTAGCAATTCTTTTAGTGCAAAAGGAGTTCTCTCTGCTCGAAAGCGTTGTGTTTGCCATTGGTAATTCAATAGGTTTTGCCTTGGCACTAATCGTTTTTGCAGGAATTAGAGAGTCGTTAGATTTGGTTGATTTACCCAAGGGAATGAAAGGCGCACCAATTGCGCTTGTTGTAGCTGGTATTTTAGCCCTAGCTTTTATGGGGTTTGCCGGAATAGTATAGTAATTTCCGGCCTAATACATCTGAGCACCCCTTTGAACTATGCTAGGGG
>OMKS01003991.1_pt1 | contig 11402 bp, 9 predicted proteins | sample 1674721 | NCBI WGS metagenome assembly OMKS01 (sample SAMN06264996, study PRJEB25208) | sediment metagenome | isolation source: hot spring sediment | place: USA: California | collected 2014-09-02 | reverse complement strand
AAGAGACAGGGGTCAACACCGCCGACACAAAGACCGCCAGGATCGAGACGATGTACACCAGCCGCATCGGCATACCTTCCGGTTCAGAGGACAGTGCAATTTGCTGGTCTGGCGGAGCCGGCAGCGTTGCAGGGATGACTGTATCTGTAGCAACCGTACCACCCGTCGAAGACCGCAAAAAGATGTAGAAAAGCAACACCCCAATGACGATCAACAACACAATCATACTTAGCAAAATGAGCACGGAATTACGGCGCATCGTATCTCCTCTTCGACAACCGGCAACGTTCACCGGAGGGCAAGCTACAATCACCCAATGACTTCATTGGTACGGTTCATTATAGCATATTTAGGAAACAGGCATACCCTCGCCTAACGTTTTTCGGCATCCAAACAGCGTAAAAACTCAGCCGGCGAGACAATCGGAATACCCTCAAACGGATCGAGAACCAGCAAGTCTTCATCTCCGCTGACGATAATATCGGCTTTGCCCGCCACCGCTGCTTCCAGGAATTTGTCGTCTTTAGGATCACGACATACTGCCAGCGGTTGGCTCACAGTCATGGCTTTGCCGCGCAAAAGCACCAGAGCAACGATGGTCTTCACGTCATCCTCGGTCACGCCGTATTTTTCGCGGATGCGCGGGCGGCTGAGCACATCCACCAATTCTTCCAGCGACGACTGCGTGTAGAGCAGGGTATAGTGCCCCTGGCGCAACCGCTGTAACACCGGTCCCACGCTGCCACGCGGACGAATTAGGGCACGCACGAGAATATTCGTATCGACAACCGCGCGCATCACAACTCGGCCAGCACCGCTTCTACGTCGACAGCCACTTCTTCGTCGGTAAAGGCAGCATTGCGAGCAGCCATACGCATTGTGAGGACGTCGAACCGCGCCATGATTGCGTCTTCGCGGAGCGTTTGATAGCGGAGAAATTCCTCGTAGGGCAGCAGAACGGCCTCCGGCCGGCTGCCGCGCGTCAAGACGTAAGGCACGCTCTTGTCCACCACCTCATCGAATACAGAACGGAAGCGGCGTTGCAACTCGGTCACACCGATGATCCTTTGCATATTCACTCACCTCTTTGACAAAGACTACAAAAGTCTCCGTACGCCTGTGCCTTGCAGACCTATTGTTCAACGTAGATATGTGCTCAACCAGGTACCTCGTGAGACTTTTGTAGTCTGGCTAAACTATGTATTTCACTACATATTATACTACATATTCAAACAAAAAGGGGGATTTTGCGACGGCGACGCAAAATCCCCTCTTCAAGGAGGTTGCTTGTCCTGGATAATCTACGCCTCGCCCTCCGGCGCCGACGCGGCAACAGCCCGCTCCAGCACTTCCTGGATGCGCGAGGCCATCTGCGCCGGGTTGGGATGCAGACCCTCAAGCAGCAGCAGGTTGTCGAACAACTGCTCCACCGTCAGGTCGATCAGCGGGTTGGAAAACTGCGACTCAACCATACGCGCCAGGTTTTGAATCAATGCGTGCCCACGGTTGATCTCCAGAATCTTTACCGGGACCTCGTAGTCCTGCTCGATCAGGCGGCGCACGCGCTGCATCTCGCGTTCCGGGCCACTATCCGGCGAGACCAGGCGGCATGGGCTGCCCTTGAGCAGCTTCGATTCCCGCACATCTGCGACACGCTCGCCGAGGACGTTCTTAAAGCGCACGATAAGCTTACCGAACACCTCTGGAGATAGCACATCGGCGGTGATCGCCTCGGGGGGCGACTCCGGCTCTCCCGGCAGTTGCAGGTCGGGATCGTCCACGTTCTTAAGTGCTTTGCCCTCGTATTCACGCAGGTTTTGCACCATGAAGGCGTCCAGCGGATCGACGAGATAGAGTACTTCCAGATCGCGCGCCTTGAACGCATCCAGGTGCGGGCTGCGGGCCACGGAATCGAGGTCGTCGCCGAGAATGTAGTAGATGTCGTTCTGGCCCTCGATCATCCGTGCGACGTACTCACTCAACGCGACGAGCGCGCCATCCGATTTGGACGTGGGGAAGTGCAATAGCGGTAGCACGTCGTCGCGCCCGCCGAAGTCCATCGCCACGCCTTCTTTGATGAACGGCCCGAACGCTTCCCAGAAAATCTTGTAGTCTTCGGGGTTCTCCTCGCCCAACTCGCGCAGCGCCTTCAACACCCGCCCGCGCAGCGCCTTCTTGATGTGGCCCATCGTGCGTGTGCTCTGCACCGACTCGCGCGCCACGTTAAGCGGAATGTCCGTCGAATCCACCACGCCCTCGACGAAGCGCAGGTATTCGGGCAACATGTCCTTGTTGTCCTCCTGAATGAGCACCTTGCGCGAGTAGAGTTTCAACCCGTGGTCGGGGCGCAGGCGGGACATCCCGCGATCCCGGTGGCGCGGCACGTAGAGCACACTGCGGATGTCCACGGGCGCATCGGTGATGAGGTGGATGTGCAACAGCGGCTTCTCGAAATCGAGGGTGAGTTGGCGGTAGAACGCCTCGTACTCGTCCTCGGTTACTTCGCTCGGCGGTTTGCGCCACAACGCCGTCTGCTGATTGGCGATCTTATCCTTCACGTAGACGGGGAACGAGACGTAATCGGAGTGTTTCTTGACGATCTGCTCCAGCCGCCACGCCGAAGCGAACTCGGCAGCGTCCTCTTTGAGGTCAATCTCGATCGTTGTGCCACGCTCGGCCTTGTCGGCGGGGGTGAGCGTGTAGGTGTTGTCGCCGCGCGAGACCCACGTCCACGCCGGTTCGTCCGGCAGATAGGAGCGCGAGGTCACGCTGACCTTATCAGCGACCATAAAGACGGAATAGAAACCCACGCCGAACTGCCCGATGATGTCGCCGATGCGCTGTTCGGCTTCCAGCTTCTTGAGGAACGCCATCGCGCCGGAATGGGCAATCGTGCCCAGGTTCTCGATCAGCTCGTCGCGGGTCATACCGATACCGGTATCGGAGACGGTCAACGTCTTGGCTTCCTCGTCGAAGTCGATGCGCACGGCCAGTTCCAGCTCCGGGTCAACGACCTCGGCGTTGGTGAGCATCTCAAACTGCACGCGGTTGAGCGCGTCCGAGGCGTTGGAGATCAACTCGCGCAGGAAAATCTCCCGCTCCGTGTAGAGCGAATGAGAAAGAATGTGCAATAACTGCTGAACTTCAGCCTTGAATTCGAGCGACTCTGGTTGTGTCGTCATCTGTACCTCCTCTTGGTCTGATAGTCGTTAGTCTAATAGTCCTATGATCATTTTCATTATCGGGATTGTACCGCAGGTTCGGTTACACACCCACTCAAGATCGTTGCAAGTTGAAAGTTTCTACCCTACAATTTTAACCGCAATCCATTAGAATCAGATTAGCAGTAGATTAACATAGCATAAATCTATTGTAGCCCCCTTTGTATGCTATAATGAAGTAAAATATGAGACGTGAAATGTGTTGCGCGATCCAACAGAATGTGGAATGATTTGCGTGTGAGAGGTGGGAAGATGGGTGAAATGATTACGGCAGTGTATGAGAAAGGCGCTTTGCGCCCCTTGACGCCGCTCAAGTTGCGAGAGCACCAGCGGGTGCGTATCCAGGTGGTGACAGAAAACGCATCAGAAGAAGAGGATGAGCGCGAGCAGGTAATCAGCATCTTGGTTGCGGCGGGTCTGGTGCAGCCAAAACCCAAGGGATCTGTGCCGCCGGATCCACTTTCCTGGAAAGAACGCCAAGCGTTGGCAGACCGTTTGGGCAGCGTGCCGGGTAAGACTGCTTCTGAGATGGTTATCGAGGATCGCGGCGAATGTTGAGACATCTCTACTTTGATACTAGCGCGCTGGTCAAGCACTACATCACCGAGGCAGGCAGCCGTTGGGTGCAAATGTTGGTGCGCAACACAAAAACAATAGTCCTTACTTCGTCGCTTACCCGCATTGAAGGCGTTTGCACTTTTGCGCGTCGTCGTCGTGAGGGAATGCTTTCTGAGGATGACCTCACGCAAGTTTGCACCATTTTCAACTACGACCTTGCGCATCATTATGTCCTCGCGGAGGTAGACCTGGCAATTCTCAGTTCGGCGCAACAGCTTGCGTTGCGATATCCATTGCGGGCCTATGATGCCGTGCAGTTAGCAACGGCTGAATTCTCTAATGAGCAACTGGTCCAAGCCGGGAAATCGCCGCTTACGTTTGTCTGCGCCGATGACCGTTTGCTCGCCATTGCCAAAGCAGAAGGTTTGTTGGTCGAAAACCCGAATCATCATTAAGCTTTTCTTAAGGTTGTTCTCAGTTCTTCTTAAAGACACGCAAATAAGAACGCGGTATACTGAGGGATGACGTGTGATAGGACAACCTTGACAATTCTCTCACGTTCATTACCATGTCACCGTGCTGCGCCCACCGGCACAGAGTCGCCGGAAACCGAAGAGCGAAGCTTATACGTAGGACAACCTGCGGCCAGCTTTGCTCTTTTTCACGTAAGCACGCTATTCATAATTCGCAATTCATAATTCGCAATTCGTAATTCGCTATTCGTAATTCGCAAGGAGGACGAGTCTATGATTGATGTCTCAAATTTATCCAAATCGTATGGCGCGATCGAAGCCCTGCGCGACGTTTCCTTCAACATCGCCAGCGGCGAAATCGTCGGGCTGTTGGGGCCGAATGGGGCAGGGAAAACGACGATCATCAAGATTCTCACCGGCTACCTGCAACCCGATGCGGGGACGGCGCTGATCAACGACCTGGACGTGCTCGAACACACCCGCGAGGTGCAGGCGCAGATCGGCTACCTGCCAGAGACCGCGCCGCTGTACCCGGAGCTGTCGGTGCAGGCGTACCTCAAGATGATGGCCGACCTGCGCCAAATCCCGGAGGCCGACCAACCGGCGCTGCTCTCCGAGGCGATCTATGCCACCGGACTGCAAGAGCACCTCACCCGCCTCATCGGACACCTGAGCAAGGGCTTCCGGCAGCGCGTGGGACTGGCGCAGGCCATCCTGCACAAGCCGCGCCTGTTGATCCTGGACGAGCCAACCGTGGGCCTCGACCCCACGCAAATCATCGAGATTCGCAATCTCATCCGCCGGTTGGCCGACCACAGCACAGTGCTGTTCTCTACGCACATCCTCTCAGAAGTCGAAGCCCTCTGTGACCGCGCCATCATCCTGATGAACGGGCAGGTGAAGGCCGACGCGCGCCTCTCCGAACTCGAAGCCACGTCCGACGCCGTGCTGGTGCTGGAACGGTCCCTCCCCGATGCGCCGAACCTGCTCCAACGCCTGCCACACGTGCAGGGCGTGGGACTGTTCAAGAGTCACGATGGCTTCCCGGCCTACCGCGTGCTCGGCCAGACGAGCGGTGAACGCGACACGGATGGCGGCGATCTGTGCCCCGCCATCTACAATCTGGCGCGGGAACACGCTTGGCCGCTCCGGGAGCTACGACGCGACGTGCGCACGCTTGAAACGGTCTTCAACGAACTGGCGACGGCGGAGGTGGCGCAATGAAACAGATCTTCACCATAACCCGTAAAGAATTGCACAGCTACTTTGGTTCACCGATGGCAATCATCTTCATCGGCGCGTTCCTCATCGCAACGCTGTTCTCATTCTTCTGGGTGGACACCTTCTTCGCGCGCGGTATCGCCGACGTGCGCCCGCTCTTCCGCTGGATGCCGGTGCTGATGATCTTCATCGCGGCGGCGCTCACCATGCGCCAGTGGAGCGAGGAGCAGCGCGCGGGCACACTCGAAATCCTGCTAACCCTGCCTGTCTCGGCGACGCAACTCGTCATCGGCAAGTTTATCGCCGTCGTCGCGCTGATCGGCATCGCGCTGGCACTGACCTTCTTCCTGCCGGTCACCGTGGCGATCCTCGGCAATCTCGACTGGGGGCCGGTCTTCGGCGGCTATCTGGCGGCCATCCTGCTGGCGGGCGCTTATACAGCCATCGGATTGTTTGTCTCATCGCGCACCGACAACCAGATCGTGGCGCTGATTTCCACCGTGCTGGTGTGTGGGGCGTTCTACCTCGTCGGCTCATCCGGCGTCGTCGCCTTCACCGGCAACGAAGTGGGCGAAATTCTGCGCGCGCTCGGCGCGGGCAGTCGCTTCGAGAGTATCCAGCGTGGCGTCATCGACCTGCGCGATTTGCTCTACTACGCCACGCTCGCCGGCATCTTCCTCGTGCTCAACGTCCTGTCGCTCAAGGCGAAGGGCTGGAGTACGGGTGAGCAGACGTTGCCCAAACGGCGCGGCCTGGCGCTGACCTCTGGGTTGCTCATTATCAACCTGCTTATTGCTAACGTGTGGGTATACCCGCTGGGCAGCTTGCGACTCGACTTGACGCAGTATCGTGAATACTCGCTCTCCCAAGCGACGCGCAACCTGCTCGACGGGCTGCAAGAGCCGCTGCTGATTCGCGGCTATTTCAGCGAGCGCACCCACCCGCTGCTGGCTCCGTTGGTCCCCAACGTGCGCGATCTTCTTCAAGAGTACGCTATCGCCTCGCGCGGGCGCGTGCGGGTGGAGATTATCGACCCGGCCAAAGAGCCGGAAAAGGAAGCCGAGGCTTATCAGGTCTATGGCATCAGTCCCACACCGTTCCAAATCGCGGGACGCTATGAAGCCTCGATCATTAACTCGTACTTCGATATCCTCATCCAGTATGGCGACCAAAGCGTCACCCTGGGCTTTGGCGACCTGATCGAAGTCAAACAGGAGGGCGGCGGCATCGATGTGCAACTGCGCAACCTGGAATACGATCTTACCAGCAACATCAAGAAGGTGGTCTACGGGTTCCAGAGCGTTGACACGGTTCTCGCCGCGTTAAGCGACCCGGTGGAGATGACAATCTACGTCACGCCTAACACGATGCCGGAATGGCTCAGCGATGTACCGGCGACGATAGAGAAGGTGGCGCAGAACATCGCCGCGCAATCCAACGGCAAGTTTTCCTACACCCTTGTCGACCCCACCCAGACCGGCAGCCCTATGTCGCCACAACAGCTTTACGAGACGTATGGCATCCAGCCGTTCGCCGTCTCCCTATTCTCCAACGACGTATACTACATGCACATGGTCTTGAGAATCGGCGACGAGGAGAACGTGATTTTCCCCTCCGGCGAGATGAGCGAGGTCGACGTGCGCAATGCGGTCGAATCCGCGCTCAAGCGCATGTCCAGCGGCTTCCTCAAGGTGGTGGGGATTTGGTCTCCCCCGTCGACGCCGACCCAGGATATGTTCGGGCAGATGCAACAACCGCTTTCCTCGTGGACTGAGGTGCGCGCGGCGCTGCGCCAGGAGTACGAAGTCCGCGACCTCGATCTGAGCATGGGCACCATCGCGCCCGACGTGGATGTGGTGCTCGTCATTGCCCCACAGGGATTCACCGATATGGAGCTGTACGCCATCGACCAATACCTGATGCGCGGCGGCGTGATGCTGCTGGCAGCCGGCAACACCGTCATCGACCAAGACCCCTATAGCGGCGGGTTGATGGGCCGGCCGATTGTCGATGGTGTCGCCGAATTGCTGGCACATTATGGCATCCACGTCGGCCCGGAATTGGTGCTCGATCAGCAAAACGAGCCGTTCCCCATCCCCACGGTGCGACAGGTGGGCAACATTCAAGTGCAAGAGTACCAGGCCCTCAACTATCCCTACTTCGTGGACGTCCGTTCCGGTGGGATGGCGAACAACCATCCGTTAGTCTCCAACCTGCCGGCCATCACGTTGAACTGGGCTTCGCCGGTGCAAGTGGATCAGGCCAAAAACGCGGAGCGCAAGGTGGAGGTATTGCTTTCCTCAACGGCCGGCGCATGGTTGCAAACCGGCAACAACATCTTGCCCGACTTCACGCTTTACCCGGAAACAGGCTTCGCGCAGCCGGCGACCACGCAAGTCTACACGCTGGCAGTCGCGGTACAGGGGACGTTCGACAGTTACTTCGCGGGAAAGCCCTCGCCCTTCGAAACGATGACCGCAGAGGAAGGCGTCACGCTCCCGCCGGCAGGCCCCGGCACGATTGAAAGCTCACCGGAAACGACGCGCCTGCTCGTCGTGGGCAGCGCCGAATTCTTGGACGACATCGTCTTCCAGATTTCCAGCTCGATGTCCGGCGACCGCTATCTCAACTCGCTGCAATTCGTGAAGAACGCCGTGGCCTGGGCCACCGCAGACCTCGACCTACTGGAAATCCAGGCACGCGGCAGCGCAAGCCGCATCCTGGCGTCACTGGAAGAGAGCGGGCAGTCGTTTTGGGAAATCGTCAACTACGGCGTGGCGCTCCTGGCGTTGCTGGTGTTGGGTGGTTTTGTGAATATGCGCCGCCGCAACGAACAGCCGATGGAGCTGATTCAGCCGTCGGCTATCAGCCATCAGCCATCAGGGCGGACATCTGGGGAGAAGCACGAGGCGACTTCGTCTGAGGAGGTGGAACAATGAAACGCCATCAACAAATCCTGACCGGCATTCTGATCGTTCAGATCATCCTGGGCGTGATCACCTTTTGGCCGCGCTCCGGCAGCGCCGGCGCCACGCAGCCGGTCTTCCCGGACCTCGATGTCGCGGATATCGCCACCCTGACGATCACCGACGATCAAGGCGCGCGCATCGTTTTGCGCCGGTCCGGCGAGAACTGGAGCCTGGCCGAAGCGGGCGACTATCCGGCACAGGCCAGCACGATCACGCCGATTCTCGATAAGTTTACCCAGTTAGACACGGCGAGTCTCGTAGCCCGTACAGACGCCAGTCACAAGGCGCTCCAGGTCGCCGCCGATGATTTTATACGCCGTATCGACATCAGGATGCGAGATGGCACAACGCACACGCTCTACCTGGGCAGCGCCCCGCGTTACACCGCCACACACTTCCGTGTGGCCGGGCAGACCGAGACGTACCTCACCACCGCCCTTTCGACGTGGGAACTGAACGCCGCGCCGACCTCCTGGATCGACACGGCCTATCGCACTATCAACGTAGAGACGGTCACGGAAGTCACGTTGCAAAACGCCAACGGCACGTTCAGGCTCGTCAAGACCGAGGATAACACATGGACGTTAGCAAATCTCTCGCCCGATGAAATCGTCGCTCCGGCGAAGACCGCCGACATCGTCAGCAAAGCCACCCGTGTCACGTTGCAGCGCCCGCTCGGCCTGACGGACGAGGCCAGCTACGGCCTCGCCGCGCCCGCCGCGACCGTCACAGTCAAGACGGAGGACGGCGGCGTCTTCACGCTGCGTGTGGGCGCGCAAATCGACGGGACCACCTACGCCGTCAAAGCGTCGGAGTCGCCCTACTACGTCGCCGTGACGGAATTCAACATCAAACCGTTGATCGAGAACGACCGCGCGGCGTTTATGGAGGAACCTACGCCGACACCGTAACCTTCTGGCGGCAAATAGCAAACCGCCGGTGACCTGACGGGCCACCGGCGGTTTGTGTTTAACTTCAGGGTTCACGCAGCCGGGTTGAATTTCTCCGGTGAGCCGGATGCGGCCCGATGCGTAGCTTCGGCAAAGTCGCACGCCCGGTTCTGTAGTGAGGGGCAGGAGCCTGTCCTGAGTGTGCGAAGGATCGGAAGGCCCTGCCCTACCATAACTGGGCGGCTGTCTTGTGCATTGGACTCGCTTGCACGGTATGAGACATTAACCAGCACAACAACTCAACTTTGCCACGTCCTTGTTAAAAGTCTGTACGGCCAGCTTTAGCCCCTCGACTTGGGTTAGATATGGGAACAACGTTCCGGTCAAATCGTCCAACGTCAGGGCAAACTTGACAGCCAGCGTAGCGACCTGCACGACTTCACCGCCTTCGGCGGCCAGGATGTGCGCACCCAACAATCGTCCCGTATTGCTGTCCGCCACAAGCTTAATCAGCCCACGCGTGTCTCGCGCCGCAATCGCTCGGGGTACATAAACCAGAGGGAGTTCGCTGGTCTGTACTTTATAGCCCTGCGACTTCGCTTGTGCCTCAGTCAACCCCACTGTTGCCACTTGTGGATCGGTAAAGAGAACGTCCGGCAGTACCGTCAGATCCAGTCGCTTACTATTCCCATTCAGTGCGTTCTCAGCGGCGATGCTACCAGCGGCGGCCGCTACATACACCAACTTGGGCCGGTTCGTCACATCACCGGCGGCGTAGATGCGCGGATGGCTGGTTTGCATAAACTCGTCCACCTGGATAAAGCCCCCGGCGTCCAGGGCTACTCCGGCGTTCTTCAGATTCATATTTTGGGTGTTTGGTGTCCGCCCTACGGCCATCAAGACTTGTTCGGCCCGGAACTCGCGGCGCTGTTTGTTCACTTCGCACGCGACCACCTTCTCACTCTCATTCTGGTGGATTGCCAGCAACCTAACGCCAGTGTGGATCGTTAGCCCTTCTTGGCGCAAATAATCTGCCAGTGCCTCTGCGATTTCAGGCTCGTGCTCCGGGATGATGCGTGGGCTACGCTGGAGAATTGTCACCTGGGCGCCAAAACGAGCAAAGGTTTGCCCCAACTCTAGGGCGATGGCCCGCCCACCGAAGATAAGCAGAGTACGTGGTAGCTTTTCCAGCATCATTGCCGATGTGCTGGTTAACACATCCACCCCCTCAATTCCGTCCAAAGACAGGCTGCGCGGTCTGGCTCCCGTAGCAATGACGATACTACCTGCCCTGAGCACATGTCCATTCTCCAGGGTAACAAGGCCGTCGGCCCCTATCTGCGTCACTCGTCCGTGTATCAGAGTGATCAGATCACCATAGGAGGCCAAAACATCTATGTACTTGGTTTGACGGAGTTCACCCACCAACTGATCTTTCTGGTCAATCACGGCGCTCCAGTCCAGGCCCGCAGCTCGGGTATGCACCCCGGCGAAGGGATGATGCCCGGCTTTGTAGTATGCCACCGCCGCCCGGATAAGAGCCTTGGATGGCACACACCCGACATTGACGCAAGTGCCGCCAACGGTCCCGGCTTCAATGATGCCGGCGCGTCGGCCCAACTCAGCGGACTTGATGGCGGCGGCCATTCCCGCTCCACCAGTGCCAATGACGACCAAGTCGTAGTCTACCTCCTGCCCCCATCCTTCCGGTGGCTGTTGGGGCATGACGTGACGGCGGAATCGCACAGTCGCCTGATATCCGACGTTCTTAACAGCTTCGACCAATTGCTCGTCACTGATGTCTGGCTGAGACACTATGATAGCTTGACTGGAGGCCCAACCCGGCACGTGAACCTGTGACACTCCTTCAACCCCTCGTAGCGCCTTGGTTACATGCAGCGCACAGGAATCGCAGGTCATTCCCCGGACTTCCAACTCGATCTGTTGCTCAACTTGTTTTTCACTCATCGTTTCACCTCCTGACTTTGATAGAGCCTGAACAGCCGCGCCAACTATTTTGTTACACCGAATTCCTTACGCCTAAATCCCCACAAGTCATTTCCACAAAAG
>OMKS01003989.1_pt1 | contig 11408 bp, 14 predicted proteins | sample 1674721 | NCBI WGS metagenome assembly OMKS01 (sample SAMN06264996, study PRJEB25208) | sediment metagenome | isolation source: hot spring sediment | place: USA: California | collected 2014-09-02 | reverse complement strand
CGCCGTGGCGCCGCGCGCGATGATGGCGCGTGCCACGCCATCTTCTTGTCCAGCCAGATCAGCAGTGACCCGCGCTTTCTGAGGGCAGCGTTATAGTCAGGCCAGTTCGTCGTGCGGTAACGGGCGGGCTTGCGCTTGCTCATGCCGTCCGTCTAACCGCATGGATTCGCGATGTGAATCCCGTACGACGGGAGTTCTGCAACAACGCCGGGGCGCCGTCTCGCTTACCAACGAGGGCGCGGTCCGACCCGCTATTCCTGCCTGAGGAAGACCGGCTCGCAACGCAGGGCCGGTGCGACGGGCCGCATCGCGGCGAGGAACAGACATGTCGAAAGGCAGCTCGGGGCCGACCTGTCCGTTCGGTCAGTCGCGCGACGCCGATGAGAGCCGGGCTCTTCGCTCCGCCCGCAGAACGGGTTCGGTGGCCGTCGGCAGGCGAACCGCCCGTTCTGTGGGAACCCATGCTGCCCTTTGCATCGGACGCCTGCGGCGGCCCGTCAGGCATCAAGCTCCACATCCCAGTAAAGGAAATCCACCCAGGTTTCATGCAGGTGGTTTGGTGGGAACTTTCGCCCGATGTCGCGAAGCTCTTCAGGCCCGGGTCGTCGCGGGGCGCGGCGCAAGGTCATGCCGGCCTGGCGCAGGGTTTTCGAGCCCTTTCGGAGATTGCAGCGAGAACAGGCGGCCACCACGTTCTCCCAGCTGGTGATCCCGCCGCGGGCCCGCGGCACCACATGGTCGAAGGTCAGATCGCCGCGGGAGCCGCAATACTGGCAGGTGAATTCGTCCCTCAGAAAAAGATTGAAGCGCGTGAAGGCCACGCGCTTCTGGGGTTTGACATAGTCCTTCAGCACCACGACCGAGGGTATTCGGATCACCCGCGAGGGGCTGCGCACGACCTGGTCATATTCGGCCACGATGTCGACCCGGTCCAGCACCGCCGCCTTGACCGCCTCCTGCCAGGGCCAGAGCGATAGCGGGTAATAGGAGAGCGGCCGGTAATCGGCATTCAGCACCAATGCGGGGTGGTGCCTCAGGCTGCCCGGTTCGCGTACGAAACTGCTTCTGAAATCCCCGTCCATCTGCCACTCCGCCTCCGCCCCGTCTGCCTGCTCTGGCCGCGGAGCGGGACACGCCCGCCCCTGTCCGGTTCTGACTATATGTGGCGTTCGCCACCTGGCAAGCCCCGCAAGATGAAGTGGCCCGCTCCTCGCTCTCTACCGCCCGTGGGTAACGGCGATGTGACGCCGCCCGCCTCTTGCCCGATCGTGGCGCGAACCGCGTCACGCCTTTCCGATTGCAGCCGACAGTGCGCACCGTTATACCGCTTCGCGAAGCACCCGTAGCTCAGCTGGATAGAGTGCTGCCCTCCGAAGGCAGAGGTCACAGGTTCGAATCCTGTCGGGTGCGCCACTTCCGAACAAAAGAGAGAACTTCGGGCGCAGTTGCGCCGGTCGGGTCAGAAGGCTTTTTTGCAAGGCGCCTTTTTGATCCTGTGATGTGGATTTCCCCATCCCATACCCGCACCTCGTCCAGCAGCAGCCGGGCATAGGCTTGCCGAACCTGGTGATCGCCTGAGTCGAACTGCCCACGCAGCAGGTCTGACAATGTCTTCAGCTTTTCACGGGTGATGTCGGGCCTTTCGTCATTCAGGCGGCGATTTAGGGAACGTCTGATAAACGGCTTCGGCAGCGCCGAGATGGCGGTCTGAGCGCTTCGGCCGCTGCGAGATCGGTTTTCGGGGGGAGATTTCGCCCTGTCAGGCCCGCCAGATGGGCGGTCTGGCAGATTTCGGGCAGACTCGTCCTCATGCCATCAGCCTCCGTCGCACCAGGAACAGGTTGCCGAGCGCGAACAGCGTGAAGAGTTGGGCGCGGTTCCTGGCGAGGCCGCGATAGCGGGTCTTCACGTGGCCGAACTGACGCTTGATGATGCGGAAGGGATGCTCGACCTTCGCGCGCAGCATGGCGATGATGCGGTTGATCTGTTCGTCGACCGTGTGCATCGAGCCTCCCTTCGGGGCCTTGCGCATGACATCTCGGGGTCGCGCCCTGGCCTTGTTCCTTGTCGAAGACGGTGCGTCGATGATGGTCGCGTCCATCAACGTGCCCGAGCGCAGCGTGATCCCCTTGTCGGCGAGGTGCGTGTCACATCCGCAAAGATCGCCTCGGTCAGCCCGTGCCGCTCCAGCAGATGGCGGAACTTCAGGATGGTGGTCTCGTCGGGGATGCGGTCGTCGCCGAGTTCGATCCCGGCAAGGCGCCGCATCGCCTCGCTGTCGTAAAGGGTCTTCTCGGCCATCGGGTCGCTCAGGGCATACCAGTTCTGCAGGAAGCAGACCCGCAGCATCACCTCCAGCGGCATCGGTGGCCGGCCGCCCTTCGGCCCAGCCTTGGTATAATGCGGTGCGATCAACGCCAGCAGCCGACACCAGGGCACCACCGCGTCCATCTCCGCCAGGAATTGCTCGCGCCGCGTGACCTTCTTCATCGCATCACGCAGACCGGGAAAGGCGGGCTGTTTCGGCATCGGTGGGGCTCCTTGAAGGGATGTCCAAGTCTACCAGATCAGGCAGAAGTCGGGAGGTTTTTCAGACGTTCCTATCGTTCACGGACGATCAGTGTAGATCGTCATTCGACGATGCGAGGGCAATCGCAAGCCGCCCCACCCCGGATCGCCCCGGAAGGGTCCTAGCCTTGCGACATGGCCCCCCGATGGTTCGGCGGATGCCGTCATGGAATTTTCCGGCAGGATGCAGGACGAGAGCCCGAGGGGAAGATCCGTTGCTCCGCTGCCCGGATCATGCGCGCGCCGCGCCAGGCCGAGGGATTGCGGCGCCGCCGGTGGCGTCTTGTCATCATGCGCCAGAATGTTCGCACCGGAGATGTGGCAGACAAGCTTCAGATTGACGACGCCCCAGGGGCGAAAGCCATTCTGGCGCAGGAACGTCACCTCTGGGAAGAGAAGCCGATGGGTCGCTTGAGGAAGGGTCAGCCGGTCGTGGCCGTGACACTGATCGCCGCCTCGATGACGGCATCGACGGCCAGCGCACAGGACATCGACCCCGGGGCGGACGACATCCTTCGGGCGATGTCGGATTATCTGGCCGGTCCGGGCAGCTTCAGCGTGACCGCGGATGCCTCGACCGACATCCTGATGCGCGACGGCGCCAAGGGGCAACTGACCGCGACCGGCCAGATGGTCCTGGACCGGGCGACCGGCTTCCATGTCACCCGCAAGGGGCCTGCGGGCCAGACCACCATCGTGTTCGACGGCACGCCCATCGCCATCGCGAACGAGGCGCTGGGACTGCACCTGTTCATCCCGGTCGCGGGCGATGACGACCGCGCCGACATCAGCACCACCTTCCTGCAACCCTTCATTGCCTGCACCACGCCCGAGGCATGGACCTTCACGGTCAATTCCGAGGCCAGCTATGACTGGGAGGACGAGGAATGGGCGATCCCGATCAACCTTCAGGTCTCGAAGATGACGATGATCGGCAAGCAGCCGGTCAGCATCGGCGGCGGGGTGCGCTACTGGGCCGAAAGCGGCCCGTCCAGCCCCGAAGGCTGGGGCGCAAGGCTGTTCGTGAGCTTGCTGTTCCCGAAAGGCTGAGCCCGCATGCCAGGGCGATCCCTCGACGGATATCCGGGCAGGCGCGGGCGCCCTCCGCCGAGCCCGGCATCTTCCTGTCGACCGGCCGTGCGGCGGAACCTGGCCTGGCCTCGGTCGAGGTCACGATTCCGCCGCCCCATGTGATCGGACAGATCGAACGGCCCAAGCGGCGGCCGCCCGACCCGCGGACGGAATTCACGGTCGTCGATCCGGTCGTCTGTGGCGGTGACGCCGACATGATCTCCGCGCTCAACCGCGCGCTCGTCGCCCGCGGCAAGATCAAGGAGATCGCCGACATCATGGTGCGGACCCAGGCCGAGAGTGCAGATGCCTTCGCGCATTCGATGGGCACGCTGCTGACCATGGAAGGTCTGCTGGACCTGCAACAGGCCGGCACGCTGGGGCGCCGGGGAGAGATCAACCATATCATGCTGGCCTCGCCCGATATCAACCTCGACCTGTTCCGCACCCAGCTTGCCCGGCTTTCGCCGAGGATCCGCAAAGAAGATCTACCTCCTCGTCTCCGCGGACGACAGGGCGTTCCGCGGGTCCTCAATCATCGCGGGGGGCGTTCCGCGGGTCGGCGCGGCGAACATGACGGAGCTTGAAAAACTCGGCCTGACGGTCATCGACCTGTCGGGAATCGACGATTCCAGTTCCGGAAGCCATTCGAAATTCGCCGGATCGCCGGAAATGGTCCAGTTGATCGGCGCGGGGCTGAATTCGGTCGGCGGCGTCGCGGGCGTCGAACCTTTGCAGCAATACCTTCTGTCGCCTGAACCGGGCCGGACCCAGACCTACGACATCGCCTGGGATGCCGAGCGCGAACGCTGGTATCCGGTGTTCCCCGCCCCGATCTTGCCGCGACCGGATCGCCCGATGCCTGCACCGATTGCCACACCGACCGCGACGCGGCCTGGGCGGCGGCGAAACTGGCCGCGCGCTTGCCCGAGACGCATCTGCAGATCGTCGCCGCCTGGTCGATGGTGGTCCGCCTGCACGCCCGGCGGCATGACACCGCCCAACGCGCGGAGTTTCTTGCGCCGACAGGGTTAATTCCGGATCGTTGCACAAAGGGCGTCCGGCCGGAATCGCGTCTGCGATTTGCCGGGGCTTGCGTGCAGGACGGACAAGGCATGTGTGGATATCGACAAGGTCGCCATGCCCCGGGGGAGGGAAGAATGCCGACAACGCGACTGCAACGGACAGCCGGTGTTGCCGCGCTGTCGGCCCTGACAGCAGGTCCGGCCATCGCACGGGACAGCGGCTGGACCTTCGATCTGACCGGCTATCTGTAGGTGAACGATACCGGTGTGACCGCCGACACGCCATTCGGCGAAGCGAGCGCCGAACTCAGCTTCAGCGATGCGCTGGACGCGCTCGACTTCGCCTATATGGGCATGGTCGAGGCGCGCAACGGGCCGTGGGGCGTCATTGGCGACCTGCTCTAGTTCAAGCTCTCGGCCGACGGCCCGACACCGAACGGCGCGCTGTTCTCGAAGGTCGAGGCCAAAAGCGAGATCACGGTCGTCAGCACCTACCTGACCTACCGCGTGCACGAGGACGCCAATGTCGCCTTCGACATCGGCGCGGGCTTGCGGGCGTTCTGGACCTCGGTCGACACGAAACTTGTCGGCACGGGGGGCAATCCCATCCGGGATTTCGGCCACGACAAGGATCGGGTCGATCCGGTCCTGGCCGCAAGGCTATCGATGGCCTTCAACGAGAAATGGTTCGGCACGCTCACCCTCGATGCGGGCGGCACCGGCGACAGCAGCAGCTGGCAGGCGCTTGCCACGGTCGGATACCGCCTGAACGAGAAATGGACACTCCAGGGCGGCTATCGCTATCTCGAGGCCGAGTGGGACACCGATTACGGCAAGGCATCGCTGGATCTATCGGGTCCGGTCATCGGCGCGACCTACCGGTTCTGACCGCGGGCCGAGGCCGGTTTCTTGAACGCATCCTGCGCAATCCAGGGGATTGAACGTGGCACTGGTCGAGACGCGCTGCACCGGGTGGCGGTGGACAACATGGGTCGCGGTGACCTGCCTGACGCTGATCGTGGCTGGGCATGCAAGGGCGCAGGACGACCGGCCCAACATCCCGCTGATCGTGGCCGACGACGCCGGCTATGCGGATCTCGGCAGTTTCGGCGGCGAGATCCAGACCCCGAACCCTGACGCGCTCGCCGCGGTCGGGATCCGGTTCACCCGGTTCAACGCCAGCGTGACCTGCTGGCCGACGCGCTCGATGCTGCTGTCCGGCACCGACAACCACGCCCCAGGCGTGGGCAGCATGGCCGAGTCACGGCCCCCAACCAGCTGGGCGCGCCGGGCTACGAGGGCCACCTGAGCGACCGTGTGGCACCCCTCCCGGCCCTGCTGGCAGAGGCGGGCTACAACACCTTCATGGCCGGGAAATGGCACCTGGGCGAAGAGCCCGAGCACTGGCCGGCGGCGCGCGGATTCCAGCGCGATCTCTCTCTCATCCCCGGCGGCGGCAGCCATCTGGACGACATGTGGGGCGCAAGGGGCGAGCGGATGAAGACGCTGGGCATCCTCGATCCGGAGGCGACGGTCTTCCCGCGGCTGCCGGGCGTGCCCGCCTGGGCACAGGCCGGTGCCGGTCCGCTCCGCATGTTCAAGGGCTTCCGGTCCGAAGGCGGTATCCGCGTTCCGGCCATCGTTGCAGGCCATGGCGTGCAGCGCGGCGCCCGCATCGCCGACAGCCTGACGCATCTCATGGACATCCCGGCAACCATCCTTGAGGTTGCAGGCGTGCCCTACCCCGACACCCGTGACGGCAAACCCGTGCCGCCACTGCTGGGCAAGTCGCTGACCCCGATCCCGAGCGGTGAAAGCGACGCGGTGCGCGGCCCCGCCGACCGGATCGGATGGGTGCTTTTCGGCAACCGGGCGGTCCGTATGGGCGACTGGAAACTGGTGTCGCTGTGCGCCCCCTACGGCGCCGGGGACTGGCAGTTGTCCGACCTGAAGGCCGACCCTGGCGAAACCCACGACCTCGCCGCCGAGCGCCCCGAGATCCGGGACGAGATACTGCGGCACTGGGACGACTACGCCGCGACCCACAATGTCATCATTCCCGACATGTCACCGATCTGCCAGCCCGCGAACTGACCGCGGCCAGGCGTCAGGCCATCGCCCGGCCGGAGCCGCCTGCCCGCCTCCGGCCGCGCGGGGCAAGGACAGGGTTCCGGCGGGCGTCAGACGGTGCTGGCGCGCCGCGTCCAGAGGACCTGCCATCCGACCAGAAAACAGGCCAGATCCCCGAGAATCGTGACGATCCGGAAAACGAGGGCCGCCAGAAGCGCACCCTCGCCGCCGCCATTTGCACCCAGCACAGCGACCAGAACCGCCTCGCGCATTCCAAGCCCGCCGGGTGCGCCGGGTGTCAGATATCCCACGAGCCAGGCGATGACGGCGACAAATCCAGCCAGAAGCGGATCGGCAAACCCGAGAAGCACGGCAACCCCGGCGAATACCGCCCCGAGCCCGACCATGAAGGACATGGCCAGAAGCAGCGGCCCGGCGATGCCCCGGATGCGACGCGCGGCGAGCGCGGCCCCAAGCCCGATGACCGCGAAAGCCCCCAGCGCAAGCGCGCCGTCGGGCGGAACAAGTCCGGATGCCCAGCCGGGAAGCTGCAACCTTTCCAAGGGCAGCAAGGGCAGTGCCAGCGCCAGCACAAGAACCGCGCCCGCCGGGGTCACCGCGACCTCGATGGCGGTGGCCCGGGCAAGCGCGCCGTCGCCCAGCGGGCCGCCCCGCAGCCACAGCGCCCGCCCCAGCAGATGGGCGACATTGCCCGGCAGGTAGCGGGCGATCTGCGTTGCCGTGAAGGACAGGTAGGTGCGGCGCCGCGGCTCGGCCCCGAAGCCGGCGACGATCCGGTGCCAGGCCTCGGCCAGCAGGAACAGAAGGCCGCCATAGGCCAGGGCCAGCAGCCCGATCACCGCCAGCGACGCAGGGTCGGGACGCCATGCGGCCAGAGACGGCCAGTGGCGGACCAGTTCGCGGCCCAGGAACCAGAGCGCGGCGGCAAGGATCGCGAACCCTGCAAGCCGCGCGCCCCGTGACAGAAGGCGCCTCGTGCTCATGGCGCCGTGCGGACGTCGGCAAGCAGCGTCGTTTCGTCGGGATAGGGCAGCGCCGGGGTCAGACCGCGCAGGCAGCGCGCGCGCAGTCCGGACTCCGCGATGGCCGCGCGATACCGGGCGCGGCCGGAATTGTCGAACACCATCATCCCGCCGGGGGCAAGCCTGTCCCGCGCATGTGCAAGGCAGGCCGCCCGCGCGCGCCCGTCGATCACGATCAGGTCGTAGGCCGCGCTGTCCCCCGTCTCGATCGCCCGGGCATAGGCGGCAAAGCCCTGTCCGGCCTCCCCCGCCTTTTCCGAACGATAAAGCGGCTCGACCGCCCCGGCCGGATCGGGCGGGACAAGGCGCAGATCGACCGGTGCCAGCCCCGGCATCGCCGCGATCCTGCGGGCGACCTGCGCGTGCCAGCCCGCATGATGTTCGACGCTGGTGACCGTGCCCGCCCGCCGGGCAAGCCAGATCGTGCTGGCGCCCGAGCCATATTCGAAGACCCGCGCCCCCGGCCGTGCGGCCAGCGCGCGCTCGACCTCTGCGATGGCGGCATAGCTCCACCACGGCACGTCAAGCGCGACCAGACCGTCGAGGTCATGGATCGCGAAAAGACTGCGCGCCCAATGCGCCAGGCGCGAGCCCTCTCGCCTGCGATCCAGCCAGTCCAGCAGTCCTACACGGGCCGAAACCCGTTCCAGGCCCCGCGCAAGGCCCACATATCCCGTCTTGGCAATGGCTGCGACGCTCATGCTTCTTCGGTCCTTTCGGTGCGTTGGCCGCGGGATGCGCGCGGGGCGCGGCAGATTTCGTCGATCCGGGCCGGGTCAAAGCCCCGTCCCGCCGCGCGGCGGCGGCAGTCCTCCTCGGTCCAGGGCGCGAAGAAACTGCCCTCGACGCCGACAAAGGCACCGCGATAGGCACCGGCCGTGGTCAGGTTGCCGGTCAGCCCGATCATGCCCGCCGCGACAAGGCCAAGCGACATGGGCGCGGCCAACGGCCGGGTCGCCAGCCGCGGGACCAGCCAGCCCAGCCCGGGCAGCGCCAATGCCGCGGCCAGCGGCCACAGATCGACGTGATAGCGCAGCGTCACCGTCGCATAGGCGAGCGTCACCCCGGCGGCCAGCCCGGTGCCGAGGACCAGGGCCCAGTGTCGGCGCAGCGCCGCAGCCCCCGCCGCAAGCCCTGCCCCGGCCGCAATCGCCCAGATGGTCCAAAGCGCCAGGATCCCCCCTCCGGGCCCCTCGATCCGGACGGCGCCCACCCTGTCCCACGTGGCCGCAACGTGCATCCTGCGGGCGACCTCATGCGCCCCGGGCGAAAGCGTTTCCGCCGGCGCCAGCGTGTAGAGCAGCGCGTTCGGCACGATCCGGGCGGCATTGAACCGTCCATGTTCGATGAAACCCTGCGCCCGCGGCCCGTCCTGCGATTCATGGCCCCAGAAGACCGACCCGTATTGCACGCCGGCCGCGTCGAACCTCCCATGGGTTTCGGTGGCCCCGCCGAAGCGCGCCGCGTTCAGCCCCAGATAGCCGACCCCGCCCAGCCCCAGCATCGCGCAGCCTGCCAGCACCGGCGCAAGCGCCCGCCATCCGCCCCGCAGCAGGGACAGCCCGATCGCCGCAACCGCGATCACGTAAAGTCCGATCGCCAGGTTGGGACGGGCATGCAGGCACAGCGCGGCCAGAAGCGCGACCCCGACGACCATGCCCGCGGTCGGCCGACCGCGCGGCATGCCCAGAATCCAGAGCGCGACGACCCCGGCCGCCAGCGCATAGGCCATGGCGATAGGCTCGTGATAGAGCGCGATATTGGAGGCCAGCACCAGCCCCGGCGCGCCCAGCCAGACCGCCGCCGCCAGAAGCCCGGACCAGACGACCGCGCGCCGCCCGCCGCCCGGCCAGCTCCGGCGGGCGACCTGAAGGAATGTCAGGTGGTAAAGTGCGGTACCGGCAACCGACCAGAACCAGATCGAGACCGGCGCCAGCGATCGTCCCCCGATCTCGACGAAGGGCGCCAGCGCCAGGCGCGTGATCAACGGCCCGAGGCCGTGGTAGAAATGCGCCGTGCCATCGGCGGTGTAATGGCCTTCGAACCCGATCACCCGTACAGGCAGATCGAGACGGCCCTCGCGCAATGCGAGCCATGCCTGGTCATAGATGTCGGTGCCGAAATGCGCGGGCTCGGCCCCGGCGAGGATGCCGAAGACGATCCAGCCGTAAAGCACGGCCCCGAGAATTCCGCCCGCAAGCGAGACCGCCAGGACCAGGCCCGCCACGGGAGCGGTGCCGACCTGCGCGGCAGGGGCGTCAGTCGCGTGCATCTTGCCACGGCGCGGAGCCGGGAGAACGGGCCAGCGTCGGTTCCAGCCGACGCATCCGCACCAGCAGCGCCTCGGTCAATCGGCGATTCGTGGCGATGGTGTCGCTGAGAAAGGCGATGACCACGGTGAAATAGCCCGCAAGCAGGAACACCCCGCCCAGCACCAGCGACTGGACATGCCCGTCGCCCTGCCCCATCGCATAGAAATACAGGAACCGCACCACGGGCAGCATCCCGATCAGCAGCATGACCAGCCCCGCGGCCAGAAAGCTGTACAGCGGACGATACATGACGCAACTTCGCAGCATCGTCACCACCTGCCTGGCCGGCCATGAACTGAAATGTCGAGCGGAACAGGCGCGAGGGGCGCGTCGCGGGATTGGTACGCACCGGCACCGAAAGCACCGTCAGCCCGTGCTGACCGGCATGGATCAGTGTCTCGATCGTGTAGGAAAAGCGGGTCATCACGTTGATCGTGAGGGCGGCCTCGCGCGAATAGGCGCGAAAGCCCGTCACCGCGTCCTGCACGTCAAGCCCGGCCAGCCCGCGCACGACCCGGCTTCCCAGGCGTTGCAGCAGCCGCTTGGACGGGGCAAAGGCCGGGTTGGCGCCGGGGTTGCGGTCCCCCAGCACGATATCCGCGCGGCCCTCGACGATGGGGCGCACGAGATCGGGGATGGAACTGCCGCAATACTGGTTGTCGCCATCGGTATTGACAATGATATCGGCCCCTGCGGCGATGGCGTTCTCGATCCCGGCCTGAAAGCTGCGCGCCAGCCCCTTGTTGCCCTTCTGGCGCAGGATGTGGTCCACGCCGAGCCGTCGGGCGACCTCGACGGTGTCATCGGTCGAGCCGTCATCCACGACCTGGATTTCGACCGTGCCGATCCCCTCGATCTCGCGCGGGATTCCGGCCAGGACCGCCGGCAGCGTGCACTCCTCGTTCAGGCAGGGGATCTGGACGATGAGTTTCAACGGACGCGGGCGTGCTGCGGCGGCCGGTCCGGTCGGTCCGGTCGGGTCCATGTCGGGCGCGCCGTCGAAATGTCGATAGGTGAAAGTCATCGCCCTTTCCGTAACTCCGCCGACGCCGCTCACTGGTCCCGCAGGGCCGACACTCCCATTGAAATCAGGCGAAACCGCGCCGCCTGAATGCCCCTTGGGCGGCGAATCCGGCGGCGACGCCAGCCTCGCATGTCCGGAGGACGACAACATGGATCCGGTTAAGAAATCACTTCAGGGCCGAGATGCGCCTTTCCGGCTAGGTTGCCGCGCCCGCCCTGCCCCTCTCACACCGCCCAGAGCCGGAACCGGCCCTGCCCGGTCAACTCGCGCACAAGGCCCATGCGGTGCAGCCGGG
>OMKS01003988.1_pt1 | contig 11411 bp, 9 predicted proteins | sample 1674721 | NCBI WGS metagenome assembly OMKS01 (sample SAMN06264996, study PRJEB25208) | sediment metagenome | isolation source: hot spring sediment | place: USA: California | collected 2014-09-02 | reverse complement strand
ATTGAATATATAAAACCCAAAGAGGCAAAAGAAAAACTGGATAAAAAGGCTTTGTTTATAGATATTCGAAACTCGGGTGAAAAGGAATATATCCAATTTGATCTGGAAAACATCCTTTATCTTACGGAGTTAGAATTGTTAGATGAATTACAAAACTTGGATAAAAAGATGACGTATGTCATTGTTGATTTTGATGGTTCACGAACTTTTAAGGCGCACAATATGTTGCTATTTAATGATTTTGAATCGGTTTATTCTCTGGAAGGCGGATTAAAAGCATGGAATGCCGAAGGTTTTGAAATAAAATACAATGTTGAAGGCGGTTGCAGTGAGCACCATGATTGTGGTTCTTGTGGAATGAATTGTTGCTAAAGCACAAAAAACTAATATGTTATTGCTTTTTTGTATTTTTGAATCAACCGTTGTTATTTCTTGATCAATATTCCGGTGTTCCTTTTTTAACGCTTCCAGCTCAAGTTCGCTGATTTTGACCTCGGTGGAGATTTCGATGAGTTTTTCATCGAGGGCTTTGAGCCTTGCCGGGCACTGCCGTTTCTCATTCATAATCTCCATTAAATGTTTGTCAAAAGCCTGAAGGTTTATCAAACGCGATAACTGTTCTTGCACCTTTTCACCCCTTTTCCGCCTGTCGGCATACCGACTGTCTTGATAAAATGCTACTGTAAGTATCCTTCCCGGTTAGTTTGATCATAACACCGCAAGAGGGTCGGCCTCTTCGGCCGTATACACCTCTACGGCCCATCCAAGTTCGTTCATGGATGATGCCAGTTTTCCAATAACGCGGCTGAAGGCCGCCCTTTCGGTGGCGAAATGCCCCGCATCCACAACGATCAGACCACGGTGGAGAGCATCGAGGGCCTGATGATGGTTGACATCCCCGGTGAGGAGCAGATCTGCGCCGGCATCCGCCGCCCGGGTGATCATTCCGCCGCCGGACCCTCCAACCACTGCAATCCTGCGGACGGAGGCCCGTGAAGCGCCCGCCACCCTGATATGCCGTAGTCCAAGAGAAGACTTTATTCCGGCAAAAACCGACTCCAAAGGTTCGGCCTCAACAAGGTTCCCAATCCGGCCCAGGCCGACCCCTTCGTCTTTCCGGCTTTCCTCCAGAACTTCAACGTTTCGGAGCCCGATCATCTCCGCCAGCACATCCGATATCCCGTTACGCGCGGAATCAAGGTTGGTGTGAAGGGAGACCACGCTTATTTCCCTCGTAACGGCCGCCTGAACAACGTCGCCCGGAAACATGTCGAACACCAGGGATGAAACGGGCTTGAAAAAAAGCGGATGGTGAGTCACAACCAGGCCGGCTCCTTTTGATGCGGCCTGTTCGACGGCGGAAACAGAGGGATCGAGGGCTGCGAGCAAAGTCCTAAGGGGACGGCCGGGGAACCCCACCTGAAGTCCAGGGTTGTCCCAACTCTCCGCAAGGCTGGGTGGGGCGGCCCGCTGAAGGAATTCCAGCACCTCTGCTACCGTGGGGCTCTTGCCCATATCAAAGCTCCGAAACCTGGAGCATCAAAAAGCAAAAGGGCGCATCCACGGGGATTGCGCCCTTTTTCAAAATGATCTCCAGGATTTTATAATTGTTTTATCCACCACGTTACTAATGCATTCAATTAAAGATTGGTGGGCCCACCTGGATTCGAACCAGGGACCTACCGGTTATGAGCCGGTGGCTCTTCCAGCTGAGCTATAGGCCCACACTGCCGGACCGCAGCCTTCAAAATTGCTCCTTTTGGAACTGGATGTCAAGAAAATTTTCAGTCCTGACTCTCTACGAAACTCTTCAGTTTTCTGCTTCTGCTCGGATGCCGCAATTTTCGGAGAGCTTTAGCCTCTATTTGCCTTATGCGCTCCCTGGTCACATTGAAATCGCGTCCGACTTCCTCCAGCGTATGATCGGCCTTTTCCCCGATTCCGAAACGCATTCTCAGGACTTTTTCCTCTCTCGGAGTCAAAGACCGCAAAACTTTTCTCGTTTGCTCGGCAAGGCCGAAATTAACCACGGCGTCACCTGGTGAAAGTACCTTTTTATCCTCGATAAAATCACCGAGATGGCTGTCTTCTTCTTCTCCGATCGGCGTTTCGAGACTGATGGGCTCTTTGGCGATTTTGAGAACCTTGCGGACTTTTTCCAGCGGGAATTCCATTTTCTCGGCTATTTCTTCGGGTGTGGGTTCTCTTCCATGTTCCTGTATAAGATAACGCGATGTGCGAATCAGCTTGTTTATCGTTTCGATCATGTGAACAGGTATCCTGATGGTTCTGGCCTGGTCTGCGATAGCCCTGGTGATCGCCTGCCTTATCCACCACGTGGCATAGGTGCTGAATTTATAACCGCGCTGATATTCGAATTTGTCCACCGCCTTCATCAGGCCGATGTTACCTTCTTGTATAAGGTCCAGGAACTGTAAACCCCTGTTTGTATATTTTTTCGCAATGCTGACGACGAGCCGCAAATTAGCCTGTATCAATTCCGATTTGGCTTCTTTCGCCTTTGCGATATTGCCTTCGACCCGAGCGAGGACGTTTTTCAGCTGCCTGGAGGTCATATTGGTGCGTTCTTTCAATTCTTTGGTAACGGCACTCGCCCTGTCAGCCCTGTCCTTGAGGCAGAGCAGTTCGGCCTTGGTGATACCCATCGGTTCAATGATCCGGCCCTCACGCATGTTCGGGTCAAGTTTTGAACAAACACGGTTTATGTGGTGCAGTGATTTTCCGCCGGCCTGGAGCATACAATCGGCGATTTCACGTTCAGCCCTTTCCAGGCAGGCAGCTTCGTCGCGAAGTCGTTGAACCATGACCTCCAGCTGCCGCTTTTCCAGGCTGAATGCGTTCACCATCGAAAGAAGCGTTTCCCTGTCCTTCCGGATTTCAGCGGTGAGTTTCTTTTTGGCCTTTTCGCTCATTCCACCCCTGGCGGCCTGTTTACGCTTGCTTTTTATGCTTTCATGAAGAGCTCGGATCTGGTCGATCAGAGCGATCAGCGAATCTTTTCTTTCTCCCGCCTTGAGTGAGTTTATTTCTTCTTCGTCGATGTCGTTGATTACATCCTTGAGTTTCAGGTTTCCGATGCGAAGCTGCTCGCCAAGCTCCAGGATATGTTCTACACCTATCGCACAGTCGAGCATGCAGTTGAGAGCGCGTTTCTCGCCCGCCTCAATTTTTTTGGCGATTTTTACCTCACCCTCCCTGGTCAGAAGGGAGATGCACCCCATTTCTTTCAGATACATTTTTACAGGGTCGGAGACCCGGGACGGCGTGTCAGGCAGATCCAGACGGGGGGGGTCGGGCTCTTCGAGTTTGGCCAGCTTCTCTTTGGATTTTTCGGCTTTTTCCAGCGCGTCCTTCGAAGCTTCGTCCACCACCATTATGTCCAGTTCCTCAAACATCATCATGAGATCGTCTATGTTTTCTTCCGATGATACAAGGCCGTCCGGCAGATCGTCGTTAAGCTCCTCGTATGTTATATATCCTTTGTTTTTCCCTATATCGATCAAACGCTTCAGGCTGATCATGTCGGGATTTTTGACCATTCGATCTACCCTCCAGGATTATTCTCGATGCCCGCAGCGCGGGCCTGACCGCATCCGACTGCGGTGGATCTTGCAGGATTGTCATTTACCGGGAAACCTGAGATCCGCCTCCATCGGAAGTCATCTCTACACAATAGTGCCGTTCTGCAAGACTGCAACCAAATACCTCTATTTTTATGACTGCACCGTTGCAGGGGGTCTCCCTGCCGCAGTATCCCTGAGCCTTTTGAGTTCAAGCACCCTGTTCAGTGCTTCGAGGTCGTGTCCGGCGCCTGCAAGGCTTTCAGCAAGGCGGCGGTTTTCTATTTTTGTTTCGATTTCAGCCAGGGCAAGATCAACTTCATCGCCGGTGAATCGTGATCCTTCGAAGTAAGCTTCACGCAAATGCCTCCTGGCTTCCTCGCTTTCAAGGCGGTCGTGGAGAAAATCGAAAGAGCATTGTTCTTCCTCCCCATAAAGTTGGAATATTGCGACCAAAATATCCCGCACAGCCGCATCCTCAATCAAGCAGGTGCAGTTGTATGATTTCAGGGTCTCTATGGTTTCCGGATGATGCACCAGAAGGTTCAGGATATGAAGAGCGTCAAAACGTTTTTCTATGGTACCCCCTGCGGGAGAAATCCATCTGCGGGTCACGGTGTTCTGCCGCCCGCGCCCGTCCGGGCGTTTTTCCAGTTCGTCCCACAGCACCTGTTCGGTGACGTCGATGTGCTGGGATATCCTCTGAACATAAAGCGCACGCTGCATATCGTTTTCGATCGATGAAAGCAAAGGGAGCACGGCTTCGAGAATCCTGACATTTTGTTCTACCGAGCCGTCCCCGGTTTCGGCTTGCTGTTCGATGAAAAAATCGAACAATCCGGGAGCATGTTCGATATGCTCCGTAAACGCATCCAGCCCGAAGGCATTCACATAACTGTCTGGATCGTATCCGGCTTCGAGGACGACGACCCGGGCGCTCACTCCTTCGTTCAGAAAAAGCGGCAGGCTTCTTACAGCTGCCTTTTTCCCCGCTTCATCAGCATCGAACACAAGGAAAACTTCGCTTCCGTACCCTTTCAGTTTACGGATATGAGATTTGCTGAGCGAGGTGCCGAGCGTTGCCACAACTTCACTCAACCCGTGGCACTGAAGCGCGATGCAGTCCATGTATCCTTCGACGACAATGACCCTGCCTGAATTCCTGATCCCCGGGGCGGCCGCCGGCAGTCCATACAGAAAATCGCTTTTATGAAAAACGGGTGTCTCCGGGGTGTTGAGGTATTTAGGAACAGAGGCGTCCAGAACCCTCCCCCCGAATCCGACCACCTGGTTTCGTTGGTCCAGGAGCGGAAAAATAACCCTTCCCCGAAACCGGTCGTATAACTTGCCTCCGTTTCCGCGGACGATGACGCCGGCATCGACGGCAAGGCCGGTATCGACGCCGGCTTTTTTCAGTTGTTTCAAAAGGCCGTCCCACTCGTCGGCTGCAAAACCCAGGCGATAAGCCGCCCGGGAATCCGGGGGTATTTTCCGCCTGTCAAGGTAGGTTTTACCCGGTGCACCCTTTTTCGGATCCTCGAGCGTATGTTCAAAATACTTTGCCGAAATTTCATTTATTCTAAAAAGTGACCTTCTGGCCCGGGACTTTTTTTTCTCTTCAGGAGAGTAGAAGGAGGGGGTGTAGGGGATCCCGTATTTCTCCGCAAGATCCCGCATTGCCTCCGGGAAAGTGGTTCCGTGGTAATCCATCCAGAAGGAAAAGACATCGCCGCCTTTTTTACAGCCGAAGCAGTGAAAACTCTGCTTTTCGCGGTTCACGTTGAACGAAGGATCGTTGTCACCGTGAAAGGGACACCGGCCGACGTAATTGCGCCCCACCTTGCGCAATTCGACGTATCGACCTATTAGTTCGACTATATCGATTGCCCGCTTGAGTTCTTCTTTGGCCGAGTTATCAGAAACCATCGGTACAAATCCGCTTTATGGAGTTTGAAGGGCCCGATGACGCCACCTTGGGCGCTCACCGGAAGCCGTATTCAGCTCAGCAGCTTTTTAGCCGCTTGATTGACGTCTTTTCCCTGCGCTTTGCCCGCCAGCCGTTCCATCGCAGACTTCATAACCCTGCCGAGGTCTTTGGGGCTTGATGCCCCCACCTCGGTGATAACCTCCCTGACGACTTCTTCTATCTGTTCCTCTGTCAACTGCTCGGGCAGATATTGATGAAGGATTTCAATCTCCGCGGATTCCTTCTGCACCAGATCAAGGCGGCCCGCTTTGGTGAATTCTTCGATGGATTCCCTGCCTTTTCGGACCATCGATGAAACGACGGCCTCGAATTCACGGTCGTCGAGAGGGCTGCCTTTTTCCACCTGCTTGTTTTTCAAGGCCGTTTTCAGCATCCTCAGGCACGAAAGCCTCGGAGCATTTTTCGTTTTCATTGCTTCTTTCAGATCATCAAGGAGCTTTTCGTTTAACGACATCTCCACACCTCGGTCGGAATAGGTTTAACCGGAGAGCATTCAAAGTAAAAAAATAAGACGTTATTCGCCGGAGTCAAGCTGCCCGGCCTCCTCGCCGACTGCCGCCAGGGCCTGTTCAAGATCCAGCGTACCTTCGTAGAGCGCCCTGCCGGTGATCATGCCAATGACCCCGTCACCTTCCAGTTCTGCAAGCGCCTTGACATCGCCTACATCGCAAATGCCGCCTGATGCAATCACCGGGATCCGGACCTTCGAGGCAAGATCCCTGGTGGCCTGGAGATTCGGGCCCGACTGCATTCCGTCTTTCAGGATGTCGGTGTAGACCAGGGCCGCGGCCCCTGCGTCTTCGAAACGTTTTCCAAGCTCGACCGGCGTGATCTCAAGCTCACGTGTCCAGCCTTCAACCGCCACGTTGTGCCCTTTTGCGTCGATTCCAAGAATTATCCTTCCGGGGTAGCGCCTGCAGGCCTCCGCCACGAAACCAGGCTCCCGGTATACGGCCGTGCCCAGGATAGCGAATCGAACACCAAGCGCAAAATAGGCTTCGATTGCTGAAAAATCCCGGATTCCTCCCCCCAGTTGGACCGGGATCGGAACCGAATCCACGATACGCTTGATCGCGTCTTCGTTTGCCGGTTTTCCACCGACCGCGCCATCGAGGTCAACGACGTGGAGTCGCCGGGCCCCGCATCGCCACCAGTGCGAGGCCATCTGGTGGGGTTTGTCGGAAAAGACCGTTTCATCATCCATCCGGCCCTGCCTTAATCGCACACAGCGGCCGCCTTTAAGATCTATCGCCGGTATTATCAACACGTATTCATTTCTCCGAATTAAAGGTCGGGGTAATTTTTGAGTAAACCGTCAAGGCCGGAGGCGGCGAAATCTTCAACCTTCAGCCACCGCCCGCCTCGTTTCAAAAACCCTGCAAAGTCTAGGAGGTTTTCCGAAAGGGATTTCTGCGTCCTGTCGAATTTACCCCGCCATATAAGGGCACTGTCGGAAGTTCTTATGAGATTCAGATCGAATGCTGCAGAGGCGGCGCGTTCCACCGCGAAATTGGATCCTTCCCTTTCCTGCCACCGATATAAATATCCGACGAGCACACCGTCGACATCCATCGCCCTGCCGGTTTCACGGTAAATTTCAACCGCTGTAAGCTCCGCTCTGCTGTCCCGCGCCATAATGCTTGAAAGCACGGCGCTGCTTTCTTCGGGGGTTATTATTTCGTCCCCGATTGCGGCAAGCCTATCAATGAGCATGGTGTTTAGAATCTCCGTTGCCTCCAGTGGGACAGGCTCGGCGGTATAGAGCGAGCCGGAGACGGGGTTCCGGAACACGTCCGGCGGGTGCCCGGGCGGGAGAGCGGCCTTGAAGCCCAGAAAAGCCAGTCGTTTGCCAGTTTCAACTGCAGGCGGGATTTCGGTCCGAGGCTGGAACTGTGTGGCACATCCCAACCATAACAAAGGGAAGAGGGCTGACCAAATGATGAAAAAGCAACCGGAGAGGAGGTTTGATGGTCGAGTCAAAACGTACCTCTTGAAATTACAGGGTTCCCTTGGTGGTTCGGATACTGCTTCCCAGTCGCTGCTCGAGCGTGACAGCCGAATCCATGGCCCGGGCCAGACCTTTAAAAATCGCTTCGGCGATATGGTGCGGTTCTTCACCATGGATAAGATCCACATGAAGGGTGATTCCCCCATGGTTAACAAAGGCTCGGAGAAATTCCTTTATAAGCCCTACGTCGAAGCTGCCGCTGGGCCTTATGGAAGACGGAACATTGTAGGAAAGAAACGGACGATTGGACAGATCGAGCACAACCCGGGCAAGCGTTTCGTCCATCGGCAGATGGGCTTCGCCATACCGTGAAATACCCTTTCGGCTTCCCAGTGCCTTGTTGATCGCCTCGCCGAGACAAATGCCGATGTCTTCGATCGTATGATGGTGATCAACATCGATGTCGCCGCGTGCCGTTATGTCCAGATCCATAAAGCTGTGGGTCGAGAACAGGCGAAGCATGTGGTCCATGAAGGGGATTTCAGTGTCTATCGCAGCGCGGCCGGTGCCGTCGATATTCAGCGAGATCGTGATGTCGGTTTCATTTGTTTTTCTGTGGATTTCGGCTTTTCGGGTCATGAATCGTCACCTGAAAATCTCGAACGGGAAGTGAAGCGCGGGCGCATCAACAAACAAAAAAGTGAGACTTGGCCTTCGCTCAAGCGAAGGCTGGTGGAGATGAGGGGAACCAGCACATCTCATCTCAGATAAAAAATAACCTACTGAATTTACAAGCTATTAAGATTCGACTCCAGTTCGACACCCTTCAATGTGTGTAAGTTCTTAGTAATGAAATCTAATGATCTCTGCAGTGGAAGTCAAGAATATTGATCGTATTTACCGATCTCTAAAATTTTCGAGTTTGGCAGGTATAGGATGAGCCCGGCCGAATAGAGCCCCGAGGTATTATCGAATTTGAAATCCCTGCTCACACCTTTCACAGCTCGTGTACACCCAGAAATGCCACCATCGCATTTTCTCAGACCCCCGGGGGGGGTGCCTTTAGAAGGCTGTAAGCCCCCATAACAGCTCGTAACCTGGATACGAGCTGGTCTAAAATTTTTTTAACAATTTTTTTCACCCTAAAGGATCTGTGCCATGATCAAACTCATCGCGTAGAATAGCATCAGACCCCTATCAGAGGTCATACAGGGTCATCACAGTGTTACATCTTTCAGGGGGTATCCTAGGTATGGGTAGAGTGGGAAAGTGCCATAAACGACTTTAAATGACACCAGAACGCCAGTGGATGAATTTGTGGACACGAGCTCTGTGGACATGGATACGAGCTGTGGAGGTTGGCTCGTGGGAGGTGTAGCCGAGGCCGGTTGCGGAGTAAGTCTGTATACGAGCCGAAGCAATCCGCTGAGGCGTTTGCTGTTGATATGGATACGAGCTGTGGATGTTTATATCCTTGAATATCCAGTAGCATACTTGAACCTATCAAACTCTTCCTTCACTATAAGTGAGCCCGAAGACAGTGTCCGTCATCCAGCGCTTGAAGCCCTCGTTATCCATGAACTGCTTGAATAGCTCGGTGTCGTCCTTCATCACAGAGGTCATCACCCGTAAAAGTGCCTTGTCGTGCTCGATGCGAGCATTTTGCTTATCCGAATGCTGCTGTGCGTTTCGGTAAGCCGTGTCCGCGGCAACTCGGGCGGGTATGGTCTCCGTAATGAGTTGACGCACTCGGTCTGCATCTTCCCATGGGATATCGCCGAAGTGCTCATTGAACACCCTGATGATGTTGGAAAGCCGGTCCAGTTCAGGTTCGGGGCGGCGCCCACCTCCGGTGGTCGGCACAGGTTCGATCTCCGCGTCCTGATCTGGCAGGATGATTTTTTGCATGGCCCTCTTCTCAACCCGGTAGCTGTCCATGTCGATGGCATCGAGGATGCCCTTGGAAAGATCCTCCTCTTGCGGTGCCGGTAATTTCGGAATCAGGAAATTCAAAAAGATCGAGCGCTTCTCCCAATTGGTGTTGGTGAAGGGCAGCACCGAGGAGAGGAACGCGTAAGTACGTGCGAAAGCTTTCGCCTTGCCTTTAAAATCCACCTGCCCATCCTCGTCCAGGTTGCCTAGATAAATTGCCACGCAAGCGTCCAAAATGGGATCAAGCTGCTCTCGTTCAGCACCACCAAGGTAAAGCCGAACGAAATCATCAACCTGCTCTGGTGTGTATACCTGCGCTCTGTCCAGATCTGCCTGGAGGTCGTGCAGTTTGTCGGGATCGGTCTCGTCAGCCAGAATTGTGGCCTGATAATACTGGGCGAAGGCATCGCGGATCGTGTCGACATCGTTCAGGAAGTCGAGCACGAAAACGTCATGCTTCTTCGGATGTGCCCGGTTGAGGCGCGAGAGAGTCTGCACCGCCTTAATGCCTGCAAGAGTTTTGTCCACATACATCGTGTGTAGCAGCGGCTCGTCATAACCGGCCTGGAACTTGTCAGCGCAGACGAGAAATCGGTAAGGTTCTTCCCGGAACCTGACCGCTATTTGTCCGGAGGGAAAACCATTGAGATTGGCCTCACTGACCTTGACTCCGCCGAATTCGTGTTCCCCGGAAAAAGCGACCAGCGCTTCGAATTTGCTCTTGCGCTCTTTCAGGTAGGCCTGAATGGCGTGGTAATACTGGATTGCTCTCTCGATACCGTTGGTGACCACCATCGCGCGTGCCTGCCCACCTATTTTGTTCTGGGTGAACACCTGCTCATGGAAGTGGTCCACCATGATCTCGGCTTTGAGGCGGATAGCGTGATCGTGTCCCTCAACAAAACGACGCAGCTTCTTCTGGGCTTTCTTGATATCGAATTCAGGGTCATCCTCCACGGTCTTGGCAATCTTGTAATAGCTTTCCACTGGTGTGTAATGGGCAATTACGTCAAGGATGAAGCCCTCCTGGATGGCCTGTTTCATGGTGTAGGTGTGGAATGCATGGTGCTTGACCGCGCCATCGGGCTGTGGGTTGGGGGTCCCGAAAATTTCCAGGGTCTTGTTCTTGGGTGTCGCGGTGAAGGCGAAATAGCTGGCATTGGGCAATAACTTGTGCGATTCCATCAGGCGGTTGATCCGGTCTTCGAAGGTCTCCTCCTCCCCTTCTTCGCCCGCCTCGGAGAGGGCTTTTGACATAGCCGCACTCGTGCGACCGCCTTGGCTGGAATGGGCCTCATCGATAATGATGGCAAAAGTGCGTCCACGGTGCTCGTTACCGATCTCGTTTAGAATAAATGGGAACTTCTGGACGGTTGATATGATGATCTTTTTCCCGTCCTCGATGAATTGTCGCAGGTCGCCTGATCGTCCCGCGTGTCCGACTGTGGCGCTGACCTGAGCGTACTGTTTGATGGTGTCGCGAATCTGACGGTCGAGCAAAATGCGGTCGGTGACCACGATTATAGAGTCAAATACTGGTGCATCATCCTTTTCAAGCCCAATCAACTGGTGAGCCAGCCAGGCGATGGAGTTTGACTTGCCGCTGCCTGCCGAATGCTGAATCAGGTAGCGCTTGCCTGCACCGTGCTGGGCGGCATCGGCCAGGAGCTTCCGGACCACGGCAAGCTGGTGGTAGCGAGGCCAGATCTGGATGCGCTTCTTCCTCCCTGTCCGTTCATCCCTAGATTCCACCACCTGGGCGTATTTCTCAAGGATGTTTGTCAGGCTCTCGCGGGTCAGCACCTCACGCCACAGGTAGTCTGTTTTGGGACCATTTGGGTTGGGCGGATTGCCGGCACCGTCTTTCCAGCCCCGGTTGAAGGGCAGATACCCCATAGCGATCGATGGCACCCAGAAATGTGCGCGGGATGTGCTTTGGAGTAAGCACTGCCTGGAAAGGAAA
>OMKS01003985.1_pt1 | contig 11421 bp, 9 predicted proteins | sample 1674721 | NCBI WGS metagenome assembly OMKS01 (sample SAMN06264996, study PRJEB25208) | sediment metagenome | isolation source: hot spring sediment | place: USA: California | collected 2014-09-02 | reverse complement strand
GGGCCACGGCGGCGGGGGGAGGCGTGGGACCGCCTTGACCTGCCCTTCCCACAGGAGGTCGAAGAAGGAGCGGAACGCGGCCGCCAGTTCCTCGTCCTCCACCGCCAGATCGAGCTGGACGCTCCGCGTGAGCGCCGAGGCCGTCCAGTGGGTGGAGCCAACGATCACCCACCGACGATCGATGACGAGGAACTTCGTGTGGAGGGTGACCTCCGGCACATCCCAGCGCACCGCTACGCCTCGCTCTGCGAGGTAGGCGAACGCCGGCTGCTGCGCCGGGTAGGGCCCATCCTCCCGCCGCTCGATGAAGACCCGCACCTCGACTGCGCGTGTCGCCGCTCCGACGAGGGCGGCGAGCAGGGGGGACGTGGCTCCGTCCCCCGCATAGAGGCGGATGTCGGACAACGCGACCAGGACTTCCTGTTCGGCCGAGGCGATCAGCGCCGGGACGAACTCGAGGTACTCCCCGCTCTCGGGTGTGGTGGCCAACGGGATGACGGGGAACGCCTGCGCGGTCCCGACAAGGAAGAAGAGCAGAATGGCCAAGCGCTTCATCGCCGGGTATCATAGCTGAACGATGATCCGCGAGGTACCCTCGGACCGACTCCGTCGGAGGTGCGATCCCAAGGTGTTCTCGTTTGCCACGACCGACGAGTTGTCGCCGCTGGCGGACATCGTGGGCCAGGCACGGGCGATGGAGGCCCTCTGGCTTGGACTGACCATCGATGATCCCCACCACCGGTACAACATCTACGTCTCCGGGGAGCCGGGACTGGGGAAGACCTCCGCCATCAACCATCTCCTGCAGCGGATATCCCGTGAGAAACCTGTCCCGCCCGACATCTGCTACGTGCACAACTTCCAGGTCCCCCATGTGCCGCGCTACCTCCTCCTTCCCGCGGGAAGGGGACGGGAGCTGAAGCAGGACATGGAACGGTGCATCGAGTTCCTGTCCCGTGAGGTTCCCCGCGTGATCGAGTCCGATGAGTTCAAAGCCCGCGCCAAGAAGGAGCGAGACCGTTTTTCCCGTGAGCGGGACGAAGCCTTTCGCGACCTCGAGCAGAGGGCGGCCCCGCTCGGGTTCTCCATTCAGCGCACGCCGCTTGGGATCAACACGATCCCCCTCAAGGCCGACGGGAGCCCCTACTCCCAGGAGGAGTACTCCTCCCTCCCCGAAGCGGAGCGGATGGAGATCGTGCGCCGGCAGGAGGAGCTCCAGAGCCTGATCCGCGAGGTCTTTCAACGCTTGGCGAGACTGGACGAGGCGTGGCAGGAGACCCAGCGTCGACTCACGCAGCAGGCGGTGGAGTTCCTCGTCGAGCCCCGCTTCGCCCAACTGCGCGACAAGTACAAGGATCTCGCGCGTGTCCAGACCTTCCTCGCCGAGGTGAAGGCTGACATCCTGGAGAACGTCGAGCAGCTCCAAGCGGCGAACAAGAAGCCCCTCCCGGGGTTCCCCCTTGCCGAGACGGATCGGTTCCTCCGGTATCGGGTGAACGTGGTCGTGGACCATGCGGGAAGCGACGGGGCGCCCGTCGTGATCGAGGGGAACGCCACCTACACGAACCTGTTCGGGACGATCGAGCGCCGGGTCCAGTTCGGGGCGGTGACCACGGACTTCACCCAGATCCGGGGAGGGGCCCTCCATCGCGCCAACGGGGGCTACCTCGTCCTCACGGCGACGAACCTCCTCCGGTTTCCCCTGTCCTGGGAAGCGCTCAAGATCGCACTCAAGGCCGGTGAGATCCGGATCGAAGACCCGGCGCAGATGCTTGGCCTCGCGTCCACGGAGGGGCTGCGGCCCGAGCCGATCCCGCTCCAGGCGAAGATCCTTCTCGTGGGATCCCCGCTCCTGTACCAGCTCCTCCAGTACTACGATGAGGACTTCCAAAAGCTGTTCCGCATCCGGGCCGACTTCGACACCGAGATGCCCTGGACGGACGACTCGGCTCTCGCCGTGGCGCGGTTCGTGCGGGCGTGTCGGGAGGAGAACCCGGCCGTGCTCCCGTTCGCCCCCTCGGGGGTGGCGCGGCTCGTGGAGCACGCCGCGGAGCTCGCTTCCGATCAGGGCAAGCTCGCCACTCGCTTCGGGGTGCTCGCCAGCGTCGTCGAGGAGGCGAGCTTCTGGGCCCGTGGCCAGGGGCGCGCGGTCGTGGAGGAAGATCATGTCCGCCAGGCGATCACCAAGGGGCGGTATCGGCACTCCCTCGTCGCGGAGAAGGTCCGCGAGTGGATCGCGCGGGGAAAGCTGATCGTGCACGTGCGCGGGGAGGCGGTGGGTCAGGTGAACGGCCTCGCCGTGCTCGACCTCGGCGATTTCGCATTTGGGAAGCCAACGCGGATCACGGCCAACGTCTTCACCGCCAAGAGCGGCGTCGTGGACATCGAGCGGGAGGCTGAGCTGGGGGGAAAACTCCACACGAAGGGGGTGATGATCCTCAAGGGCTACCTCGCGGGGCGATTCGGGCGGCGCAAGGCCCTCTCCCTCGGGGCGAGCCTCGCCCTCGAGCAGTCCTACTCCGGGATCGAAGGGGATTCGGCATCGGCGGCCGAGCTGTATGCCCTCCTCTCCGCCCTGGCCGGGGTCCCGGTGCGCCAAGGGATCGCCGTGACGGGGGCTGTGGACCAGAAGGGGCGCCTCCAGCCCGTGGGAGGCGTGAACGAGAAGATCGAAGGGCACTACCTCGTGTGCCGGGAGCTCGGCCTCACCGGGGACCAAGGGGTGATCCTCCCTGAAGGCAACGTGGGCGACCTCATGCTCCCCGAGGACGTGGTCCGCTCGGTCGCCGACGGGAGGTTCCACATCTGGAGCTGTGCCACGGTGGAGGAAGGGGTGGAGGTGTTGTTCGGGATGCCGGCCGGGGAGGAGGATGGGGACGGGCACTACCCGGAAGGGACGCTCTTCCGCCGCGTGGAGGAACGGCTTGACGAGATCCGGGCCAGCCTGCGGGCGGAGAAGGAAGAGGCCGACGCGGAGGAAACATGACCGTCTCCGGCGTTGCGGGCCCTCCCCACGCTGCTGCCTAGTCCTCCCCCGCCTGGGGGAGGGCGTCCCGCTTGAGGAAGCGGGGAAGGACCCGACCCCACACGCATAGGGGCAACCGCGCTCCCGGTTCGAGCGCCTGGGGAAGGCCCCGCTCCCCGCCCACGATGAACCCGACAGGGGCATCTGTGGGGAGACCACGTGCGGTGAGGAGGGCCATCCCCACTTGTCCTCCGTCGAGCACGACGCAGCTCGTGACCCACCCCAGGACCTGTCCTTGCCCGTCCACGACCGGCGCCCCTGCCCGTATTGGCCGCTGGCCGGGTCCGATCGCGAACCGCACGACCTCTCGCCTCCAGTCCTGGAGGGCACGCACCGCGGCGGAGCGCCCGATGAAGAACGGCTTGTGGAGCTTCACATAGGGAGCGAACCCCGCCTCGTGGGGGAGGATCCGGTGCGGTCCAGCCAGTTCGTGTCCGTACAGGGGGAGGCCGGCCTCGGTGCGCAGGGAGTCGCGGGCCGCGAGTCCGATCGGCCGGAGGCCCTCTTCCCTCCCGACCTCGGTGAGGGTCTCCCAGAGGCGCCTCGCCTCGGTTGGAGAGACGAGGATCTCGTACCCCAAGGGCTCGCCCGTGTAGCCGGTGCGGGCACAGAGGACGGGGATCCGCCCGAGGGAGACCTCGCGGAACTCCGTGCGCCGGAGGGCGATCAAGTCGTGCCGGTCCGGCCCGGAGAGAAGGCGGAGGAGCACCGCCCGCGACCGCGGGCCCTGAACCGCGACGTCCACCAGCGCGTCCGGTCCCTCCCCCCGCAGGTCGCGCAGGGTCACCGGGCCATCGGGATCGATCCACGGCCGGTCGAAATCGAGGAGGGCCCTTCCGGCGTTGATCGCCGTTAGCCAGTCCCAGTCCTTGCTTGCATTGGCCGCGTTCACGATGAGGAGGAACCGATCCCGTGACCGGCGGTACACCATGACGTCATCCACCACCTCGCCATCGGGGGTGAGGAGGAAAGCGTACTGGGACTGGCCGGGATGGAGCCATCCTGCGTAGTTCGTGGTCACGAGGTTGAGGAAGCTCTCGGCGAATCTCCCCTCCACGGCGAACGCCCCCATGTGCCCGAGGTCGAACAAGCCCCCCCGTTCGCGCACCGCGCGATGCTCGGCGAGGGCCGAGGTGTACCAGAGGGGCATCTCGAACCCGGCGAACTCCGCCATCCGCGCCCCTGCTCCCTTGTGCCACTCCGCAAGCGGCGTTCGGGCCAGAGGGGAAGGGGGAGAAGCGGGGGTGTAGGGGGACCTCGTCGCCGGGAGTTCAATCCCCCTGCAGCCCACGAAGTACGGCTTTCGCGGCGCGACGAGCTCGGGCCAGCGCTCGCGAGGATCGGAGCGCGGGGGCACGCCGAGGAAAGGGACGGGAGTGGCACCTCCGAAGGCGACCTCCGTCCCGTCGTCGAGGCGGAACAACCCCGACCCGGTGTAGGGCTCCACCACCGCCGGCCCCTGCACCTTGCGGTAGAGGTCATCGGGATCGAATAGGACGTACCCGTCCGCAAGGGCGGCGAGCCAGCGCTGGAGTTCGGCGCCCCGCTCCGGGGGGACGAGAACGGCGAGCTCCGCCCGGCCCTCCCGATCGTCGGGCAGGCGACCGACGATCGCCTCGGACAGCACCTTCCCCTCTCCATCGAGGAACAGGGCCCGCCGCGCCTGGCCAGGGTCGAGGTCGAGCACGCGCGCCGTGCACGCCTCGTGGAGGAGGCACGCTGCCCTCCCCCCTCGCACGCGGAGCGCCACCGCCTGGCCGGGCCCGGTCCCCGGTCGAGAGGGCCGGTCGAGCTCTCCCCCGAAACGAGCGGCGAGCTGTCGGACCCGGTCCGTGGCCTCGACGAGCGCGGACAACGGGAGCTTCCCGCGGGACAAGGGGCCGCTCAACCCGTGGTAGGTGAACGGGTGGATCGCGGCGAGGACGAGGCGGGTCACGTCCGCGATCTCCTCCATCTCGCTCTCCCCCATTCCCCGCTGGGTGACCCACGGGGTCCCGTAGCGGATCCCGCGGGCGTCGGCCGCGGAGCTGTCGCCGGGGATCGTGTTCTTGTTGGCGACGAGGCCCACGAGGTCGAGGATCCGAGCCGCGATTTCCCCCATCAGTTCTCCCCCCCGAGGGGTGGGGAGCGAGCGGAGGTCGAGGACGAGGAGGTGGGTGTCCGTTCCCCCATATGCGAGGCGCAGCCCGCGCGCGGCCAGGGCCGCGGCCAGCGCCCGGGCGTTGGCCACGGTCCGTTGCTGGAGGCCGCGGAACGCCGGGGTGCGGGCGAGGGCGAGGGAGACGGCCATCCCCGCCCACTTGTTGACATGAGGCCCCCCTTGGGCGCCGGGGAACACGGCGGCGTCGATTCGGGCAGCGATCTCGGGGTCGAAGGAGAGGATGATCGCACCCCGTGGGCCGCACAGGGTCTTGTGGGTGGTGAACATGACCACATCGGCATATCCGACCGGGCTCGGGTACGCGCCAGCGATCGCCATCCCTGCCGTATGGGCGATGTCCGCTATCAGGAACGCCCCGCACGAGGATGCGATCTCCCGGAACGCTTTCCAGTCCGGGGCCCACGGGTAGGAGGTGTAGCCCGCGAGGATCATCCGCGGCCGGTGCTCACGGGCGAGATCGGCGATCCGGCCGTAGTCGAGTCGTTCGGTACGCGGGTCGACCCCGTAGCGCACCACCCGGTACCGCCGGCCGGACTGGTGGAACGGCGACCCGTGGGAGAGGTGTCCCCCCTGGGAGAGGTCCATCGCCATCAGCGTGTCCCCCGGCTGCAGCAGCGCCTCGTAGATCGCCATGTTCGCCGCCGCCCCGGACAGCGCCTGCACGTTGACGAAGATGTCGTCGGCCCTGACCTCGGGGGTGGCGAAGCACTCCGCGGCGCGGCGGCAGGCGAGGGCCTCCACGAGGTCGGCGAACTCCACCCCCTTGTAGAACCGGCGGTCGCTGTACCGCCGGAAGTAGGCGAGCTGTTCCTCCGTCTCCAGCAAGCGATCCTCGGGGAGGCGCAACATCTCCTCACGCGGATACCCCTCGGCGTAGAGCGAGGTGAACGCCGAGGCCAGCGCCTCGCGTACGGCAGGCGGGGTCAGGGACTCCGACGGGATCAAGATGATCTTGTCCCGCTGCCGTTGCTCTTCCGCGTGCACCAGCGCGGCCAGCGCCCGGTCGATCTCGGCGAGGCCCATCGTCCACACAGTGTTCTCTGTCACGGCTCACCTCACTTCGGGGAGGGGCAACGGCCGGAACCGCTCCCCCCGGTCCTTGTTCGCCCAGGCCAGCTCGAGGGCGAGGTACATCCCCCCCGAGACGAGGGCGTGCCCCCCGAGGAGGAAGGGGACCGATGCCTCGGCACAGGCCGCAGTGAGCTCCTTCAACATCGGGTTCACGACCCGTTGGGGATCGAGGAGGTCGGAGGCGAACCTTTCCGCGGGCGGGGGCCAGAACCCGAGGTGGGCCATGAGGACGCGCGTGTCCCAGACCACGGCGTCCCCGAACTGGGCGAGGAGGGCCACGAGTTCGGTTGCCGTTCGCCCGTGGGTGAGCGCTCCGACCAGGGATCGCACCGCGCCCCGCTCGGCGCGCCCGCTGGACTCCATCCCCCGTTCTTCGGAAAGAATGCGGGCCCGGCACGCCGCTTCCCGCTCCACGGCGCGGGCGAGATGCCCCCCCACCCGGCCGAGGAGGACCACCTCCTGGTCGGGGTCGACGAGGACGTCGAGGAGCCTCTGCGCCCGGGAAGTGGGGACCTCGGCGAGCATCTGGACGAGCTCGGGGGGGAGGGAGGGGTGGAGGGCGAGGACCTGCAGTTCCCCCGGTGTGTCGATGTCGAACTGGGTTTCCGCTGATCGCGGCAGCTCGTAACAGACGTAGCCCGCTTGCCACAGTCGGGCGCCGATCGGGTTGTCCCGCGCCAGATCGCCCAGTGGGAAAGGGGGGACGAGGAGCCCGAAGTCGGTCGAGTAGAAGTTGTTGAGCACCGCGTACGGTGGGGAATCCGGCTCCGCAGTGACGAGGCGATCGAGCAGGGCCTCCGAGAGGAGGAACCCGCTTCCCGCCGAGAAGTAGAGGAGCCGGTCCGGTCGATACGTGCGCAGGAGGGCGGTGAGGCGCTCCCCGAACTGCCATGGCCCCGGCGGGTCCGGCTCGATCGCGGCCCCATGCCCCTCCCATGGCTTGGGATCCGGGGTCGCCACCACCACTTCATCCACCTGGGGGTGGTCGGCAATGCGGCGGAGAACGGCGCTCGCGGATGCCGTCCTCGCCCTGCCGACCAGATCCCTGCCCCCGTTGTCGAACAGGAAGGCGACAGTGCGGGGCATGGAAGACGATTAGGGCCTGTCCTCGTAGGGGAGCAGGGCGAGCTTGCGGGCGCGGTCGATCTCGGTTGCCATCCAGTTCTGGTGCTTGGCGCACAGCCGCGATACCCGCCGCGAGAGGATCTTCCCGCGGCGGTTCATGAACTGGCGGAGCGTCTCGGGATCCGTATACCGCAGCTTCAACCCTTGGTCACACACGCGGCACACCCGGCGCTGGTGTTGCGTCATCAAAACGGAACCTCCTCTTCCGGTGGGGTCTCCACCTCTTCCTCGGGCTCGGCGGCCTCCGGCGCGGCGGCCGACTCCGCGGACTCCGGCTTGCTGCCCAAGAAGTGCACGGATTGAGCGACCACCTCGGAGATCCGTCGCCGGTCCCCGTTCTGGGTCGTGAACGAACGCACCTGAAGCCTCCCGTCCACCGCGACCAAGCGGCCCTTACGCAGGTACTGGGCGCAGTTCTCACCCTGCTTCCCCCATACAACGATGGGGATGAAGTTCTCCTCCTTCTCCTGCGCTCCCGTCTTCGGGTTCTGCCACACGCGGTTCACCGCCACGGTGAACCGGGCCAAAGCCTGCCCGGACTGGGTGTAACGAAGATCGGGGTCCGCGGTGAGGCGGCCGGTGAGGAGGACCCGATTGACATCGCTCATCCTACTTTCCGTTCACCCGCACGGTCTGGTAGCGGAGGAAGGCATCGTCCATCGCCAGCTTCTCCTCCACTCTGCGCACCCGATCCGAGGGGAGGGTGAAGGTGACGAGGACGTAGTACCCCTCACGAAAGTGGTCGATCTCGTAGGCCAGGATGCGGGCGCCCCATTCATCCGTGGTTTGGATGGCACCATCCTCCGCCTCGATGGCCTGTTGGACCTTGGCGATCTTGGACCGCCGTCCCTGTTCATCCAGGTCGGGACGAAGGATGTACACCATCTCATAGTCGCGTACCTCACCAGCCACCAGCATTCCTCCTTTGGAGAAGGTCTCGTGTCAAGCGGAACTCTACTCACCTCGCCGCCGCCCGTCAACCGTTTTTCCCCGGAAAGGGGCATGGGAAGTACGTTCGCACTTGACAAGGGGGAGAAAGCGCTCTATACTAGCGCATCTTTGACCCAGGGAGGGGGTGTTACGATGAACAAGGGAGAGCTGGTAGATCGGATTGCACAGCGGACTGGGCTTACGAAGAAGGACGCCCGGAAGGCGCTCGATGCCACGATTGATATCGTCACGGAGAGCATCGCTGCCAACGAGGAGGTCCTGCTGACGGGGTTCGGGAAGTTCGAGGTGCGCACGCGGAAGCAGTCGCAGCGCATCAACCCGCAGACCCAGCGGCGGATCATGGTGCCGGCGAAGGTCGTTCCGGCGTTCAAGCCTGGTAAGAACCTGAAGACCCTGGTCGCCAAGCGACTGAAGGCCGTGGAGCAGCGCGGCAAGCTCACGGTGAAGAAGGGCTGACGCGCTCGCGTCAGGGGTGAGGTGGGCGGCTGCCGGAAGGGAGCCGCCCACGCTCGGTTGTGCCGCTGGTTCGAGGAGGTGGCTTCCCGCCACCGGCCGCTGTGCGGTGAGGCCGGTCGGAGGCAGCTAGCCCGCGCCTTCGCGTCCTTACGAGCGGAAGGGTTCCGCTCCCCAGGGGACTGACCCGAGTGTAGCCCGCGCCACCCTCGCGGTCAAGGATAGAGACGGTCGAGGGTCCTTGGGAACGGGATCGTCTCGCGAATGTGGGCGGTCCCGGTGAGCCATTGGACTGTGCGCTCCACGCCGAGGCCGAACCCGGAGTGGGGGACGGAACCCCACCGCCGGAGGTCGGCGTACCACTGGTACGGTTCGAGGGGGAGGTTGGCCTCCCGCAACTGGGCGAGGAGCTCTTCCTCGGTGTCCACGCGCTGCGAGCCCCCGATGATCTCCCCGTACCCTTCGGGTGCGATGAGGTCTGCGCAGAGAGCGAGGTCGGGCCTCTCGGGATCGCGTTTCATGTAGAACGGCTTGATCCGTGCGGGGAACCGCTCCACGAATACGGGGCGGCCGAAGAGGTGGGACAGCGCATCCTCAGCCGGAGCCCCGAAATCGTCCCCCGCCTCTATCGCCACTCCGCGGTCCCGGAGCGCGGCCACCGCCTCCTCGTAGGTGATGCGGGCGAACGGTTCCCTCACCTCCTGGAGCAGGGCCGCAGGGTCGCGCTCCAGCTCGACGAGGTCGCGGGACCGTTCCGCCACCACCGACTCCGCGACGTAGCGCACGAGATCCTCCTGGAGGGCGAGGTTCCCGTCGTGGTCGAGGAACGCCTGTTCAGCTTCGGCCATCCAGAATTCGATCAGGTGTCGCCGGGTCTTCGATTTCTCCGCCCGGAACACGGGCCCGATCCAGTACACCTTCCCCAGTGCGGCACACGTCGCCTCGAGGTAGAGCTGGCCGGACTGGGAGAGGTAGGCCGGCGTTCCGAAGTAGTCGAGCGGGAAGAGAGTCGTCGTCCCTTCGACCGATGTTCCGACGAGGACGGGGGCCTCCGTGGCCACGAACCCTCGCTCGCGGAAGAAGGACCGGATCGCCCACACAACTGCATCGCGGACGCGGAGGAGCGGGGTCTGACGGCGACTCCGGATCCACAAGTGGCGGTGCGCCATCAGGAAGCCAGTTCCATGCTCTTTGAGGCCGATCGGGAACGGAATCGTGGGGATATGGATCGGTTCGAGGCAGGTCACGGCGAGTTCGAACCCGCCCGGGGCCCGTGGGTCGGCCCGCACTGTTCCCCCCATTTTGAGGGAGGCCTCCTGCGGCAACGTGTCGGCGAGGGCGAACACCCTGGCCTCCACACCTGGACCGACGACCCCCTGCACGATGCCCGTCCCGTCCCGCACGAGGACGAACCGCACCTTGCCCGAGGAGCGCTTGTTGTAGAGCCAGCCCTGGACGAGCACCTCGCTCCCCACGTGGCGGCCCAGGTCCGCGATGGGAACTGTCTTCATCGGTCGCGCTCCACAAGTCGGTGCCTACGCGCCACTCGCTCCTTCCTTCTCGTGGACACGGCTCTCGATGTAGGCGATCGCCTCGCCCACCGTGGCCATCCCTTCGGCGGACTCGTCCGGAATCTCGATCCCGAACTCATCCTCGAACTCCATGATGAGCTCGACCGTGTCGAGGGAGTCCGCCCCGAGGTCGTTCACGAACGAAGCCTCATCCGTGACGTCGTCGAGGTCAACCATCAGCTGTTCGGCGATGATCTCCCGAACCCGATCAGCAATCTCACTCATGTCTCCCACACCTCCTCGATGGTCCACCCCACGCGGGACGGGGCCCCGCACGTGGGCCAGTTATATAGGGCCTCCTTGTGGGACGAAATCCCCAGGGGTGATCCTTCCCCTCCCGCTCAGGATGGGGTGGCGGAGCGTACCCGGGGATCGCCAGGGTTGGCAAGCCCCGGCGGCGCGAACAGGGAGTGGAGCGTTTCCACGATTTCCGACTGACAGGCGAGGAACGCGCGGCGGAGGGCGCCGCCGATCGCGCGGCGATCCGAGCGACCGTGGGCGACGAGGACCAATCCCCTCACCCCCAGGAGGGGGGCCGCGTTGTGCCCCTCGTACCGAAGCCCCCGTCCCACCGCGCGGAGGGCGGGCTGGGCGAGCCACCCGCCGAGCCTCGTCCCCGGGGAACGGCGGAGGGCGTCCCTCACCGCGACCAGGATCGCCTCCGTCCCCCCCTCGGCCGCCTTGAGGAAGAGGTTCCCGGAGACCCCCCCGCAGACGACAACGTCCACCGGGCGCTCGGTGAGGACGGTGTGGGGCTCCACGTTGCCGACGAACCCGTCCCGGCCGACGAGGAGATCGTAGGCGGCGCGGGTGAGCCTGTCCCCCTTCCCCTGTTCGGTCCCGATGTTGAGCAGGCCAGCGGTGGGGCAAGATATCCCCAGCACCCTTTGGGCATAGGCAAGCCCCAGCTGCGCGAATTGGGCGATGTGGGCGGGTTTGGGATCGGCGGTCGCCCCGGCGTCGATGAGGAGCGCCTCCCCGTGGAGGGTGGGCAGGGAGGCGCACAGCCCAGGGCGGAGCACGCCGGGAAGCCGCCCCAGCCGGAGCACGGCCGCCCGCACCAC
>OMKS01003983.1_pt1 | contig 11422 bp, 10 predicted proteins | sample 1674721 | NCBI WGS metagenome assembly OMKS01 (sample SAMN06264996, study PRJEB25208) | sediment metagenome | isolation source: hot spring sediment | place: USA: California | collected 2014-09-02 | reverse complement strand
TTTCAAGCAGAAGACGGCATACGAGATCTAGTACGGTCTCGTGGGCTCGGAGATGTGTATAAGAGACAGTTTCTTGATAAAATGAATATGACAAATAAAATTTTTGGAAATACAACACTTGGTGCAATAAGTGAAACTCTTTCAAATGTAAATAATATATCATCAGGCTCTTTTGTGGTTAATGGAGCTGTTATTCAGGTTGATGTTCAGGCAGATTCTTTTGAGTCAGTTGCTAAAAAAATTAATCAGGCTGATGTTGGTGTTTATGCTACTGTTGAAGAAGATACGGACGGTGCTGGAAATTTCAGACTTGTGTTAAGATCGCAAAGTCCAGGTAGGATAAAACTTGAAGACAGAGAAGGAGATATTTTACAGGGTCTTGGATTTATAAACAATTATAATGGGCAGTATTACAATTATCCAAAAAATATTGATAATCCGAGAGATATTGGAGTTTTCAGTGTTATTATGCAGATAAGAGATAATTTATATAGAGGTGATAATTTGGCGTTAGAAAAAAATCTTGGTAAAATTGATCAACTTTTTTCGAGAATTCACCATCCGGATCAATTTTTTTTGCAGTGGAAAAATCTTCCAAGAACTTCTCAATTTCTTTGGTAGTTAAATAGCTTAATCCACGCTGAAAGTAGAATTCAGGATTTTCAGGTTCAAGTTCGATCGCTTTGTTATATTCGGCAATGGCTTCAGCGACTTTGTTGTTTTGCTGGTATTGCTTCGCTAGCTCGAAGTATAATTTGGCGCAGTCTTTTGCAGAGGCGGTGGTTTTATTTTTATCGCTTTCTTTGGCAGATTTTTCTTTGTTGGTGTTCATTTTAAAGTCCACATTTTTTTTAAAGAAATTTGAGTTCTCTTTGATTCAACAGTATCCAATATTGTGCCAAAATTCGCGAAGTTTGTCTATCCAATTAAAATAAAAATAGTTGTCAATGGTTCCATGTGGAAGCTGAATTTTAATAAGCGTAAAATATTTTACCGTTCTCCGTAAAAATCTTTACCCTTCAACTTCCGCAACCTGGCCCGAAAAGTATGCGGCTCCAATTTCAGCAGCTTTGCCGCTTGCTCTGCGTTTCCGTTGGTTTTTTCGAGAGCGGCATGGTAGTATAGGGGCAGGATTTCATTATCAAGATCAACGCCCTGGTTCGAAATTTCGATTTTTGTTGATTGGCTTTCGATATCGATGAAATTCAGATGGCGAGCTTCGATTTTATCGTCTGTGTATTGATAGCCGGTTTCCAAACAGTTTTTTAGTTGACGAATGTTCCCTGGCCAATCGTAGGCTAATAATTTTGACATAGCTGATTCAGTTAAAGTTTTTACTGTTCCGTATTTATGGTTCAACTGCTGCATAATATGATTTGCGATTAAAATTTTATCATTACCCCGCAGTCGAAGCGGCGGCAAATTGATCTCTGTATGGACTAATCTGTAAAACAGGTCTTCGCGGAATTTTCCTTCTTTGACGGCTTTTTTGATATCCTGATTGGTCGCAGAAATCACACGCACATCAACTTTGATTTCCCGCGTTGCTCCGACTGGAATAAAAACACCTTCCTGCAAAACGCGCAGCAACTTCACCTGCATGTCCAAAGGTAAATCAACAATCTCATCTAAAAATATCGTGCCTTTGTCAGCTAACATAAACTTGCCTTCTTTTTCAGCAATCGCGCCGGTGAAAGCGCCTTTTTTATGGCCAAACAATTCGCTTTCAAAAAGATTTGCCGGGATAGCGCCGCAGTTGATCGGGACAAATCGGTTCTCTTTTCGCTGGCTATTGAAATGGATGGCTTCGGCGACCAGCTCTTTTCCGGTGCCGGTCTCTCCGCTGATAAAAATTGGAATGGGTGTTTCTGAAAAAAGTTGAATTTGTTCTTTGACTTTAAGAATTTCCGGGCATTCTCCGATTATGTGATCGTACTGTAATTTCAACCGCTGTTTCAATTGAACGTTTTCTCGCGCCAGTCTTGAAATTTCTGTTTTAATTGAACCGACTTTTTTGATGTGTGGGAAATCATCCAGATTGAAATTTACCTCCGAGATAATTCCATCTCTCGATATTTGAATCAAATTCGCTTTTATCACGCCGCCCTGCTGCAAAAAAATCCAGCAGGCATGCATGGTTGGTGTGCCCGACGTCAGCGAAATTGTATAGTTGGCACTTTTATTTTGTTTGATAATTTCTTTGACAGCTTTGTACATTGAGGGATAGACGGTGTTATAATCTGTTGGATTTATTGCAGGCGCTTCCTGATAAACAATGGTTATTTCCGGAAAGTGGATTTCACAATAGCAGAAAATATCTGAAGCCGGCTTGAGATAGCTTTCTTTATTGTAGAGCAAATAGACCTTATCAAATTTTTGTTTTGAAAGGATTGAAAGAATTGGTCCTTTTTTTTCAAATGGATAGCAGTCGTTATCCCCAATAAAGCTTAATAGTATCTTTTTCACTGCGCAGACATATTGATAAGCATCATCGAAATCTAAATTGAATTTTTTCGCTATTTCATTCAGGCGCAACAGTTCGCTTTCTTTTAGTGATAAAATCCCCATACCGTTTTGAACCAAATCTTCTATAAAAATATTAAACAGTTCATTCTTTTCTAATCGGAACAGAATTAAGCCGATAGAATGAAAAGTCGGTGATGTAAGAATTATCCAAATCGATTGTTTCAAAAAAGGATCTCACTTCTGGTGTTCGATCCTGTTCCAGCAATGCTTCAAGGAATATATTTGTGTCAATGAGAATCATCATCTTCTCCATTCCAGCGCTTTTTTCTGCAACTCAATCGATTTGTACTGATTCTTAAATTCTTTCAATCCACCAATCCAATCCAGGGTTGGAGCTTTTTTTTGCCGAGTCATTTTTTTCTGAATCAAAAATTCGATAAAATCCATTGCTTCCTGTTTCAAGTCAGGGGGCAAATTTTGGATTTTTTCTTCAATTGTTTCCATAAATATTCTCCCTGTTTATTCAAACATAAATATCACAAATTTTCAACTTAAATGCAATACATTTTTCATTCGCTGTTATTTAATATCGCCCAAATCTCACCCATTATCGCATCCACCTCTTTCTCCGTATTATAAAAATGCGGCGATATCCGAATCCCGGCATCCGGGCGCCAGTCGATCAGAAAATCACGCTTCAGCAATTCTTTTGAAATCTGCTCGCTGTTTTTCATTTGGACAACTACCGTTCCACCACGTTTTTCGGAATCGAGCGGACTGTTGATTTGAAAACCGAGCTCCTGTGCTTTTTGGATAATCCGTTTGGTGAGTTGAAGGGAACGTTGGCGGATATTTGCTACTCCGATTTCACGAATAATTTCATATCCAGCTTTAACTGCATAGAGCGCTGGCAGATGAGGAGAGCCGTTGAGAAATTTAAAAGCGACATTATCGGTGAAGCGCATTTTTTGCTCGAATGCGAACGGCGTCGCGTGTGCCATCCAGCCGGTTATTCGGGGCTGCAGTTTTGCTCCCAGGTCAGGGCGGACATAAAGATAGGCTGCGCCAGGCCCGCCGCAGAGCCATTTGATCGATCCGCCGACTACAAAATCCACATTTAATTCCTGCACATCCACCGGAACCGTGCCAACGGACTGGTAGGTGTCCAAAATGACATGGGCACCAACCTGATGCGATTTTTCGATAATTGGTTTGACGTTCTGGATGTATCCGCTTTTAAAAAGCACATGCGAAATCGGCACCAGCAGCGTGCTGTCGTCGATGGCATCCACCATTTTTTGAGTGGTAACCGTGATGCCGTCTTCGGACTTTACGGTTTTGATGCGTGCGCCGTCTTTTGTCCGCTGCTGATACAGATACATCACCGACGGGAAGTTCATATCGCTGTACACAATTTTATTCTTTTTACCAGTAAAATCGAAACAGGACAACACCGCTGCTTCGGCAATGGTCACATTTTGGTGCATGGATACCGTGTTTTTAGGCGCATTGATAATGTCCGCTAAAATATTACCGATCTCACCGATGAATTCCCACCAGCATTCATCCCAGGCGCGAACCCCGCTCGTTGACCAGATATCGGCGTACATTCTCAGGTTGTCATAAACAGCTTTGGGCATTGCTCCAAGTGAGTTGCTGATGAGATAGACCGTTTTATCCAGAATAGGAAATTGTTTCCGCCATTGCAACAAGTTTGACATTTTGTGATAATCCTGAATTTTCGTTGAGAAAAAATTACAACAGAAATTTTTAGAGCCTATGGTAATATCTGAATCATCTTTGGAAATTTTAGACGGGTGCCATCGATCTATTTGTAACCATATCAAAAATAGGTGGCGCTATGATAAAAAATTATCATCTGTCAAATAATCAGATCATCAAGCGATGGCATCAGTATTCCATCTTTTGTTTTTCAGCCGCGATAAAATTGACACGAACCGGCAGGGAGATCGGAAGTCCCTTGCCTGGCTCAATCAATAAATTTTCCACCTGATAGGGCAGCTCTATATTTTTGCTTTCTGCAACATTGTCCGCTGTTCCTTTAAGTTGCAAAATGGTGGTCTTACGCGCCGGCAAGGTCAATCTTTCGGAAAATGTCAGCTCTGATAGTGTTTTAATCGCTGAAAGTTCAAATGTCAGATCAGAATTGTTATGAATTTGCAAGCTGGCACGTCCTTTACCCCGAATGCTGATTTCCTTGTTTTGTATTTTCACTGCCGCTTTAAAAATCGGCTGTAAATATTTTTGTTCACCAATTAATTTATTTTCGAAATAGACTGCGGTTCGCCGTTCCAGCAACGCCTGTTTGATGGCTTGAGCAGTTCGAGCTTCGGCAAAAACCAACGTCATCGGTCGATGTTCCCCTTTTTCGAAATCGTGTTCGTAAGCGGTTGGATTGTGGCTGTCCGAATTTCCGACCATTGTTAAATTCTTGTCCAACGCCCACTTGTGAACCGTGGGATAATAGTCATAGAAGTTAACAATCTCGATCCCCTGAAAAAATTTTTTTTCAAACAATTCGCTATGCTCCGGCAGCCATTTGGCTCCATCCGGCGCCTGAGCTTTCCAGCCGGGATGGTTCCAAAAAATAAATGCGCCCTGAGCATTGGCTGCTTTGATTGCATCACGCCAATCTTCCTGGTGGATTGTATTGGCATCTTCGATAAAAATTGCATTGAAGTGACCTGGCGGCATGGGTCTGGTAATTTCGCATCCACGGATCAGGATAATTCCCAGCTCCTCGGCAGCTGCTCTGGCGATTTCATACGATCGGTTATGGTCGGATACCAGGTCTTGCTTATGAGGCAGATATTCCAGATGATCGCTGATGGAAATTGCATCCAATCCTTCGCTCCAGGCTTCCTGAACCCGAACCGGTGGCCAGACCGTTCCGTCAGAAAAAACCGTGTGCAAATGAAAATCGCATTTCATAGTTTGATAACCGAGAATGTCGGGAATTAGAATTTCGCTGCGGCTGTCAAGCTGCGCATAACCTGAATTGAAAAGGATAACCAGCATCACTGCCAGTACTAATCCGGTAATTTTCAATAGACCCCAAAAACTTTTTTTCATTTGCTAACCTCCATTCATTTATAGTTTTTTGTTAAATAATGTATCGCCTAAATTATATTTTGAATTCCAACTTTACCTAATCAATAGAACCTTTTTATTGATGGTGCTTCGAGGGCTGTTGATTTTTACAAAATAAATTCCTTTACCGCTTTAACGAGCGCTTTTTCAATCCCCGGCTCACTCGCCGAATGCCCGGTTTGTTCAACAATGACCAGTTGCGAATTATCCAGTTTCTGATGCAATTCATAGGCTGTAATCGGCGGACAGATAACATCGTAGCGTCCGTTCACCAAAATCGTTTTGATGTGTTTAATTTTATCGGTATTGTTCATTAGTTGACTTTCTTCCAGAAAACAGCCCTTTGCCATGTAATGATTTTCGATGACAGAAAACGCCAGGTAAGGCCATTGATCCAAAATGACATTGAGCCGCTCATCCGGCATGTTGAGAAAAGCGATTTTGCCTTCGTATTTTGCCCAGGCGCGCGCATATTTATTACGGATTGCTTCGTCTTCACTTTTCATCTTTTCAGATAATTGCTGATGGTAATTCATCTCTTCCGGTTGATCCATGTAGCTTTGCAGTTCGTAAAAAGCCGCCGGAAAATACTGGGCCACACCGCCGTGATAGAAATGGTCGATCTCGCTTTTTCGGGCAGTGAACACGCCGCGCAGAATCATGCCTTCGACATTTTGAGGATAGGTCTCGGCATACGCTAACGCTAATGTGGAGCCCCAGGAACCGCCGAATAAAATGACCTTGCCCAATCCGAGATGTATTCTCAATTTTTCAATGTCCTCGACCAAATTTGGGGTTGTGTTCTCTTTCAATTCTGCATACGGTTTACTCTGTCCTGATCCGCGTTGGTCGTGCAGCACAATGTGGAATTTCTCCGGATTGAAGTAACGGAAATAGCCGGGAGAACAGCCAGCGCCTGGACCGCCGTGAAGCACCATTACCGCCTTTCCTTCTGGAGTGCCGCCAAGCTGGTAAAAAATTTCGTGAAGATCTGAAACTTTGAGATAACCGGTTTCATAGGGTTGGATTTCAGGGAATTGTTTCGCCTCTTCGTTGTCACTCGAGCAAGATAAAACCAATATAGTCACGATAACAAGCAATAAAAACAATCGTTTTTGCATATTGAACCCTCCCTTAATTTTTTTTGTGATAGTAAAGATTCGAAAAACCTGAAATTAAACCACTCTGAAATTAAACGTCCTTTTCCCGACCGAGATTGCTTCCCAGTTCCATTCGAAAGCTTTTGAAATTTCTGCATGCGCTGCAAACCCACACTGATCGCAGGAGATTTCTGCACGATCTTTTAGATAACAGCCGATATTAATGCGTCCATCTGGTTCAGCGCTAGCAATCAGCCAGTCGTGACAGCGCCACTGGTTGTCTTTTAGCGCTTCCAGCACTGATATCGAATCGAGAATTGGGTAGCCGTTCTTTTTCAGGCCGATCAATTTTTCCAGCACTGCCTTTCTCTCGGAATTTGAAAGCGCCAGGTCTTCAGAATTTGGGAATGGATAGTAAAATTGAATTGTAATGCCCCTTACTTTTTTATCGAGAAATTTAATCAGGGCCGGAATTTCCTGGTAATTGAGCTTGTTGATCGTGATGTTGGCAAAAATACGGGGGTGCGATGAGCTGTCGATGTTGTGCATAATTTTATCGAAGCAAACTCCCCGGTTGGCTTCATGCGTTTGTTTGAGCCCATCGATACTGACCCAGATAATATCAGCCGGTGATTTCAGAGGCAACAATCCATTAGTTGTGATCCCCACCCGAAAAAATCGTTGCCGGGCGTACTGAACCAGTTGATCCAGCGAATATTCACCATCCTTCCACAGAAACGGTTCTCCCCCTTCAAATATTAACAACCGCACACCCCGGGCAAACAATTCATCCATGATCTGCAAAGCATCGCTGTAGGAAATTTGCATTGGCGCCATTCGCCAAAATGGACAGCTACGACACTTTAAATTACAGCGATAGGTTATTTTAAAGCTTGCAAGCAGCGGCATTTTGTGTTTCCAAAACCGAGCAGCTATATTATGCATTAAAAAGTAAAAATAATGTGATCGGATCATTGATAGTGCGTATCCTCGTTGTTTTTTTCGACAACATTATTATCATAAGGATTTAATATTTAACCAAAAGCGAAACAATGAAAAAGAATTTCAGCTAACCAGGCGTAACGCTTAATTATTCAATTCATCAGCTTTTTGCTGAAGAATTTCCCACGCCCTTTCAACATCTACCCAGGTTGTTTTGATGTTTCCAATCGCCAATCGAATGGTGAATTTGCTATTAAGCACAGTGTGAGACAGGAAAACTTCGCCGGTGGCATTAACAGCATCGAGCAATTCTTGATTCAATTGATTGAGTCGATCCTGATCCAAACCGGATTTTGCAAAACGAAAAACCAGTGTGCTGAAGGGCGTTGGCGCCAGTAACTCAAAATTGGGATGTAATTCAATCATCTTTCGAAGTTTACCGGCAAAGGCGATATGTTCTCTGATAACGTGTTGGATTTTAAACGTTCCCAGGGCGCGTATTATCATCCACAATTTAAGGGAGCGAAACCGCCTTCCGAGCGCTACTCCGTAATCCATGAAATTTTTAACCGCATCATCTTCTCTGGTACGCAAATATTCCGGTATCAGGCTGAAAGCAGCTTTTAACACTTCCGGCTTTCTACAGAACAACACGCTGCAATCAATGGGGGTGAACAACCACTTGTGAGGGTTCACAATGATTGAATCAGCTCGCTGCCAGCCTGAAAAAATGGATCGATATTCTGGCAGTATCGCCGCAGCGCCGCCATAAGCAGCATCAATGTGAAACCAGAGGTTATAATGTTCACAGATATCGGCAATCCTTTCAATCGGATCAATGCTGGTGGTTGATGTGGTTCCAATAGTTCCAATAATGCAGATTGGTTTTTTGCCGGCAGCAATGTCCTTTTCAATCGCTGCCGTTAGCAGCTCAGTCCGCATTTCAAAGCGATCATTGATATTAATTTTGCGGACGTTGTCTTTTCCGATGCCCAGAATAATGGCGCCCTTTTCAATTGAGGAATGCGCCTGGTTCGAGGTATAAATCGTCAACGCTGGCAACCCCGCCATTCCCTTTTCTCGAATATGTAATCCGGCATATTCGCGTGCCGCAGCCATAGCACATAGGCTGCCCACTGAAGCTGTGTCGTTAATAATCGCGTCAAACGTTTCGGGTAAACCGAGCATTTGACGCAACCAGTTGAGCGTTACCTCCTCAAGTTCTGTGGCCGATGGCGATGTTTTCCAAAGCATGGCATTAACATTGAGCGCCGCTGACAACATTTCCGCGATAACGCCGGGGTAGGCACCCGTGATTGAAAAATAGGCAAAAAATCGTGGGTGGTTCCAGTGAGTGATACCTGGTATAATAATTTTTTCAAAGTCGTTAAAAATTTTTTCAAAACTTTCCTCTTGCTCCGGAGGCATGGCGGGCAGTTTTGACCTGATATCGCCTGGTGCTACGGACGATAACACCGGATAGCGGTTCATGTTTTCCAGATAATTAACGATCCAGTCGACCGCCTTATGCGCCCATTGAGAAAATGTTTCGGCTTTTATGTCGAAATGGTGATCAATTTGAGCAGTGCTTTTCTCTTCCATGACATTTCGCTTCAACACCAATTAACTAATTTGTTGATATTAATCTAAAATAATGCAATAATTTTTAAAAGTCAAGTCATAATATTTTTTAGCAGTCGTATCTCAGTTTATTAATCAGGTTAACTAAAGGAACCTGTTCGATTTGATGTTTTTTATCCATCTTTTATTTCACAGATTTTTGAGTTGTGTGCTCATTAGATTCAAAGAGAAATGTTGTTGTTGACAATGAGTTGCATGATTGAAAAAAAACAGGCCAATCCAATATTTGACAGAATAAATCTAATCAGATACTTTTCTCATTGCTTTAATGTTATTTTTTTCTTATATTTTTTATGAATTTTGAATTTACAACTCAGCGAACATTTTTCAACTGGAGGCGGTAATGGGACAGACCATCATTGAAAAAATTATTTCAGCGCACAGCGACAAACAGGTCAAACCGGGAGATATTGCAGATGTTAAAATTGATGCAAGAGTAGCGCGGGATTTTGGTGGCGCCAATGTCGTTAAAAACATTCAGGACAATCAATTAAAGATCAATGATCCGAAAAAAACGTTCTTTACTTTTGATTGTAACCCTGGTGGTTCAGATCAAAAATATGCCACTAATCAGCATATCTGTCGTCTGTTCGCTCGCGAACAAGGGATTAGAGTGTACGATATCGACAGTGGTATCGGGACACACCTTGCGATAGAAAATGGGTTGGTTGGTCCTGGCGATACTTTTATCTCGACAGACTCCCACGCCAACATCATGGGCGCGATAGCTGCATTTGGTCAAGGAATGGGCGACCAGGACATTGCAGCAGCCTGGGCAAACGGAAAAATCTGGTTCAAGGTGCCGCCAACCATGAAATTAACATTAAAGGGAAAACCGGCGCCACAGGCTTCAGCAAAGGACATCGCGCTGGCAATTTTGCAAGTTACCGGCGCCAACGGACTGCTCGGATTCGCAACAGAAGTTTACGGTGACTTTGTCGAAAAATTAAGCCTGTCCGACCGGATTACTATTGCCTCCATGAACACGGAGATGGGCGGTATTATCTTGCTTTTTCCGCCGAATCAGGAGGTTGTTGATTACTGCATTCACGCTGCCAAACGGAAGATCGCGCCGGTTTATGCTGATCCGGATGCGCATTATGAAAATGAAATGGTTGTGGACATCGACGGATTGGAGCCGCAAATCTCTCGTCCCGGACATCCGGAGGATGTTGTGCCTGCATGTGATCTATCGGATGTGAAAATCGATTCTGCTTTTATTGGTTCCTGTACGAATGGGCGGTATGAAGATATGGTTGCGGCAGCCAGTGTGCTCAATGGCAGAAAAGTAGCGCCCGGTGTGGTATTAAAAATTGTGCCTGCAACCAATAAAGTCTGGCAGCGCTGTCTGGATGAAGGTATCATCGAAATTTTTAAAAAATCCGGCGCCCTGATCGGAAACGCCGGTTGCGCAGGTTGTGCCAACGGACAAATAGGACAGAATGGTCCGGGCGAAATTACCATCAGTACCGGAAACAGAAATTTCACCGGCAAGCAGGGAAAAGGTCAGGTCTATCTGGCTTCTCCGGCGACAGTTGCGGCTTCAGCGGTGTCGGGAATTATCACCACTGCCAAACGCATTCCCCGCGATCCGGTGCTCTTTCGAAAAGGTGTCACCAAACACAAAGAACGGGCAAAAAGTGAGATAGCAGCCCCGGCCGAACAAAAGCCGACCACGGTCAAAGGCAGGGTCCGGGTGATCCGTCAGGATAATATCGACACAGACATGATCTATCATAATAAATATTTAGCAGTCACCGACATCAACGAAATGGGACAATATACATTTGATAATCTTGAGGGATGGGAAGCTTTTTCACAAAAAGCAAAACCGGGTGACATCATTGTAACCGGTAAAAATTTCGGCGCCGGCAGTTCCCGCCAGCAGGCAGTAGATTGTTTTAAAAGCCTCGGTATTTCACTGATCATTGCGGAGTCCTTTGGCGCGATTTACGAGCGAAACGCAATCAATGCGGGAATGCCGATTATGCGAGCTGAACTCACCAAAACCGACATTAAAGACGGTGAAGAAATCAAAGTCGATTTCGAAACCGGAGAAATTCACAGAATCGATAAGAAACAAACCGTGCAGGGAGAGCCTTTTTCTAATGTGCAGTTGGAAATTTATCAGAAGGGCGGGTTGTTGAAATAGTGTTAACTAA
>OMKS01003982.1_pt1 | contig 11423 bp, 11 predicted proteins | sample 1674721 | NCBI WGS metagenome assembly OMKS01 (sample SAMN06264996, study PRJEB25208) | sediment metagenome | isolation source: hot spring sediment | place: USA: California | collected 2014-09-02 | reverse complement strand
CACCAGGCCTTTCGTTTGTCACCGATAAACCGCGCCTGATCGCCGTCACTGGCTATGGGCTGCGTCTGTTCATCAACGGCATAGAATTTCCGGTGTGGATGTCGGTATTCGTGCGCAAAAACCGTGAGGTGCACATTGAAAAGACCAGCGAGGGCATGTGGGGCTATCTTGCCGTGGCGGGTGGTTTTCGTGCCAAACGTGTCATGGAGTCAAGAGCCACCTACCTGCGCGGCGGCATCGGCGGGTTGGAAGGGCGCGCCCTGGTTGCTGGCGATCTGCTCAAAGTCGGAAAGCCCGACGTTGACCTGACCACGGCCGCCGGTAGAACTTTCCTGCCTGAGACCCGCCCCAGTTACACCGCCTCCCCCACCCTGCGCGTGGTCATGGGCCCGCAGCAGGATTTTTTCCGCGCCAAAGGCATCGAAACTTTTTTGTCACAGGATTACACCATCAGCACCCAATCAGACCGCATGGGGTACCGCTGTGAAGGCACCCCCATCGAAACCATCTTTGACCAATCATTTATCTCGGACGGCATCGTCAACGGCGCTATCCAGGTGCCAGCCGGTGGCCAGCCGATCATCATGATGGCAGATCACCAAACCACTGGTGGTTATCCGAAAATTGGCGTGGTGACCAGCGCAGACCTGCCGCTGGCAGCACAAACCCAACCCGGCGGCCGCGTTCGTTTTGTCGCCGTCAACATCGATTCGGCAGTGATTGCTTATCGCGCCCGCTGGCAGGCGCTGCTTGACCGCAACTGGTCCCTGCATGAAACCTTCCTGGGCAACATGCAGGCTTAAATGATAAGGAAATTGGAAGCATGAAGACCGATCTGAATTGCGATACGGATGAATCATTTGGACGGTTTCAACCGCCCATTGACACAGACACCGTGCCGCAGATCAATTCGATCAATGTCGTCTGTGGCCTGAACGATAAACACCTCCACACTGCCGAAATCCGCAAACCACTTACAAAAACATCAAAATTCAACCACTGGAAAAACTATGAAACCCGATACCACCCGCAATATCACCATTGAAAAAATCCTGGTCTGGATCGCAGCGCTGGTTGTCCTGGCGGTACTGATGCAAGGTGCTTATTACTTTGTCAACAACGCCTGGCTGTCGATCACCTTTCCCAACACCATGGATTACGGCGAAGGACCGATTGTCAACCAGGCGGTACGTCTGGCACGCTTTCAGAACATCTACCCCAATGATTTTAACCAACCGCCCTACACCGTAACCAATTACCCGCCGGTATTTGTGGCAGTGCAGGTGCCTTTTGTATGGATCTTCGGAACGCAGTTCTGGTATGGTCGTCTGATCTCGACCCTTGCCATTCTGCTGGCGGCAGCTTCGGCCGGACTGATCATCCACACCCTCACAGGCAATAAGCTGGCCTCGGTGATTACCGCACTCGCCCTACTCGGCATACCCTATGTGGTTGAATGGGGCGCCACCAACCGCGTCGATTCTCTTGGGCTTGGATTGAGCCTGGCAGGATTGATGGTGATTGTGCGCCACCCAGAGCAGCGCGGCAAACGCATCCTGGGAGCCGTGCTGATGGTGCTGGCAGCTTACACCAAACAAATGTATGCCTTCTGCGCGCCTTTTGCAGCCTTTGTCTGGCTGCTGCGTGAACCACCGCGCAAAAAAGCCTGGGAGCTGTTCGGTTGGGTCGCCGGACTGGGGTTGGGCATTTTCGGGCTGCTGACCCTGGTCACCCGCGGCGGATTTTACAACCAGTTGATCACGGCCAACAACAACGCCTATTATTGGGATACCACCCGTTTTTACATGGATGAGGTGACCGGTGCCTTCTGGTTTTACCTGTTAATTGGCGCTGTGCTGCTGCTCAGCATTTTCTTCAAGTCAACCCGCCACAAAGTCTGGTGGTTGGTCGCCCCGTATTTCGCGGCAACACTGGTGATCTCACTTGCCATCGGCAAAGATGGATCGTACATCAATTATCTGTTTGAGTTGTCTGCCGCATTCGCGCTGCTGGCTGGACTGTGGGTTTGGGCGGCAGATCACTATTTCCCCCGCCAAAAATGGCTGCCGGCGCTGTTCCTTCTGGTATTGATCCTGCCGATCAACCGCGCCAACCAGCTGACGGAAGAACGCTACCTGTCGCGCGTGCGTGACCGTGTCAGCCAGGAATTTGATATTCAACGCCTGTTCAGCAAGGTCCAGTCATACAATGGCCTCATCCTGTTCGATGAATATATGGGATTTCTGCCGCTGATGGACCGTGAAATTTATTTCCAACCCTTTGAACGCAAGATGCTGGCCGATGACGGCACATGGAATGAAAGCCAATTTGTCCAGGAAATCCGCGATCAGAAGTTCGACGCCATTATCATCTATTACCCTCAATGGGCACTGGGAGAACGCGGCCGATGGACCCAAGCGCAAGCAGAGGCAATTCGGGAATACTATATTGAGGGGCCAACTTACGCCGGAGGTACCATCTTCATTCCCCGTGAAGAATGGATGCAATTTGACATCGAATTTAATGACTGTCCCATCTGCGGCACAACCACCAATTGATGCCAGTCAACCAATGAAAGGCAAATTGAAACGATGAAAATCGACCTAAACTGCGATATGGGTGAATCTTTCGGACGCTATCAACTCGGTAACGACGCCGATATCATGCCGCATGTCAGTTCTATCAACATCGCCTGCGGTCTGCATGCCGGTGACCCAATGGTCATGCAGCGCACGGTTGCGTTGGCAGTAACAAATGAGGTCAAAATCGGTGCCCACCCCGGCTATCCCGACCTGCAGGGGTTTGGACGCCGCAAGATGCAATTCGCTCCGGAAGAAGTAGAAGCCTTCATCATATACCAATTGGGCGCACTGCAGGCATTTGTCAGCATCGCTGGCGGTAAACTTCATCATGTGAAACCGCATGGCGCACTCTACAACCAGGCCTGCTCAGACCGCGCCCTGGCGACCGCCATTGCCCGGGCGGTATCGCTGATTGACCCGCAATTGATCCTGGTGGGTTTGGCTGGTTCAGAACTGCTTGCCATGGGCGCACGTCACGGATTGCCTACCGCAGCAGAAGCGTTCCCTGACCGCGCCTATAATTCAGATGGCAGCTTGATGGACCGCGACCTATCCGGCGCTCTGGTCACCGATCCGCAACTGATTGCACAGAACGCCATCCGCCTTGCCAAGGAAGGACTGACCATCAATGAAGTGCATCATGCCATCGACACCCTCTGCCTGCACGGCGATCATCCGTATGCCGCAGAAACCGCGCGCATTGTCAAAGAACAACTGCGCAAAGCGCATGTGCATGTGAGGCCGCTGCTGCGCCTATAAACAGCGCAGATTACAGCCAGCCGTTCAGTGAATACATAAACATCCCCAGGTATTCTTTGATTACAGCCGTGGTCAGACCCAGATTGGATGCACTCGGAATCAGGGCAAACAGGAAGTTCTCCACGCTATTGAGTTTGAACAAGGCATCCCAGCTGGTTTGAGTGACCTTAAAGTCAGTCGGCGCGGGGTATACGGTCAGACCCTGTGCTTCAAACAAAGCCACCGACCGCGGCATGTGCATGGCAGATGTGACCAGCAAGACCTCATCAACGCCCATCTCCGTCAGGATCTCAGCGCTATACAGCGCGTCTTCATAGGTGTTGGCGGAGCGGTCCTGGTGGATAATCACCTCAGCCGGCACCCCCATCAGCACCAATAGCGTTTCCATCTCAGATGCGATAGAAACATCGCGTCCGTCCATCCAGTTGATACCGCCTCCGCTCACGATGATACGCTCTGCCGCGCCACTGTGATAAAGCAGCGCCGCTGTGATCATGCGGTCACCCGCCCCGTTTACTTCGACATGCACACGAGGGCTGTGTGCGGGTTCTGTCCCCCCGCCCAACACCACCATCACCGGCGCAGTCGGTGGCGTTTCCTGCGGCAGGTAACGCCACTCCAACGAACGCGCCAGCGCCGCGCTGCTCCAGCCATTGCTTGCCAGCCAGATCAAGGCTACCAAGATGAACAACCAGGCGCCAACCTCGTTGCCGCGTTCATTACGGAAGTATACAAATAGCACCACAAGAAAAGCCAATCCCAGCGGATAGACCAGCAGGGGTAAGAATTTAGAGAGAAACAGGAACATGATCGTTTCCTTTCGTTAATTTCAATGGGAAGATCTACCCTCTGTCATCACCGGACTGCCGATGTAAGTCGAGGCGGTGGACAACTGGCTGCAAGGGCAGCACGAACAGTGATTCGCCCGCCTGAGAGAAGCCCATACGCTTCAGATAACGCTGATGAGATCGTTGTGTGGCTTCACAATAGACCTGGTCATATTTTTCTGTATCAAAAAATTCTTTTTGGTGATCGTACACAAATCGTCCCAGTTTGAAGTCGCGATAGGCCGGGATGGCGAAATCGACCTCGATCCACAATCGCCCGTCTTCATGCTCACGCACCACCAGCAATCCCGCCGGCACCGCATTGCGCAGAATGAAAAAAACCGCCGCATCAGGAGATATCTCGCCGCTGAATTCTGGGATATAGCGCTTGATTTCTTTCTGATAGAACGACAAGAATTTGCGCAGATAATAAGCGTCAGTTTCCACCTGCAGCACCTCATAATAATCTGGCTGCAGGGTTTGAATAAGAAAATAGATGTCGATCACAAAAACGAAGCCATTCATCACCGCCACCGGGGCGGATTGAATCAGGATGCCATATACCGTAAACACCAGTGCGCCGATACCATTGATCACCCGCAGCCAGAATACATTGCGCATCATCAAGGACACTGCCACCACCAATGAGGCGACAAAACCAAGTATTTCTAACCAGTTCATAGCATTTTCCTGCCAGCCATTTATAAGAAACATTATACATGACGTGACCCCACGACACTTAACGCCCAGCACAAATTCTTTACAAATATTTAGTTGACCTGACCTATGAAATGTGCGATACTATTAGCAACATAGGCGAAAATAAAAGCCTCCCTTTGCCATCAAAACGCAGAGGAGGTGGTGTCAAAAATGTTTAGTAGTCATAAACCAGCTGTGGCATCCCTCCTCGCTATGCGATAATGGATGTCACAGCGCAAACATCAGAAATGCAGCCAATCTTCATCAGGTTGCATTTTTGACGTTTGGGGGCTGATTGGGGAACAATCAGTGTTTTCTCATCGTCTTATCGATACCGTGATCGCCATGCGATGTTATAATGCTATCAATTAAGAACAAAAAACTATAAAAAATTATGACAACTACCCATCCTGAAATGCAATCCCTGCCTGCTCCCTCTCCACAATCACGGAAAGTGTTTGAGCACGTCGTTTTCACCATGGTTCTCAGCCTGGCTGTTTTTTTCCTGTTGGTGCTGGGCACCATTCTGGGCTACCAACTGCTCTATTCAGAGCGCATATTCCCAGGCATTAATATCGCCGGCGTTCCCGTTGGTGGTTTGACGCCGCAAGAAGCGCGCAATCAACTCAGCACGAGCCTCCCTTATCCTTACAACGGGCAAATCATTCTGACTGACGGCGAGCAATCCTGGGAGTTCACCCCCATGGATTTCGGTTATCTGTTGGATACACAGGCAACCATCGAAAACGCTTACCGCATCGGGCGCACCGACTTGATCGACCGCTTGAAAACCCAGTTCAACCTCTTCTACTATGGACAGGATGTTGCACCGGTGTTCATCCTGGATGAACGCACTGCTTTCAACCAGTTGGCGCAATTGAGCCAGTACACTGACCTTGAAACCATTGAGGCATCCTTGCGCATTGAAGGCACTGAGGTCATCGAAACCGACGGGCAGCATGGCCGTCAGCTGGATATCGACACCACACTTGATCAGCTTGTGCCTTTTCTGGTGGCCTATCAAAACGTCAGCCTGCCGTTGGTGATCGAAGAAAAACCAGCCAACCTGATCGACGCCAGTGAATTTGCCGTGTTGGCGCGCACCGCCCTCAGCCAGGAATTTGCGCTGAAGGTCTCTGATAATGAAAATGATCCTGGACCCTGGACGATTGCCCCCGAACATCTTGCCTCCATGCTCTCACTTACCAGGGTAGACGATCCCGAAAATGGCACCTATTACGAAATTTCCTTGCAGCACACACCCATGGTTCAGTACCTGAGCACTTTCGCCGCGGGTTTGACTATGGAACCGGAAAACCCGCGCTTCATGTTCAACGATGACACCCGCCTGTTGGAAGTGATCCAACCTGCCGTGATCGGGCGCGCAGTGGACCCCGAGATGACCATCCAGGCCATCGAACGAGCCCTGCAGGAAGGCCGCCACAGCGCCTACATTGACTTCGAATACACTGACCCACCAGTCGTTGATACCTCCACCGGAGAAGAACTGGGCATCACAGAATTGATTCATGCCGAAACTTCCTACTTTTATGGATCTGACGCGGCACGTGTCCAGAACATTCAGGCGGCCGCTTCAGAGTTTCATGGTTTGCTGGTTCCGCCCCACACCACCTTCTCGATGGCTTCGCACATGGGCTCCATCACCCTCGACAACGGTTACGCGGAAGCCTGGATCATTTACGGCAACCAGACCATCAAAGGCGTTGGCGGTGGTGTCTGCCAGGTGTCGACCACGTTGTTCCGCGCTGCTTTCTTTGCCGGATTCCCCATCGTCGAACGTCACCCGCACTCCTACCGCGTGTATTACTATGAAAAAGTATATGGCAACTCCCTCAACACCCGCCTGGCGGGATTGGATGCCACTGTGTATTTCCCGGTTGTGGATCTCAAGTTTTCCAATGACACCGACCACTGGCTGCTGATCGAATCTTATGTCTATCCATCCAGCAGCGCCATCACCTTCAAATTCTATTCCACTGGCATCGGCCGCAGCGTGGATTGGTCGACCACCGGTTTGACCAGCATTGAACCCCAACCAGAACCACTCTACCGCTATAATGCTTCATTGGGCGAAGGGCGCATCAAACAAATCGATTGGGGCGTGGACGGCGGCAGGGTCACTGTATATCGCACTGTCAACCGCAACGGTGAATATGAATTTGATGACACCGTTTATACCTATTACCGCCCATGGCGAACGATCTACGAATTCGGTCCAAATGCCGAACTGCCTGATGACGCTATAATCGAAGGGCAGGAATAACCAGCAATTCATGATAAAATCAACATTCGAAGGAATAAATGAGGTTCGAAAGAAGCTATGGTAAACCCTGAATTATTAGAAATCTTGCGCTGCCCGGTTTGCATCCGCGATGAAGGCAAACAAGCGTTGCTTACTTTGCATCGCGATGTCTGGCTGCTTTGCCAGGATTGTGACCGTAAATATCCGATTTTGGACGATATCCCTGTCATGCTGATCGAAGTCGGCGACAAATGGGCTGCCACTGCCGTGGATGCATTGCCCGTGCCACCGCCCAATCTTGACTGATCTTCTCTTATGAATGACCAGCCTTCATCCAAACCGCGAACATTTCTCGGTGCGCCGCTGACCAAACGCAATAGCATCATTCTCGTGTGCGTGGTGGTTTTGTCTTTGGCTGCCGGCATTGCCGCTTTCATCCTCACCCGCAATTTTGTACAGGGCTGGACATTAACCTCACTGCCCGGTGCGCCTGTGGCTGTGCAGAAACCCGGTGCTACACAGGCACAACCAACAGATGAAATCTTGTTGGAAGAAATAGAAGCTATCGCAGATATCAGCCTGGATGATATCAATCTAATGCCCTATGTGGAGCCATGGGACGGTGCCAGCCGCATCAATGTGCTCTTCATGGGTCTCGATTACCGTGATTGGGAAGAGGGCACCGATGCTTCGCGCACCGATACCATGATCCTGTTCACCCTCGATCCAAAAACCATGAAAGCCGGCATGCTTTCTATCCCGCGCGATCTCTGGGTGCAAATTCCTGGATTCAAACATGGTAAGATCAACACTGCCTACTACCTGGGGGAGATCTATAACTACCCCGGTGGCGGCCCCGCCCTGGCCTCACGCACCGTGGAATATTTTTTGGGCGTACCGGTTCATTATTATGTGCAATTGGACTTCATCACCTTCATTCACATTGTCGATGAACTGAAAGGCGTCAAAATTGATGTCAAAGAACCCATCACCATCTATCCGCTGCAATACCCCAATTTTGACTCCCACCGCAAGGTGATCCTCGAACCCGGTGTTGTCACCTTGCCGGGCAATTACGCCCTTGCCTACGCACGCGCACGCAACACCGAAGGGGCTGATTTTGATCGCGCCGCCCGTCAGCAAGAATTGATTTTGGCGCTGCGTGACCGCATTTTGCAATTCGATATGCTGCCACAGCTGGTTTCCAGCGCCCCCGCTATCTATGAACGATTGTCAGAAGGTATTCACACCAACCTGACCCTGCAGCAAACCATCCAGCTGGGATTACTTGCCATGGACATTGATCGCCGCGACATCCGCACGGGCATCATCGGGCCCAGCATGCTCTACGCTGGAAAATCACCCGACGGATTGGATGTGCTCATTGCTGTACCTGATGAGATCCGTGAACTACGTGATGAAATCTTTGGCCACACCTCCGGCGCCTCACCGATAGGCGACATGAGCCTGCCTGCTTTGCAACTGGCGATTGAAGAAGAAGCGCGTATCGGCATCTATAACGGCACCCTCGAAGAAGGGCTGGCCACACGCAGCGGTGATTATTTCAAAGAATTGGGGCTGAACGTCACTGACACAGGCAACGCCCAGCAGCACGAAGCCACCACCATCTACCTCTACAATGGCGCCCCTTATGCCTTGCGATATTTCAACGAATTGATGAATCTGCACATCAGCCGTATCCGCATACGCTTTGACCCGGAAGCAGAGGTCGACATCGCCGTCATCCTTGGCAGCGATTGGGCACTGAACAATCCCTTGCCTTGATGGCCTAACTCTGCGGCTCGAAGACCAGCCTGATCCCGCCTGAAAAAAGCGTGCCGTCATCTTCGCGGCAGATATTGGCCTTCACATCTTCCACGAAGAGTGAAGTTCGCCCAACCTGCAGTTGGTAGACTTCGCCTTCCTGCATGCCGTAATCAGCATAGCCAGCGTCAATCTCGCCATACAGGCCTGTGAAAAAGGTTTCGGTGCCATCTCCCCATTGGATCAAGATCGGCACCCCTTTCAGGCCTTGCCCGGCTTCATCAGTCACCACCACTTCCAATTGAGATGACATCGATCGATCACAAAAAGTCAGCCGTTCCGCCAATCGGAACGGCTGGTCATTGATTGTCATCGCAAGTACTACCTGGTTTTCTGGCGGCTGCAAGAAATCCTCGGCAAGTTCATCGGGTTCGTTAGCAACCTCCCCCCCATCACCCTGATCACCCGCCTGCTGTCCCCCGCTCACAGGTTTGGCATCATCGATATAGGTGGGCGTAAAATCGGATTGGTCCGTTGGCTCCGGTGTTTCCTCCCCTTCTGGCACAAGGATCTCAATATCCTCTCGGAACAAGGCACCATCAGAGAGATCGGAGGAAAGTTTGTTCAATGCCTCAACGACCTGCGAAAAACCGCTATCCTCACGAATTTCGATCACCAGTGTTTTCATCATAAGCGCCAAATCACCCTCTACCCCCAGGGTTTGCAGACGGGCGCGCGCGCGCCCGATATCTGGTGTGCCATAATGTGCCATAGCAATGGCGATGATGTAATCGTTGCGGGGATCTTCGTCTAACATAGCCGGCGTCGCGTCTGTATAACGCAGGCGAAATACGCCCAGTGAAAGAATTAATCCAAGTACCAGACCGATCACCAATCCGGTCAACAAATACCAGGGGCGTTCCTGTGGTTGGGTTTCTTCTTCATGGCCGCGAATCATTGATTGTGTCATCACGCCACCTGCCCTTTAATAATCACACTGCTTGCCTGCAGTGCGATGGATAATTCGTTCACCGCCCGAATATCCGCACCCAACAAAACATTGGAAGGATCATTCAGGTAATCAAGCGCGTCTTGCACCAACTTCGCAAGATCATCTTCTCCCAGTTTCTCCAGCATCTCTCTGGCTGTTGCCAGATCGCCTTCTTGTTGATAGTACTGCGCTACCATCAACACATAATCAGCTTTGTAATCAAAGCGCAAGTCTTCCAACGGCATGGGCTGTGGCTTCCTGGCGAGGCCATTCCAACCCCAGGACAACCCGATTACCAGGCCGACAACGATGGAGATGGCAAACCAAAGATAGCGTCTATTTTGCACGATAGGCACCTCGTATCATTCTTTCCAATTCATTATAGTAGAAAGTGCAAGAAATATTCCAAAAAGAGATGGGGGAAAAACTGCAGAAGGGCCTAAACAGTTACATGATGCACATGCATCACTTCCAATATGTGCGGTTTAATTGCTGCCAGCAAGGTTTCCTGTTCTACACCAACCACTTTGAATACAATCTCACGGGTAGTGGTGCTTTCGCCCAAAAAAGTGCTCATCGACACGATGTTGCCGCCCGCCTCATAGATGGCTTTGGTCAAATGATAGAGCATACCTTCTCGTTCATCGGTCAGAACACTGACCCGCAGCCCGGCATTGCGCGCCCCCAACATTTCCATCAGTATCTCAAAGATGTTGCCATCGGTGATTATGCCCATCAGGTCGTTGCCGCGCATCACCGGCAGTCCGTTGACATCATTGTCCACCATGATGCGGGCCGCCTCTTCCACCACCGTGTCTTCATGAACCACCAGCGGATCTTTGGTCATCACGCTTTTCACCTTGATCTTCTCCAGCATTGAGGTGATCTCCCACTGGCTCAGGGTGGTGGCATGCGAAGGCGAAGCCTTGAGCAGATCGTTTTTCGAAACAATGCCGATCATCATGCCGTGTTTATCAACCACGGGAAAGCGATTGATATGTTCTTTTTCCATTCTTCGCAGGGCATCAATCACCGAAACATCGGGCCCTACAGTTTTTACAGGATGCGACATACGTTCTTTGACAATCATGGCAGGCTCCTTAATGGTGAATTAGTTGATGTTGCAGCGCTTCATATAGAAAAAATGGCTCAAAGCTTTTGTTTTTGAACCAGTAAGTACCAATCAGTGAAATGAATTATCTTTAATTATTTTACACCAGCCAACTGTTAATTGCACGCCATTCACATCGTTCAGTTAACTGATGCATCAATCCTGCCAGCCATCGGCGTACCAGCGCATGTAGGATGCCACCTGGTTGTGCCAGTAATCATTATCGTGTCCGCCTTCATTAACTGTCAGTGCATAAGCAACCCCCAAACGGTCAAACTCATACACCAGGTCCATGGCACGGTTGCGCCAGTAATCGCTGCTGCCGACATCTACAGAAATACGCGGCAGCACCCCCGCCCCGCTGTGCGCTACACTGCGCTGAACCTGTCTCTTATACACATCTGACGCTGCCGACGAAGAGGATAGT
>OMKS01003980.1_pt1 | contig 11426 bp, 8 predicted proteins | sample 1674721 | NCBI WGS metagenome assembly OMKS01 (sample SAMN06264996, study PRJEB25208) | sediment metagenome | isolation source: hot spring sediment | place: USA: California | collected 2014-09-02 | reverse complement strand
CAACACAATGACAGGGACGGCACTAATTATGGAATATGAAAATCATCTTTGCAATTTAAATATCAGCGAAAGATGAGCCGTAAGACCCTGATCCAGTTTTCAGTAAATTTTCCGGAGATTTAGTCAGGAGGACAGCGTTTTTCACCCCGATCAACCGCTAGATCCAGTGTGTCGAAACCAGCTAATTTGCTGTGTAAGCCCTTTTGCACCCAGATTCTTATACAGAACGATCAGCTAACTCAATACATTCTAGCACAAATCACTAACCTCGTCCAATCATTAATGGGAGCGCCCACATTAGAACATGTTCCTCTCAACCTAGCACGTAACCCCCGCGTTGTTGGATATCGCCTCGAACAGGTGCTTGGTCTGGGGCGTTGGCCCCTCGCCGAACAACTCCCCGAACAGCTTTTCGCAGTTACGATAGACCTTGAGCGCCTGTCCCTTATCGCCGGCGCAGTAATGATAGCGCATCAACTGACGATAGGCGTGCTCCAGGAGCGGGTCTACTGCCAGCGCTGCCTCACCAGCCTGGATGGCATCGGCGTAACGGTCCAACCGGGCGTACAATTCGGCCAGGTCGGCCAGGCCGTCCCGGTATTCGCGCTGCAGGGCCTGCCGCTGGGGGATGGCCCACGGAGCATAACGATCCTCAGCCAGGAAGTCGTCCACGTACAACTCGCGGGCGGCCTCATAAGCACTAACAGCGACCTCTAGATCGCCGGACTCCCGGTGCGCGCGGGCCGTGGCGAGGTGCTGCCGGAAGTCGCGCACGTCCCAATCGACGTCGCCGATCAGATCGAAGTAATAGCCCGTCGAACTGCGCAGGATGAAGTTGGAATCGCGGGGCTCGATGTCCGGTTCCAGGGTGTGGCGGGCGTTACTGAGCAGAGGGAGTAACCGCTTGCGCCCGCTCTCCGGATCGGTCTCGGGCCACAACCACTCGATCAATTCGTCGGGAGCGACGGCCCGCCCGCCGGACGCCCGCCGGATGAGCAGTAACTTAACAATCGTCTTCGACTGCTCCCGCTCCCACGGGTCGATCAACTGACCGTCGCGCCAGACGTTGAACTGGCCGAAGGTCTGGATGCGCAACGAGGGCGCCTGTAGCACCTGCTCGACCGCCGCCACAATCTGCGCCGATACGTCCAGCTCCCCCTTGTCGATAAAGGCCGCGATGGGATAGTCTCGAACTAACCGCGCCGCCTCGCCCGCCGTCGCCCGGCCGCTCAAGACGATGACCTGCGTCCGGGGACATTGCTCCACCAGGTAGTCGAGCAAACGCCAACCGGTGCCATCCCGCACGGGCAGATCGAATTCCTGCAACATCATATCCAGAAAAACGACGTTGAAGAACGTCTGGTCGAGCAAGGCCAATGCGCTCTCGTAGCTGCCAGCAGCGTTGTACGTGTGCCCCTCATCGTCCAGGAGCTCGCCGACGATGTCGCGCCACTCGGGCTCATCCTCCACGATCAAAACGCGGGCAGATAACATGTTTGGGTCTCCTTTGTGCGTTGTATGCAAGTGTGCAAGTTGCAAGTTACGGGTAGGTTGGGCCAACGTGAGCGCGCAGCAGGGACAGGAATTGGGCGTCGTCCCACTCATCTTTCCACAACACAGGAATGTCAACCGACATGTCGGCGGACATCTCATCCGAGATATCGGCCACCTCGCGGCGGATGTGTTTGGGGTCCGAGGACGTGACCACCATCGCGCACATCTCCGGATGGTGCTCGAGAATATACTGGAGCACCCGCAGGCCGTCCCGATTGTGTCGGTTGACGTCGTCGAGCACCGGATCGATCATCGCCAGTTGGTACGGTCGCTGGGCCAGAGCGTCCAGGGCCTCGGCACAGCTGGCGGCGATCCACACCTGGTATCCGGCGTCGGTCAGGATTTCACGCAGCGTGTCCTGCCAGAAATCCAGATCCTCCACGATCAGAGCGCGTCGTGTCGCGTTCATTATGTCCCTTTATCCCCCTTTACCCCTTCCTGTACAGCGGGTAATCGGATACGGACGGTGGTCCCTTGCTTCGGTCCCTGTCCAGGCCCCTGTCCAGGCTCCTGTCCGGGGGTGCTGTCCAATTCGACTTGCCCGCCCAAGCGGCTCACGTACATCCGCGTCAACCACAAACCCAGGCCCAATCCCCCACTATCCCCTTTCTTGGTGGTGAAGAAAGGCTCGAAGAGGTGTGCCTGGACCGCCGGCGAAATGCCTGTCCCATCGTCGGTGATGACCACCTCGACCAACCGGTCGGGCCGATAGCGAACCTGCAAACGCAGGTGACCGGTTTCCGCCCCTTCCAGGGCATCCAGGGCATTGCCAAGCACGTGATTGAACGTCTCGATCAATTTCTCCCGGGTGGCCATCACCGGCGGCAGATCGGGCTCGTACGCCTCAATGACCTGGATACCGGGAGCGACCTGGCACGTTCTCAGCGCCTCGGCCAGGCAATCGGAGACGTCGACCGGCTCGACGTCGGCCACCTCGAACGGCTCGCGGATGCGGCGGATGATGTTCAGGCTCTCGGTGGTCACGCGGTGGATGCGCTCGATTTTATCGGACAGATAGGAATTCTTCAACTCATCCGGGCATTTGGCCTGGATGCGGGCCGCATCGACGCGGGCGACGCTGATGCGATTGTTCAGGCGATGGGTCAGGTTGAGCGCCATGTCACTCATCACGGCGACCGCCTCGACGCTGGCTAATCGCTCCGTGGCCTCGTCCAACTCCTGGTAGAGCCGGGCGTTGTGCAGCGCGATGGCGGCCCACTTGCTGAATCCGAGCAGCAAATCGCAATCCGCCTCCGTGAACGGGCCGCCCTCCTTGTTGAGCAGTTCTATCGCGCCGATGATGCGCTCGTCCAATTTAAGGGGCGCGCCTAGGATGGCGCGGGTGTCGAACTGGGTTGCGGTGTCGATATCGGGCAGGAAGCGCGGGTCGCGGCGGACGTCGTTGACGATAATCGGCTCGCCGTGCGCAGCGATCCAACCGACGATGCCCGGCCAGGGTCGGGGCAAGCGGATACGATCCCCACCGCCGAGGTTGTATTCCAGCACCAGGTCGCCGCTCGCCTCGTCGATCAGGAAGATAGAGGCCCGCTCGACGCCGATCAAAGAGGTGACGCCCTCCATGATGATCTGCAAGACCTGCTCCAGGTCCAGGCTGGCTGTCAGCGCGCCGCCGACTTCGTTGAGATAGGCGAGTTGCTTCAAATTGGCGCGCACCTCGTCATACAACCGGGCGTTCCCCACCGCCGCGCCGAACATGCCGCCGATGGTCGAGAGCACGTCGATCTCGCCGGCGGTGAACGTATATGGCTCGTAACTCATCCCGCTGAGGACGCCGAGCACCTCGCCCCCGGCCCGCATCGGGACCAACACCATCGCCTGGACCCCCTCGTCCCGGAAGGCCTCGATGGCCACGCGGGGATCGTGCTTCACGTCGCTGGTGACGAGCGCCTCGCCGGTGGCGGCGACGATGCTCGAAAGCCCCTGATCCACCGGGATGCGCGTGCCGACGGGTACGCTATCTCGCCGCCAGCCGTGGGTGGCCGCCATCACCAGTTCGCCCGAGGCCTCGTCCACCAGGCTGACGGCGCCGGCCTCCGCCTGGATCACCTCCAGCGCCTTGGCCAATCCCGTCTCCAGGACGATGTCCAACTCCAGGGTCCCGCTGAGGACGGCGGCGACCTCGTTCAGCGCCCGCAATTCCCGCGCCTGGCGGGCCTCGGTGAAGAGACGGGCGTTCTCGATGGCCACGGTGGCCGACGCGGCGAAAGCGCTGAACAGGGAGAGATCCCGGTCCGTGAAACCGACCGGCCCCTTCTTGTTGAGCGCCTGCAACACGCCGATGACGCGCCCATTCGTCTTGAGCGGCACGCAGAGGATTGAGCGGGTCTCAAATCCCTGCTCCACCTCGCCGTACCAGCGGGGCTCCCGGCGCGCATCGGGCGCCAGGAGCGGCTCGCCATGTTGCGCCACCCAACCGGCGACCCCCTGGCCCACCGCCAGGCGCTGCCGGATCTCCACTGACCGCCCATCCTGCACCGACACCCGGAAGGCCAGCTCACCCGTTTCCTCGTCGACAAGCAGCACGGAACCGGTCTCGACGTTGAGCAAACGGGCAGCCTCGTGCAGGATACGGATGAGCACCTGATCCAGGTCCAGCACCCGCACCACCGAGCGGCTGATCTGGCTCAATCGCTCCAGTTCCTCGATCCGGCGCTGGCTCTGCCGCGCCCGGTCGATGGCCACGGCCGCCTGTCCGGCGAACGCGCTGAGGAACTCCAGGTCGGGATTGGGGAAGGCATTGCGCCCCGGATGCTCGATGTACATCAGGCCAATCAGCCGGTCGGCCGCCTTGAGCGGGATGGCCAAAATGGATCGCCACTTGAACTCCGAGGTCAGCGCCCCGGCTGCCTCACGATACCGCTCGTCGTGCTGGATGTCTTCGATGACGCGCGGCTCTCCCTTTTGCAGCACGTCGCACGCCACGGTCCCACTGACGAAACGCAGAGCGTCGCTTTCGGCCCGAATTTGATCGACCTCCTGTCCCCGGACCGCCTCGACCGCCAGACGCGGGTTATTCTCCCCGTCGGCCGTTTCGCGATCGAGCAGGAGATAGCCACGCAGGCCGCCGGTGTATTCCAGCACCCGGTCGAGGATGAAGGCCAGCAAGTCCGGCAGTTCGTAGACCGAGTTCATCCGTTCGATGATCTGGTACAACGCGCGCAACTGATCCTGGGGCAAGGCGCTGCTGCGGGCCGCTTCGCGGGCCGCTTCGCCGCCGGCTCCCGGACTCCCGACGCCGTTCTCACGTTGAGATTGATTCGATTCAACCATCACCACGCGACCTCCAGCCCCTCGCGGGCGACCAACACCTGGCAAGAACAGCCGCGCTTGGAAATATACGTCTCCGCCTGCCGGAGAGCGCCGTAAATGGCGTCGTCGTCGGCCAGGGGGTCGTGATGGAAGAGCGCCAGCCGCTTTACCCCCGCCCGGTGGGCGAATTCGGCCCCCATCAAGGGGGAACTGTGCCCCCAGTCCGCCTTATCCAGCGCGTCGTTGAGCGTGTACTGGGCATCGAAAATGAGCAGGTCGGCGTCCCGGAAGAAATCGACGTAAGCCTGGGTGCTGGCCGGGCTCATGTGCTGATACTCCGAGTCGGAGGCGTAGACCAGGACCTGATCGTCGTACTCGATGCGATAGCCGTAGTTCTCGCCGGGATGGGGCATCTGCAGGGGATACACGCACACCTCGCCCAGCCGGGTCCACGTCTCGGCCGGGATGCGATTGAAGCGCAAATCGGCCCTCATATCATCCAGGGGCACCGGGAAGTAGGTCTCGTCCTGCTGCCCGGCGAGGATCGCTTCCAGATTTGAATGGGGGCTGGAAAAGGTCAGGCGATTGCCGGGGACGAAGGCGGGAACGAAGAAGGGCCAGCCCTGGATGTGATCCCAGTGGGTATGGCTGATGAGGATGTCGGCCGTGCCCTGGCCCTGACCGAATTCTATCTTCATCAAGTCGTAGGCCAATACCCGTATGCCGGTGCCGGCATCCAAAATAAGCAACTGGGAACCGGCGCGCACCGCCACGCAGGCGGTGTTGCCGCCCACGGTCTGGCGCACTGTCACCGGCAGGCGTTGAATATAGCGCTCGACGGCCGCCTCATCGGAGAGATCGAGCCCCACGGCGCCGCGCAGGGCCCGGCGGACCTTATCTTCGATCGCCAACGGCGAAATGGGGGTGGGAATAGAGCCTCGCGTGCCCCAGAATTTGACTTTCATCGTCGTCCCTCCTAACCTGGCAGAGCCAGAATCAATAAAGGATGCCCACGGCATAAGTGAAGGCCAACCCAAGGTTGCACGCTCTTGCTCACCGGGCCAGAATCTTGTTGGTTAGCCCTTGATGGATGCTGGGGAATCTGCAATCGCTGCGTGTGGTGTCAAAAACTGCAACCAGTATAACACGTGCACCTTGCAGAAAACTTGCACGCCTGCCCTCATTCACCGGATAAATAAAAACCGAAAGCCCCCCGATGGTTGAGGTTGCCTTCGGCAACTATCTAGCGTTTCGACGCTGGTTCTTAGGCCCTAACCAATAGGATCCTTGCACGGCGAGCAAGAGTTTGGCGGCCAATGGCTCCTTTTTGGTTCTGGCTCGTCCAGGTTAGGATCGGGATTAAATAACTTGACCACTTGCCCGATGATTGAAATCATCGGGTAATACGGAAAGTGCGTTGAAACGCGCTAAAAGCAGTGGTCTAACCTGTTTCAACAGGTTTTCCGTGTCAGCGGGGCATTTCAATGCTCTCCGCGAAATGGAAATGTTATTTACCCCTCATTCCTCAACGAAACCTGATGCAATTATACACGGATTTCACAGATTTACACAGATTGAATGAAGGTAACTTCTCAGCCTGCTGTTCGTTTGCAGCGCATGGGCAAGATCATCCGCTTCAGCGTCAGTGAGGTGCCGTGCCGCCCAAGGAGAATCCCGTCCAGGCGTCAACTGCATGGCCCTGCGGGCCGACGAGGTCGTGGCGATGGCGGTGGCCTCGATAGAGGGCCTCGATGGAGGGCCTTGATGGAGAGTGAGGCATAAGCATGGGTTGAGTCAAAGCCCCCACATCTCGTCCGGGCAGCGATCGAAAGGATGCCACGGTTGGGATTCGTGGAAGATAAGCGAGCGCACAATCTGCGATGATGATGATGATGATGATGATGATGATGATGATCGCCATTACCCAGCATGCCGCGTCAAGCGCGGGGACGCCGTGGAGATCGAAGCCGCGCGGGATTGGGTACGTCCGGAACTACCGCCGGAGTTGCTCGCGGCTTACCGGGCGCTTCTCTCCTGGGACGACAAGGCCGGGCTGATGCAGTTGTTCATGGATCATTTCACCACCGGTGGCGAAGACGTCATGCGGGATTTCCTCGCTGCACCGACCAATGCGATGAACGACGAATATTACACCTCCGGCAAGATCGCGGCGCTGTGTCAACTCGCAGGCACGTTCGAGATTTACGAGCGCCTGTGGTACGATCGCCCCCTGTGCGCGGCGGTCATTCGCCGCACCCTGGCCGGGGAGAAGCCGACGCCGGCCTTGCTGGATGCACTGGATAAGCCCAAGCCGGTAGCTTCCAGGCCAGGGCCGCGGGCAACGCGCATGCGCGCCGGGACGCCGCTGGTAGAGGCCATGGCCGGCTTTTTCCGCCGTTTACTCGATAACGAAACCGCCTTCATCATTGTCAACACGATTTTCTGGATTGGATTGACGGCCTTGCTGTTGAGCGATCCACTCCGCCTGACCGTGGGCGGCTCGTTGCTGGCACTGGCGCTCGGCGGTTACTTGCTCTCCGCCGGGCTTTCTCCTAGGATCACGCGTGGGATGGCGCAGCCTGAGGCTGCCCGCATATTGGCGGCGATCTTTGGCCTGGCGGCGACGATGATGGTGCTGATGTTGATCCACGTACTCAGCGGCGGCGGGCCGTAGGGCCGTAGACGAAGCCTTGACGCAGGCCTCTAGGAGAATTGTCCCCGCCTATCACCCGGCGCGCGGAGGCCGGGGAACTCAACCTGTGGTATGCCCCCAACGCCTCGCGCATCGATTGGGGCTCCATCTCTGTCATCGTCTTCACGTTTGTGCTGCCTGTTCTGTCGAGCTGGGGTGCAAATCGGTGGTGGACGCGTCGCGAGTATGTATAGCAGCAAGCGGTTCAGCAAACCGGCGAGGCCTTCGCCACCCCGCCATTGCTGCGCTGCCAGACGCTCTTTGTCTATCGTCTCAATAAACCGGGGGCTTGTTCGTAGTAGGCGCTTCAGCGCCCCTAAAAGCGCACTGAAGCCGCTATATAGCGCGCGCACTACGAACAGATTCACCCCAAGTTATTGAGAAGATAGCTCTTTGTCGTATTTACCCTGTCGGCAATCAGCCTCTTCGTCTTTGTAGTTGCGCTCAATGGGCCGCTAACCGGCATGACGATGAGGGCCAGGGTGGGGATTCCTCTGCTCTTTTCCCCATTGATCGCCAGCGCTTTGATTCTCCTGCTCCATAACACGGGAATGGTGGTATTGACCGCCGAAGGCGTGACGCTGCGCCGGATTTCGCCACCGGCGGCGCGCTGAACACGGCGACGCATACGATCTCCTACAATGGTGGAACGCGCTACTTCGCTGTCAGAACGCACAACGCGGGTGGCTGGTCGGCGGTCTCTAACCTGGCCTTCTGGCCGCGCCATGACATCTACCTGCCGTTGGTACTGCGATAACGACATCTAGTTGCTGTTTTCCGCGTCTTCGACAAATACGGCAAGATCTCACCGCCGAGCACGCAGAGGTCGCTGAGAAAAATTCCACGTTCTCAGCGACCTCCAGGAAGGAATCTCGTGCGCCGCAGATTCCTCAGCCCCTTCGTTAGCTATCTGGTTGCGCGCAATTGGGAAACAGAACCCCCCGCTGATAAATTCTCTTTGGTAGTCTTTTGTCGCCCTACCCGTGACGTTTCCGTGACGGCGTTACAGTAGAATGAGCCTATCCTGCTATCGAAAGGAAGCAACCATGACCTACGACATTCTTGAAGAGACGCCCTACGGGGGCAAAATCCACATCTTGACGGATGCCGCCGACCTTGACTCGCTGCCCGTTGCCGGGCGGGAGCTGCTCACAGACCGCTAAGGAGACTATAATGCTGCAAAAAAGAACCCTATACCACCTGATGTTGACCCTTGTCCTGCTCGGCAGCCTGCTGCCCCTGGGCGCTGCCGCCCCTACCGTCGCCGCCCTGCAGGCGTCGCAACCCGTGATGACAGCAGATCCCGGCGCCGTTGCTGTGGAAGTCGAGCTGGGAGCGCACTACACTGCGACGCTCGCACTCCAGAACACCGGTACCGTGACGACCGACTTCAGGATTCTCCAACAGGACCAAGGGCTGACCCCACTGGCCCTCGCCGGCGGCGGCCCCGACGCCTTCGGCTACCGCTTCGCCGACTCCAACGAGCCCGGCGGCCCGCTCTACCAATGGATCGACATCTCCGCCACCGGTCTCCCCATTGAAGAATTGGAGGATGACAACGCTGTCGGCCCTTATCCCATCGGCTTCGCCTTCCCCTTCTATGAGGGCCTGCAAACCGAGTTCTTCGTCGGCTCCAACGGCATTATGACCTTCGGCTTCGGCTCCTCGAGTCGCTTTAACCGGTGCCCTCTCCCTGATTGGAGCGCGCCCGACAATCTCATCGCCCTTCTCTGGGACGATCTCGATTTTGAGGTCAGCGGAGCAGCTCACTATCAGACCTTTTCCAGTTGTCCCTACGGCGCCGGTGCCTGCACCGTTATCCAATTCAGCAACGTAGCGCATTACGGTGGCGCAGCCGGCTCTGCCGGGACCTGGCAGGGCATCCTTTTCGAAACCGGCAGTATCCTGCTCCAGTTCCAGGATGCGGGTAGAGCAGGCGCTAGTTCTACAACGGGGATCGAAAACATCGATGGCACCATCGGGCTGACCTATCCCGCGGCCAACGGCTGCAATACGCCCGGCTCGCTCCAGGATGAACTGGCCGTTTGCTTCGCCTATCCCGGCCAGACCCTCGATTGTTTGCCCCCCGCCACCACCTGGCTCAACTTCTCCCCCCTCACCGGCACGCTGGCAGCCGGCGCAACGCAGGCAGTAGCCCTCTCCTTCGACGCCGCCCAGGTCGCCATGCCGGGCCATTATCACGCGGGATTGGCCATCCACAGCGACGATCCCACCGGCCCGCTCCTGGTACCCATCACCATGACCGTCACCCCGCCGGCCACCTATGGCCAGTTGGTTGGCGCCGTCACCGGCCTGGGGTACTGCGACGCTAATCCGGCCCCCCTCGCCAACGCCGAGGTGCTCATCGAAAGCAGCACCGGCGTCACCTGGACCCGTACCACGGACAGCAACGGCGATTACTGGTTCTGGGCTGACGCCCACGACGGCCCCTTCACCGTCACCGCCACCGCGGCCGAGCAGATCAGCGTGCAGATCGCAGACATCCCGCTCAACGCCGGCGCTACCCGCACCGAGGACTTCGCCTTGCGCTGGGACCATCCCTGCGCCACGACCGTCCCCGCCGCCCTCTTCTTCACCCTCTCACAAGGGGCCGGCGCCGGACCAGCCCAGCCGCTGACCCTCAGCAATCCGGGCGCCGCGGCGCTGGACTACGAACTCCTGCCCGTCGGCCCACCCCCGGAGCTTCCCTTGGGCGCCGCCTGGGAAACCGTGACGCCCTTGCCCGCCGGACGCACCATGGCCGCGGTCGTCGCCGACGACCACCGCTACATCCACGTCATCGGCGGCAACAGTCAAGCCACCGGCAGCCATCCAACCGACTCTCACTATCGTTACGATACCCAGACCGACACCTGGGAGACGTTGGCCCCCCTCCCCCGTCCCGAGAAGGATATTGACGGTGCCTTCATCAACGGCAGGATCTTCGTGCCCAGCAGCAGCCCAAGGTCAGAGACCTTCGTCTACCACACCGCCACCGACGAATGGACCAGCTTGCCCCCCAATAATGGCTACTATGGACGGATGAACTATAAAGCCGTGGCTCTGGACACCGATCTTTACGTCCTGGGAGGCGCCCGAGATCCTCAATCCTTTGCCGATGTCTGGGTGCTGGACACGCTCACCGGCCAGTGGACTGAGAGTATCCCGCTGCCGGAAGAACGCTTTAGTTTTTCGGCTGTCGCCAGCGAGGACATCATCTACGTCTCAGGTGGAATGCGCCTGGGAGCAACCTTTAACCATATTCCCGTTCTCACTACGCGGCAGTTTGACGGCGCCGCCTGGAGCGCGCTCACCCCCCTGCCTACCAGCAGTACTCGCGACCGTTGGGCCTACAACGCTAGCGCCCTCGGACGTCATGGTCTCTGGTTAGGCGGTGGCCGTCGCGATAGTACGTTCAATCAGACTGATTACGCCGGCTACTACGACATCCAGACCAACGCTTGGTTCCTTGGTCAGCCCAGGCTGAGTACAGGACGCGTCAATCCGGGCGGCGCCGTCGCCGCCGACGGCTACTTCTACGTGATCGGTGGCAATGCGGGCTTTGAGGCCTTCACCACCACCGAGCGCCTCTACGTCGGCTACCCCGGCCTCGTCCCCACCGCCGTCCCCTGGCTCGCCCTCTCCGGCCCTCTCTCCGGCACCCTGGTCGCGGATGACAGTGCCCAGGTCACCCTCACCGCCACCGCCCTCCCCACCATGACGCCCGGCGTCTACACCGCCACACTCCTCTTCCGCACCATCGACTTCCGCGCTGCCCGCACCACCCTCCCCGTGACCCTCACCGTCATCGGCCCCGAACTCACCGTCGGCATCGTCGGCAACGGCGCCGTCCTCCAGGACCTGTCTCTTATACACATCTCCGAGCCCACGAGACCGTACTAGATCTCGT
>OMKS01003979.1_pt1 | contig 11430 bp, 8 predicted proteins | sample 1674721 | NCBI WGS metagenome assembly OMKS01 (sample SAMN06264996, study PRJEB25208) | sediment metagenome | isolation source: hot spring sediment | place: USA: California | collected 2014-09-02 | reverse complement strand
TTCGATCCCCGGATCGTTCCGATCCGCGGGATCGCGTCGATCCGCGGGATCGCGTCATCCGCGAAGTCTTATGACGGCAACTGGCGCTGCATCTGCCGTAGCGCGCGGCTCTTGTGCTGGCGCACCGCCTCCTCGCTCATCCCGGAGGCTTGCGCGATCTCGCCGGTGCTGCGCCCCTGGAAGTAGCCGGCCAACACCTGCCGTTGCAGCGGCGAGAGCCGGGTCAGACCGTCGCACAGCGATGCGAGCTGCTCCTGGCGCTCGATGAGGCTCTCCAGGCCAGGCCGGTCACTCTCGAACAGCGCGGGCGGCGCGTCGTCGAGCGCCACACAGCGCCACGAGCGGCGGCGCGCCTCGCGGATCTTGTTGCGCGCAATGCCCTTGACGTAGGCCGTGAAGAGGATGTCCAGCCGGGGTTCGTAGCGCCCGCCCTCGACTTGCTCGTAGGCTGTCGCAATCGCGTCGTGGACGATGTCGTCGTCGGGCGTTGGCGTGTCGTTCGTCACACGCACAAACGCCAGCACCGCGGACACCCCCGCACTCGCGTACCATTCCTCCCACGCCATCGCCCGATCCCTCGGGTTGTCATTGACCGCCGGCAAGAGCCGTTCTACCAAGACTTCGTTAGACTGTTGTCGCGTTTCCACAAGCGTTCTCCTTTTTATGTGAATGTGGCGACGGATCCAACGAAAGGGTCTATTTAACTGTTAAGGAACGTGGTGGTCAGGTCGTCGTTAGTCGGATAGTCAAATGGCCGAATGATGAGGTAGGGCTTGAGCGACGGTCCGACATAGAACTGCCATGAACTTCATGCAGTGTACCACGTTTTTGTGACAAGTCACGCACCATCTGGACTTGTGGATGTAATCAAGACCGCCGACTGGATCATCGACCTGGGGCCGGATGGCGGCGACGCGGGCGGGCGGACAGGCGGTTGGTTGGTCGCGCAGGGAATGCCGGAAACCGTGGCGGGCGTGGCGGAGAGTTATACGGGACGGTATTTACGACAGGAGTTGTAGTCGCGATTTCGGAATTGCGTACCGGCATCGTAGGGCGAATTGGCAATTCGCCCTACGCTACGAAACTCAAGAACCCAGACCTTGAATCTGCTCCTGCACTTCATCCCACAACGGCTGCAACCCCAAAGATGTTGCCCAATCTTCAATATAGGCATACTCCAATTCGTTCGTCATTGCCAGCACGATACTGGCGATATCGCGGATGTGTTTGGGCTGCTGGCTCACTCGGAAGTAGTGTAATTTGTAGAGGATCAAGTCTTCGGGCGCGTGAACATAGACTGCCCCCAAAGGCGGCCCCAGGTCTATCATCTTACGGCGTGCAAAGGCAGACTCACGGAGAGCATCGCCGCCGCGCAGGAGAAACAGTTCCGCCTTATAGCCGGTATGCAGGTGGATAGCATTGATGGGAATGTCAGCGCGACTTTCCAGGAAGGTGTCCAAAATCACTTCGACAGGGACCAGCATATCGCGCTTTTCGAGTTCTTTGGAAAGACGCTTGATATGTTCCAGCGGAACACTGACGACAATATCTACATCTTGGGTCGAACGCGCTTCAGCCCATGCGGCAACGGCCAAAGCGCCGCCGAGCATGTAATCCGCCTCGGCGGCTTCCAAGGCGTCCAGCACCAGACGCGCAAAGTCAATTAAGCCGAGAAAGGGCCGTTCTGAAGGGGGTTGACTCATCGTAAGGCGATTCCTCCTGCTCGCAATCGCCGTAGATTGACCTGGCGCAACCAATCGGAAAGATGCGCCAGTTGTTGGATACGCTGCGCGGGTGTCAGGCGGCGATAAATGGCGATTTGACGTGAATCCACCTCGGCGACGGCGCCGGCGATGAGTTGACGTGTATGAGCGTCCAATGGTTCGGTGCGCTCAGAACCACCAGGATAGGCGGGATAGTGTAGGGTATCAGTCTCCATTACGGACATAGCTTTTTCGCCTGCAATGATTTCTACTCTTATGATAGCACAAGCCGATGCAGGCGGCAAGTCCGAGGCGACCAGACCTGACAGGTCTCGGAAGACCTGTCAGGTTTGAAAGATAATCACCAGATTCGCCACCCACGTATAAACAACCCACCCGACAACAAAAACCGCCGCCAGCAGCGCCGCGAACCCTAGCGCCACAGGCTGCCCGATAACGGCTGCGATACACGCCAGCAAAACGAGCAACGCCATCCCGCCGACGTAGACTGCCAACACGACGCGCCCCACCCCTTTGTTCACGTGGAACACGCCCGCGACGGGCGGAAGTAACGCCAGCGCGCCCACGGTGAGCGCGAGGAAGCCCCAGTTGCGCGCCAGCAGTGCGAGCAGCACGCCAGCTTCGGCAGCGAGGAGGCAAACGGCCATCCAGGTGGAGGCGACCATATCCTCGTCGGAGAGCGCCAGCCGCCCGAAACGGTCGAAGCGCAGCAGCAAAGCAAAGAGCGGCTTGGCGACCCACGTGAGCAGCGCGAAGGTCTGGTAGAGCAAGAGCAGCGGCAGCACGACGATCCACAGCGGCGGGAACGCCCGCGCCGCCACGCGTAGCGTCACGCGGATGCCATGCAAGATGCCGATGACGCCCCACTGTTCATCGTCGGTGAGGCGCGACATCCACAGGAAGTAGCGCAGCAGCAGGCGATAGAGCCAGTTGCGCGCCTTCAGCGCCTCGACGATGCCTTCGCGTGCCCAACTCGACGTGGGATCGAGCCGCAGCGCCTCGCGGAAGGCGGCGAACGCCTCCTTGATCTTGTTGCCGTGGAGGAGTGCCCAACCGTGATTGACGTGGGTGAGCGCGTTCTCCGGATCGCGGGCCAGCGCCGCCGCCAGCGGGGCTTCGGCCTCCACTTTGCGGCCCATCCGCACCAGGGCCATCGCTTGCAGGTTGAGGCACGTCACGTGCTCCGGGTCCAACCGCAAACCTGCTTCCGCTGCAGCCAGCGCCCGTTTCCAGTCCTTCCTGCGCATGTGAATGCGGCTCACGACGGCATGGTACGTCGCTAAGTTGGGATCGAGGCGCAACGATTCACCAATGGCGCGCAGGGCGTCATCCAAGCGCCCATCGTCCAGCAGGATCAGCGCGCGGACGTAGTGGGCGAAGGCGTCATCGGGGGCCAGGCCAATGGCAATGCGGCTCTCGCGCAGCGCGTCGGTATTGCGCTCCTGGTAGTAGAGGGCCAGCGCCAGGAGGGCGTGCGCGGCGGCGTCATTCGGCGCGGCGGCGAGCGCCTGGCGCAGCGTAGACTCAGCGTCTTTGTAGCGCCGGGTGTGCAAGAGGTGTTGGGCTTGGGTCAGGTGTTTTTTCATCGCAAGTTTTGCCGACCACGAATTTTTAGCGAATAAACGAATTGGGATTCTTGCTCATCGACATGCGTGCATTGTGCATGATCTCATAGTGTTGCCGGTATTCATTCAGGGTTTATGGCCTTGGCTTTGCACAAGTTTCCTGATAGCGCCAGGCCTCATTCGTTTATTCGTTCCCCCATTCGTGGTCGGCAGGCCTTACCGCATCGACGCGACCGCGTTGGCAATCCACGAATACAAAATCCAGCCCCAGAAAAAGGCTTCGCTCAGTTGTGCGCCTAACGCAACGCCGTTCAGCCTGAGGAGCAAGCTGCCAAGCGCGAGGAGCGCCAGACCGACAGTGTAAGCGACGAGGAGCCAGCGCCGTTTTCCGGCAGGGAAATTGAAGAGCGAAGCGACCGGCACGATCAGCATCAGTGCGTGGAGGGCGGTGGTGAGAAAGAGCGGTTGGCGCAACAGCACGCCCGCGCCCAAACCGCCGCCCGCCGCGATCAGGCAAGCCGCAACCCAGTTCGACGCAGCGATGTCCTCGTCGGAAAGCGCCAGACGCCCCATACGGTTGAAGCGTAGAAGCAAGTTGAACAGCGGATGCGCCGTCCACGAAAGGAAAACGAAGGCGATGTAGAGTAGCGAAAGGGGAAAAAAGAGCAAAGCGAGGGTTGGATGCTGCTGGGCCAACCCGGCTGCGGCGCGGTTGAGGAAGTAGACGCCGAGGATCAATCCCCAGCGCACGCTCGCATTCAAGCGTCCCATCCACAGGAAGTAGCGCAGCATCACCCAGTAGACGGGATTGCGCGCTTTGAGCGCCTCGACGACGCCCTCCCGCGCCCATCCCAACTGCGGGTTCAGGCGCAGCGCCTCGCGGAAGTGTTCGAGCGCGCGTTCGTGCTGGCCACCGTGCAGCAGCGCCCAGCCCTGGTTGGCGTGGGTCATCGGATTTTCCGGGTTCAGTGCAAGGATCGACTCGAGGCTCTGCCCGGCTTCGGCCTGCCGCCCGAGCTTCACCAGCGCCATCGCGCGGATATTGTTGCATTGGATGTCCTGCGGGTCGAAGCGCAGGCCGGTCTCCACGGCGTCGAGCGCCTGCTGCCACTTCCGTTGGCGCATGTAGATGGTGCCCATCACGGCGTGGTAGCGCGGCATTTCGGGAACGAGGCGGATGGCGGTGCGGATCGCGGAGAGAGCCTCGTCGTATTTTTTCATCTCCGTGAGGATGATGGCGCCGGCGTAGTGCCCGGCGGGGTTGTCGGGCGCAAAACGCACGGCGGCCTGCGCTTCGAGCAGCGCGTCGGTTTCGCGCCCCTGGTAGAGCAAGGTGAACGCCAGCAGCGTGTGCGCTTCGGCGTCGGTAGGGTCTCCAGCAAGCGCGCGCCGCAGCACAGCCTCCGCATCCTGGTAACGCGCGCGTTGCAGTAAAAGTTCAGCTTGGGCTAAATGTGTACTCAACCAAACAACCCTTTGCGACCGCCAGACCCGTTGCCCGGCAGCTTGAGGTAGGCGAGGATGTCGTCGTAGAGGCCGCTCTGGTTGGCGTAGATGGCATAGTTGCGCGCGGTGGCGAACCATTCTTTGGTCGTCGGATGAATGGTTTTGATCACGTCGAGCAGGTCGTTGGTGCGCACGGGGGCGACAGCGCCGGTGCGCATCGCATCGCGCAGCTTGTTTTCGACCGCAATATCGATAGCGCCGCGCAAGTCCGCGCCGGAGAAGTCCTCGGTTTGTTTCGCCAGCCTGCCATAGTCGATTTTATCCGTAGGCTTGCCGGTGAGTAGGATTTGGAGGATGGCAGCCCGCGCTTCTGCATCCGGCGGGGGAACGAAGATGACGCGGTCGAAGCGGCCCGGACGACGCAATGCCGAATCGAGGTGCCACGGCGCGTTGGTCGCCGCGAGGACGAGCACGCCTTCGTTGGAGGTATTGACGCCATCCAGCTCCGAAAGGAACTGGTTGATGACCTGCCGACCGGCGCTGTAGCGCATATCGGAGCGGCTCGCGCCCAGCGCATCCACCTCATCGAAGAAGAGAACGCAGGGCGTGTTGGCGCGCGCCAGCTCGAAGATGGCGTGCAGGTTGTGCTCGCTCTGGCCCAGGTACATGTCCAGCACGTCGTGCAGGCCGATGGCAAGGAAGTGCGCGTTGACCTCTCCGGCGGTCGCCCGCGCCAGGTGCGTCTTGCCGCAGCCCGGCGGCCCGTACATCAGAATGCCGCCGCCGAGCGTTTTGCCGTAGGCGCGGTAGATTTCCGGGTGGGTGAGCGGGTGGATGATCTTCATACGAATCTCATCCTTCAGCTTATCCATGCCGCCCACATCTTTGAAGGTCAGTTGGGGACGTTCGACGTCCGATGATGGCGGCGGCGCGGCCTCTTCGCCCGCCGTGACGAACACCAGCTCGTTCTCCGGCGGCGGCGTAGCACTGGTTTCCGGCACGCCGACGGTCAGCCGGCGCGCCAGGTCTTCGTCCGCCAACGCAGGATCGGCGGCGATGGCGTGCCCGTAGACGCGCGCGGCGGCAGTCTGTTCGCCGTCCGCCAGATAAGCGCGCGCCGCCAGCAGCAGCGCGGAGGCCGAAGGGTTCGGCCCCCGCAACAGTTCTTCCAGGATCACCAGCGCCACATCAACCTTGTCCTGGCGATAGTACGCTTCGGCGAGCGCTATCTTGATACCATCGTCATCCGGTGCGAGATCGAGCGCGCGGCGGTAGGACTTGGCAGCCTCGACGTAGTCAGCGTTTGCCATGAGCAGATCGGCCAGATGCTTGTGCAGTGGCGCGGAGTTAGGTGTCGCGGCGACTGCGGCTTGCAGCGCGCGGATTACATCTTCGCTATGAGGCACGGTCATTCGAGCCGCCACACGCGCAGGTCATCGAGGCACACGGTCACGTTGCCGTCGTTATAGCTGGAGCCACCGATGCCGATGCGTCCGGTGGGGAAGATCGTGCTCTCGACCTCGCCGAGCAGTACGCCGTTGACGAAGACCGAGAAGTAGCCACCTACCCGTTCGATGCTCAGATAATTCCAGCCGGTGGGCACGATATTTTTGGATACCGTCCAGGAAATGAGCGGTTCCTGCCACGCGTTGTCTTTGAGTAGGAACAGCGCATAGGTTTGTGTCTCAGGTGAAACTTCGAACCAGTAGAGATTATCGCCATCCGGGCCGAATCCCAGGCCGCAGGTAGAGTCCGTCCCCACATCGGGGATGCAGGCGACCTCGGCGACAAACTGATCCGGGCGGAACGGTTCATACCACTCCCAGGCAGTCAGATTGGTGCTCTTGATCAGGATACAATATTCTCCATCTGTGGGCGGGATGTAACGCACTTCATCGGTCTCGCGCGTCGTACCCCAGTTATTGCGGTTGTCGCTGAAGTCATCCTCAAAGCGCAGCACAGCGTTGGCGGGCAGGTCCATTTTTCCGACAACGTACCACGTATACCACCCGTAGACCGAAACATCGTAAATGGTCTCGATCGTTGCGCCGTCAGCATCGGCGGCTCGCACATCGTACAACAGGCTGTTATCCAGCCCACCGACCACAAAGGAACCATCGCTCTTGAGCGCCACACCACCGAGCCGGTCTTCACCCCACGAGTCGCTGTCGGAGGGAGAGACGTAAAGTGCAGCGATGATGTCATTGGAGCTGTTGATCACTTCCAGCGATCCCCCGCCGATCACCGTCCAGAAGGTATCCTCGGTAATTTCGGCTTCCCAGATGGTCTCGATAACCTCGCCGTACTCATCTTCGGCTTGTAAATCGTAGACGCCGGCAGGGATGCCGGTCACGATGTAGCTTCGGCCGGCGGGGATGACGTCCGCCTCAAGCCAGTCATCGCCCCAGCTATCCGCGTCGCTCAGGGAGATGTAGACGTACCAGATATCCCAGCCGGATTCGTTGATGATTTCCAACTCGAAACCCTCGACCGGAACGTCCGCGGGTACCGGCGTGGCCGTAGGCTCCGGCGTCGCAGTGGACTCCGGCGCTTCCATCGGTGGCACCGCTTCAGTTGGCGCAACGGTGACGGGATCGGCGGCCGGTGTCACGCGGAAGGCATTGCAGGCCAACGAGACGATCATCAGAAAAGTCACAATCAACACTGTCCAACGTCTATTCTTCATTATCACAACCTCCTTCAAGGTCAAACGGTAGTATAAGGCCCGCCATGCCCTATGCATGACGCGAGACCAATGAAACATATCCTTATCATAAGCCGTTTTTAGTGTCTGTCAAAACTCCGGGCAACTGGATTTTTCGGCTCATTGCGGTAGAATACTTCAGTAACGACTCAAACCACCCTGACGAAGGTTACGAATAAATGTGAATTACCCGGTTGTTGTACTGTCCACAGCCACTTTTATTCCAAAATGCGTTTAGACCTTCGCAAGGGTTACTAAAATGGCAACAGGAGGAGAGACTATGCCCAACCCCTATAATCCACAGGAAATCGAACCGAAGTGGCAGGCGCTATGGGAAGCCGATGGCAGCCACCGTGCGGTGATCGATCACAGCAAGCCCAAGTTCTACGCGCTGACGATGCTTCCTTATCCCAGCGGCGACATCCACATCGGTCACTGGTACGCGATGGCCCCCAGCGACGTGCGCGCGCGTTTCAAGCGCATGCAGGGCTACAACGTCCTCTTCCCGATGGGGTTCGACGCTTTCGGGCTGCCCGCCGAGAACGCCGCCATCCAGCGCGGCATTCATCCCAAAACGTGGACGCTCGCCAACATCGAACGCGAGCGCCAGCAGTTGCGCTCGATGGGAATGATGATCGACTGGGAGCGTGAGGCCATCTCCTGCCTGCCCGGCTATTATCGCTGGAGCGAATGGTTTTTCCTCAAGTTCTACGAGATGGGGCTGGCCTACCGCAAGCAAGCGCCGGTGGACTACTGTCCCAACTGCAAGACCACGCTGGCGCGCGAGCAGGTTATCGGCGAAGAGCACATCTGCGAACGCTGCGGCACGCCGGTCTCTAAGAAGGATTTGGAGCAGTGGTTCTGGCGCATCACGAAGTACGCCGATGAGCTGCTGGATTTCTCGACAATCGACTGGCCCGATAGAATCCGGCTCGCGCAGACCAACTGGATTCAGCGCAGTGAGGGCGCGGAAGTGACGTTTATGGTAGATGAGGTAATCAGTGATCAGAAATCAGTAATGAGTAATGAGGGAGTCGTAATTAGTAACGAGGGCGCAGGAATTGAGAAACAGGAATCGATTACTGATTCCCCATCACCCATTACTGATTACTCATTACCCATTACTGATTACCAAATCACCGTCTTCACCACCCGGCCCGACACGCTCTGGGGCGCGACGTTTATGGTGCTGTCGCCGGAGCACCCGCTGGTGGAGCGCATCACCAAGCCGGAGTTCCGCGAGGCGGTGAAAGCCTACCAGGTGCAGGCCGCCCGCCAGAGCGAGATCGAGCGCATGAGTACCGAGAAGGACAAATCCGGCGTCTTCACCGGCGCGTATGCCATCAACCCGGTCAACGACGCGCGCATCCCCATCTGGATCGCGGATTACGTGCTGATGACCTACGGAACGGGCGCGATTATGGCCGTGCCCGCCCACGACGACCGCGACTTCGCGTTCGCCGTCAAGTTCGGGCTGCCGATCATCCCGGTGATCGACCGGGTGGACGGCCGCGCCAAATCCTTCGTGATGGGCGGGACTGCAAAGCCGGGATTGTTGGAGGCGCTCACCGCAGCCGGTATCGAGTTCATCCTCGAAAGCGGCGCGACGTTCGTCAGGCTGACCACGGACCAGGTCGAGCGTTACGCCGAGATCGTCCAGGCGCATCTCGAACCAGAGTGCTGGACGGAGATCGTCGGCGCGCGCTGGCTCTTCGTCTTCGAAGATGAGATCGTCCCCTTCGACAGCGTCGAAGCTGAAGAAAAAATCATGGCGCGCTGCAAGGCGCTCAACCCGGAAGTGGTGGATAAACGCACGATTATGGAAATGTTGTGGGATGTGCCCTTCTACCGCGACACGCTCTTCCACGCCGAGTACGGGACGATGATCAACTCCGGCAAGTTCAGCGGCACGCCCGGCGACGTCGCCAAGCAGCGCGTCACCGAGTGGCTAGAAGAACGCGGACGCGGCAAGGCCGCTGTCAACTATCGCCTGCGCGACTGGCTCATCAGTCGCCAACGCTATTGGGGCGCGCCGATCCCCATCATCTACTGCGACACGTGCGGCGTCGTCCCCGTGCCCTACGAAGACCTGCCCGTGCTGCTGCCCGACGACGTGGACTTCATGCCGACCGGCGAAAGCCCGCTCAAGTATCACGAAGGCTTCCTGCACACCACCTGTCCCACGTGCGGCGGCCCCGCCACCCGCGAGACCGACACGATGGACACGTTCGTCTGCTCGTCCTGGTACCAGTACGCCTACCTCAGCCCCTATTACCGCGAGGGGGAACCGGTGCACAGCGATTCAATCCCCTGGGACAAGGACGAGGCGGACTATTGGCTGCCGGTGGACACCTACACAGGCGGCGCGGAACACGCTGTCATGCACCTGCTCTACACGCGCTTCTTCACCAAAGCCTTGCGCGACGCCGGCGTGGTGGACTTCGACGAGCCGATGTTGCAACTGCGCAACCAGGGCATCATCCTGGGCGAGCCGCGCTGCGGGGATTGCGTCGATGTTACCGGCACGTGGGAAGGCGCGGCTTTCAGAGCCGAGGGGATCACCGTCTACAGCTTCAAGGAGCAAGCCACGTGGCCCCCCGCCGAGCGCAGCGCAACGCTGGTGCGCGGCGAGGTGATGGACCGCGACGACGTCAGCCTCAAGGTGCAAACGTCGGAGGAAGGCGAACTGGTCGTCGTGCTGATCGACGAAAATATGCCCGTCGTCATCCCCGGCAAGGAAACCGGCGGGACGGCGAAGGACATTCTCTATCACCTGGACGTGGAGAAGATGTCCAAGAGCAAGAAGAACGTCGTCGCGCCGGACGAGTTGGTGGCGCAGTACGGGGCCGACACGGTGCGCGCGTACCTGATGTTCGGCTGGCGCTGGGAGCAAGGCGGCCCGTGGGACAGCCAGGGCATCGAAGGCGTCGTGCGCTGGATCAACCGCGTGTGGAACGTCGTCACGGAGAAGCCGCAGACGGGCACATCGGAGACGCTCAGCGAGCGCGAGTTGTTGCGCGCGATGCACTACGCGGTCAAGAGCATCACCGAGGATTTGGAGAACTTTGGCTTCAACACCGTCATTGCCCGGCTGATGGAGTACACGAACGCGCTCGTCAAGGCCAGGTCGGCGCACTACGGGAGCGCACTGTGGGACGAAGCCGTCGCCAACCTGCTGCTCCTGGTCGCGCCCGTCGCGCCGCACATGGCGGAGGAGCTGTGGGCGTTCCTGGGCAAGCCGTACAGCGTCCACACGCAGGCATGGCCCACCTGGGACCCGGCGATGCTCGTCGAAGACGAAATCGAAATCCCGGTGCAGATCAACGGCAAAGTGCGCGGGCGCGTCACCGTCCCGGCGGACGCGGGCGAGGACGCGATCAAGGCCGCCGCGCTGGCGGACGCGAACGTCCAGCGGCACCTCGAAGGCCAGCAGGTGCTCAAGGTCATCGTGCCGAACGGGAAGCTGGTGAGCATCGTGGTGAAGCCGAAGTAGAGGGGAGAGTGTGCGAGGGGCTGGAGGGAATCCAGCCCTTCGTTATAAAATAAAGTCGGGCGGCAGCCGAGGTCAGCAAAAATCGCTTGACAAAGGGACTGATATGGCACAAAATGGAAAAACAACATTGTTGTGGAAAGGAATGGACAATGACGACCTATCAAGCCACCTATACAGACCGGATTCGCCAGGAAGTGGCGCAGACGCCGGACGAATACTTACCGCTCTTGTTGGAGATGATACACCTGTTTCGTCAAAGCATTGCGTTGAAGCCGGCTGAAGAGAGTTTTCGTCAGGGCTGGCAAGAGGCATTACGTGGAGAGACTTTGCCGATTGCTGAGTTGTGGACAGGTATCGAAGTCTGACTGACAACGGCCAATGATTGACGTACAATTCACCCCAGAGTTCAAACGTAATCTACGCACGCTTGCCAAGAAATATCGGCATAAAGCAAAAAGGCAAAAACATGACGCAGGATAATGCGATAAAGGTCTTTAT
>OMKS01003978.1_pt1 | contig 11431 bp, 11 predicted proteins | sample 1674721 | NCBI WGS metagenome assembly OMKS01 (sample SAMN06264996, study PRJEB25208) | sediment metagenome | isolation source: hot spring sediment | place: USA: California | collected 2014-09-02 | reverse complement strand
ATACGGGCTTAGGGGTATTTGTGAAACCCAAATCAAATGAGCAGCTGCTTCAGGAGCTTCTTCAGAAATCGTACGATGAGATTATTTATAGAATTGAAAAGGATGTTGAGGAGTTTAAGGTGAAAACCTCTTTATACGAAACAAGGCCTTTAAGGGCAAAAATTGGTTTAAAAGAAGGCCTGAAAACCGATGCTCGCTTTTATGTTTACGAGTATGTGTACAATAGCAAAACAAATAAGGCAGAGCCTAAGCGAAGAGGGGTTATTCGCGCTGGTTCTAAATCGAAAATTACCGATAACAGAAAAGTGGCTGCCGGCGATATGGGTACTTCAAAGTTCTACCAAGTGCACGGTCAAAAGCTAGAGCCAGGTTTTATACTTCAGCAGCAGAACGATATGGGCATCGAAATTTCACTTGGAGCCGAAGTGGGGGAGATTGGTGGAGGATACGGCCGCCTCGATTATCGCTTGGGCAGGTTTGTTGGTATTCAATCACTTTTTGTATACATAGAAGCAGGTTTCGATGCTGGCGACTACCCTAGTGCTGGCTACTATCTTACGGGCGAAGAATCGTTTGTTTTTTTGCGCTATGGAGGAGGTATTGCTAAGGGGATGCAGCTAACGCGAAACCTCGAGCTTAGGCCTTATGTTGGAGTAGGTATTGAGTCTGCTTCAAACGATGAAAATAGTGGGGATGATGCACCATCAGCATTGTACTTTAAGCCAGGAGCAAACGTGGCACTAAATTTGACACACAACTTCCAACTTACCGGTGGAATTGGAGCATACCTTTTTATATCCGATGCTGAGAGCGAAAATGCAGGAACTTACGAAGCATGGGATACAGTATTTGAAAATCGTGTTGGTCCATCTGCCTTTGTAGGAATTAAATTTGGGTTCTAATTATTCAAAATAAATTACATAACCAAATAAACCCTTTGAACTATGAGAAAACTTAAAAGCTTAACAATACTAATTGCTCTAGCGTTTATTTTTGTTGCTAGCGCCAATGCTCAAGAAAGATATTCGCGTAAAGAGCGTAAAGCCCATTATAATAGCAGCTATAACTATGAGGTGCAAATTATGGGCGTTGGACAGGACGGCACTAAAGTAATGAAGGTTTGGGGCTATGGAAAACGTGTTGAAGATGCAATAATCGAAGCGAAGATGAATGCAGTAGCATCAGTTGTTTTTAAAGGCATTCCTGGCGGGCATGGTGCTGCTGCAACTCCCGCAATTGTTACCGATCCGAATGCCGCAGATAAGCATGCCGATTATTTTGACAATTTCTTTTCTCCTGGTGGCAAGTATCTTCAGTTTATCACAATGACTACCGATGGTATGCCTAGCGGACAGGATAGGCTTAAGATGAAAAAAGGCTACAAAGTAGCAATCTATGCGCAGGTAATGTACGATGCATTACGCAAGCAACTCGAAGCCGACGGTATTGCTCGTCGCCTCGATTCAGGATTCTAGTTATTATTTATAAATTAGGTCTACAAAAAATTTAGGAGTGATGAAAAAACTATTTACAGTAGTAATACTATCGTTATTGAGCATTACGCTTTTGGGGCAAGCAAAAAAACCCACAATTATGGTTGTCCCGAGTGACCAGTATTGCATAAGTAAAGGCTATAAAATGGAGTTTGAGAGCATGGGGGCTAAACAAGTGCTTCCCGATTATAAAGCAGCAATGCAGAACGATCCCGAACTTCGTTTGGTTATTACCAAAATGGGAAATATTATGGCCGATAGAGGCTTCCCTCTTAAGGACCTCGAAATGGAGCTAAAGAATCTTGAGCGCGAAGCTGCTGAAGCGGCAATGCTAAGCTCTTCAACCTCAGGATCTGAAATGGCTGAAAGCCCAGTTGATATGCTTAAGAGAACCGCCAAAGCGGATATTATTATGGACTTAAGCTTTGAGATAAAGCGTCAAGGGCCCGAAAAACTCATCACCTTTAACCTTAGAGGACTTGACTCCTACACTTCGAAGCAGATTGCTGGAGCCGCTGGGCAAGGTAAACCCTCATCATCTGCTGGTGTCGACCTACTTCTGGAGGAGGCAGTGCTTAGTCATATGGATGGATTTAACGCGCTATTGATGAGCCATTTTGAGGATATGTTTGCCAATGGTCGTGAAATTAAGGTAATGGTTAGGGTGTGGAGTAACTGGTACGATGGTAACCTCGAAACCTACTTTACCGATTCCGATGGTGAGGAACTTGAACTCCTTGAGCATATCGAGAACTGGTTTTACGATAACACTGTGCAAGGACGCTTTAGCCTGTCCGATGCAACAGAAAACTTTATGAGGCTTGAGCAAGTGCGCATACCAATGATGGAAACCGATAGCCGTGGTCGTGAACGAGCCGTTGATGCTCGTAGATTTGTTAGCGGTTTGAGCCGTCATCTTCGAGACAACTTCCAAATCGATTCTAAAATCTACATGCGGGGATTAGGTGAGGCTTGGTTAATTGTTGGTGAAAAGTAAAAAAAATACAGGGTAAAGTATAAATTTTTACCCTGTAACTATAATTATTGTCATCCTTATGCTATTGATATTTAGTGTTTAAAATAAATTTTTTTAAATAGTTTTATAAAAACATGAAATTCGGTATAAGGTTTGTATCAGCTAAACACAGCTAAAAAATTGTACCATGAAAAAGTTATTCATACTTACAACAATTCTAGTTGCTTTTGTTTTCTCTGCGCTTGCGCAAAGTAGCTTAGGCAAAACCGACGATTTAGGAAGGGTTGCCATTGCAGCCATCGTTCCTGATGAGGCTGGTGTTCCCGGAGGAGCACAGCAAATGCTTCAGAATAAAATGATGCAAGTGGCTACTAACAATAGCTTAGGTGCAGTAATTGGATCACAGTTTGCTATGGTGCCAATGATTAGCATAATAAGCAAGGATGTTACTCCAACAGCACCTCCAATGGTTGCCATTAATATGGAGATAAGTTTTTACATTGTTGATATTTATAGCCAAACCATCTTTAGTCAAACGAGCATTGCACTTAAAGGGGTAGGTAAAACCGATGATGCTGCCTACGCCCAAGCACTAAAAAATGTAAACCCCCGTCACGGGCAGTTCCGTGGGTTTGTAGAGAAGGGGAAAGAGAAAATTATTGAATTTTATAACTCACAATGCGATGTAATAATTTCTAGGTCAAAAGCGTTAGCTGGCCAAAAGAACTACGAGGAAGCACTATACACGTTAATGTCAGTGCCCGATGTTAGCCGTGAATGCTACGACAAGTGCATGGCAATATCAATTGACGTTTATCAGGAGTATGCAAACCAGCAATGTAACGAGTACCTTTCAGCAGCAAAAGCAGCTTGGGCCGGAAAGGATTTGAATAAGGTTGAGGAAAACCTAGGGAAGATAACACCCGATATGGAGTGTTACCCTCAAGCAGAGCAGCTAATAGCACAAATTACTGCTGCAGTTGAGCAAGAAGGCGCTAGCTCGTGGTCGTTTAAAATGAAGCGGTACGATGATAGCGTAGACATTCAGAAAATGAAAATTCAAGCAGGTCGCGATGTAGCAATAACCTGGGCTCATTGGGGTGCTGCTAAAGAATTTGATTGGAATTGGCTTTACAGGAATTAAGCATATGTAGTTTTTACATTTTTACCAAACACTTATCCATTAACCTAAATTTTTTTAATTATGAAAAAGCTTGAACTAACTAAAACACTTTTCTTGGCAGCTGCATTCGTTGGCGCAATTACACTCGCTAGCTGTGGTGGCTCAAAAAAAACTGCTGATTATAGTAGCATGGGAAAAGAGGTTGTAACACCATGTAGCGATGAGGAGTATCACTCAGATGCAACTCACTTCCGCGGTACTGGAAATGCTAAAAGCACAAACCTTAGCATGGCTAAGCGTAAGGCTAATGTTGATGCTAATGCCGTGCTTGCTGCAAGCGTAAATCGTACTATTAAGACTGTTACCGATCGTTACTCTCAGGATATTACCGTTGGTGAGGCTAGTGAGTTTGCTGAAAAGTTTGAGGAAATGACCCGTTCGGTAGTAAAACAAACACTAAACAACGTATCAACAGTGTGTAGCAAAACCTTTGAGCAAGATGGTGTATACAATGTATTCGTTGCTGTTGAGGTTGCTAAAGATGAAATGTTAAACAATATTTCTGACCGTATTAGCAAAGACGATAGACTTCGCCTTGACTATGACAAGATGAAGTTTGAGAACATCTTTAATGAGGAGATGGCAAAACTCGAATCAGAGCGTCCATAAACCTATTACTATTCTGATAATCAGCAACCCAATTGGGTTGCTGGTTTCATTTTTTGTTATTGCCTTTTGCTAACCCTTTAGCTCAGCATTGTTTTTTTGCATTACAGCTGAGGTTCTCGGGATGCTTAATTAAAAATTCAAACTAAGATGAAGCGAATTCTACTTTTATCGTTAATACTTCTTCCTTTAGCAGCATGTTTTGCGCAGGTAAAAGTGGTTGAGAGCAGTGCTAGGCGAGCTCCAGGTTGGATTAATGGACTTGAAAAGGACTACATTATAGTTGTTGGTACTGCTGCTAACATTCAGGATGCACAGCAAAATGCCTTGAATATGGTTAAGGAGCGGATTGTTAGTTCTGTTGCCGAAAATGTGAAAACATCCTCTGAAATGAAGATGCAGGAGAGCACCATAAACAACATTTCAACTTACCTCGAAAATTTCGCCACAACAACAACTACTACTTCGGGTCCAGTACCTTTTCTGCAAGGTGTTTCCCTATCAAAGGTGGAGGAGTTTTACTGGGAAAAAATTGAAAACAAGGCTGATAGATCGGTGCACTACAATTACCATATAAAATATCCATTTCCACATATTGAGATGTGGAAACTTGTAGAAGAGTTTAAAAAACGCGACAGAGAGCTTACCGAACAGCTTGATGAGCTGCTTGCCTCTGTTGATAAGGTTACTAGCGTTGAGGATATTGAGCGAAGTATTGGTGAGCTAAAAGTGCTTGCCCATTATTTTATGGATGGACGAAAAGATAAGGCAGTTCTTGGAATTACTCGTTATAGTAGCTTATTTGACGGGATTGAACTCGTAGAGCTTGAAAGCGACTTAGGAATGCTGAAATATGCCCTTAGGTTGGGTGACAGATACATTGAATCAACACGTAAACCTCAGGTTCGTTCGGAGTGTGCAAGAATAACCGGAACGATTAATAATAAGGAACATACTATAATAAACTACGATTATTTTAACTGTTACGAGGATCCGGAAAACCACATAATGGTTACCTATCGGTTCGGAAACAATACAGTTAGAAAGCCATTCTACTTCGATATTACGGCTGATAAAGCCGCAATATTTGTTAACGAGCCTTTCCACTTTAAGGCTTTGTCAACTAGTAATGGTGTAGTTGAAGGTGCAACGCTAGATATTGTCCTTGTATCGAAGTATGCTGCTCCTTTTACTGTAAACAAAGTGGTACTTGAGTTTCCAGAACAAACACCTTTGGTGGTTGATAATATCAACGAAAGTTATCAAGGTAAAGGAAACCATGCGCTTAAGCTAATGATTAATGACCAAGTAAACGTTGAGAATACTTCAACCCAAGGGAAAAGGATTTCGATGTTATCTGGGTATATTCATTTCAAATCGGATAAAACTGGCGAAATGAAAACCTACAGAATTTACAACCACAATTATACTACTAACTGGTAGTTGATAGCACAGGCATTTCAGAAAAAAAAAGTTGGTTTTTGCCAACTTTTTTTTACTCCTTATAGGCTATAAGTTTAAATGGGATTTTAACATTTTCGGAGTAGTCGCCTCCAGCTTCTCGCATGTCAATGTCATCATCGGCGTAGTACCAATGAACGAGAACTTTACTTTGCTCATTTTTCTGAATTCCTTCAAATTTCTTTAGCAGCTGAAAAATAATTTTTGAGCTGGGCGTATTGTAATAAATCATCCTGAAGGAGATTGTTGTTTGCTCGCATGGAGACTGAATGTAGTCGTTTATCCAGTCAATGATGGGTTCAAAAAAACCTTTAGCATCTTCAGGTAGAGAGTTTCCCGAAAACTCTAAACTGCCCTTTTTTTTATTAAGCAATACCTCGGGGTACTGGCTTGTCCCTTTTATCGACAAAACATCCATAGCATGTTTTTTTATGTTTGCTTACAGTTATAAAAATACAAAAAAATGAGCCCAGTACAGCATCAATGATAACATTTCATCAAAAACTATTTGGCTGCTGACACAACTATAGTTTCGCAACTCGAACGGGTAAACTCAACGGGATACGCGTTGTGTATATCCTCTAAGAACAGCTTTCGATCAATTTTGTTTCCTTGGCACATTCCCAGCTCATATGCAAAGCAATACTTGGTTCTCATTGCTTCTATTTTTTTGGGGTTACCTTGTAGTTCGAAAGCAGGTTGAATTAGGCTAATACCGTGCCTCTTGTAAAACTGTTTAGCGAGACTATTCGACACGTTGGTCAAATAGTTTAGCTCAGGTTCAGGATATGGATGATTAGAGGTGAAAAATTCCCTTTCAAATCTTTTGTGTGCTTTAATTCTGTTCTCGCTGTGCGTAGCAATAATTTCTCTTCTCCATTGGTTTGCCACTGATATGGGCACAAAGGGGAGTGAGGTGTTTTGCAAAACCACGGAAACAGAGGTGATGGTAAACGCTGTATTTGATGACTTTGCTAGCTGTTTCTTAAGGGTTGCTTCAGCAGAGCTGAAATTTTTTGCTAAGCTAAAAGTATTTTCCCATTTCAAAACTGACATTATTTCATCCTCATTAGTAATGGCTAGAGTGATATAGCTGCTGCTAATCTCAACATGTAATTTGCAATCAATTGTTCTTTTGGCAGTTTCGTTGTGCAAAAGTAGTTGCCTAAGCTTATGGTCATAGTTCCTGTTGATAATTGTTCCTTTGCTAATAGGTATTTCGCTGTTGAGGGAGATTTTTTTACCAACCACGCTATTCACTTTTACTCCGTTTAGTATTTTATCATCATCAAAGTAGCATATACGTCGTTATTATGTATTTTCTCATTACTGTAGAGTTCAATCCAACCTTTACCCGATGCTGTTACCCTGCCAAGGGGTTTCCCAATAGATTTTCGGTTTGGTTAAGATCTTCGAGTGATAGCAGATGCTAGTTTCGAAAAATTGTATTTCCGTTTTCATCCACTAAATCGAAAAGCGACCGACAAGGTTGAGCACATTCGCCTCTGTTTGCGTTTCGTCCGGTAATTGCTTGGCTAAGGTAGCATTGCCCGCTATACGATACGCAAAGCGCGCCGCGAATAAACATTTCAAGTTCAACGCTGGTGTTTGCGCTTATTTGCACAATATCTGTTATGGAAAGTTCGCGAGCCAGAACCATTCTGCTAAATCCGGCTTGCTCAAGAAATATTACTTTTTGGAGTGTTCGGTTATTCGTTTGAGTGCTCGCATGAAGGGCAATTGGAGGAAGATCCATTTCAAGGATTCCCAAATCCTGAATGATTAATGCATCTACTCCAATATCATAAAAGGTATTGATAAGCTGTTGAAAGTGCTTTAGCTCGTTTTCGTAAAGTATTGTATTTAGTGTTACGTAAACACATGCACCATATACATGCGCATACTTTACCAGTGTTTCAATATTGGTAATTGAATTTCCTGCGGCTGCTCGTGCACCAAACTGTTTATAGCCAATGTAAATAGTATCAGCGCCATGGTTAATGGCAGCAATGCCAATTTCGAGGTTTTTTGCTGGACTAAGGAGTTCAACTTTTTGCGCTGATATTAAGATGGTATTTAGATTGCAAAAATACGAATAAAAAAGGCGAGCATTGCTCGCCTTTGGTGTAAATTAGGTGTATGTTTAGTTACACTTTAATACTTCTTTTATCTGGTATTCGGCAGCCGCAGTGTACGAACCTGATAGGGCATTGCTAAATGCATTGCACGCTTCAGTATTTTTACCAAGGTTTTGGTAAGCAGTTCCCATTTGGTAGTATATTCCAGCGGTATCAAGGTTTCCGTTGGCATGCTCAAGAGCCAGCTTGCTGTTTTCAACTACTTTATCCCATTCCTTTAGTTCAGCATAGTTTATGGCAAGTAGAAAGTAAACAGATCCATCAGTTTGATCAAATTCAATTGTTTTGGTGAAGAGCTCAATTGCTTCGGCATGCTTTTTCTCTTTTTGAGCAGCATCACCAGTTTTAAGCAGATACCCTTTGGCTTTTTTTACAGCATCTTCAGCCTTGTTCCTGTCGTTTACGCTATTGGCTACATCAAGTGTTTTTTTTAGGTATTCAAGCATTTGCTCTGCATTATCTTGTTTTTCATGCGAAAGGGCAATGCCTAGGTATGGGTCGGGATAGTTGTTCTTTACCTCAATGGCTTTTTTGTAGTAATCAATAGCTTTCTCAAAGTTTTCGTCTCTGTATTCAGCGTTACCCATTTGGTTGTAAAGTTGAGGAATAATGCGTTCAACACGAGCTAATGTTCCGTTGTCGCCATAATTTATTGCTGTTTCTTTTGCCTTTTCGAGCTGCTCAAGAGTTTCGGGCATTTTTTTCTCTTTGTAAAGCTGCATGGCGAACTGTTGGTGTGCTCGTGGTATTAAACTTTGAGCAAGGTCTCTTGTTTCTTGGCCATCATAATCAAGCTCTTCGCTAATTTCGAGTGCTTTATAAAGCTGCTCAAGCGCCATTTCAGGGTTATCCTTAAGTATTGAGGCTCCAGCGTTGTATGCATCAACAGCTTCCTTTACTGTTTGGGCAGCAGAGAAAATTGGCAGAGCAAAGACAAATGCTATTGCGGTAATTGCTAATTTTAATTTGTTAGTTTTCATCTTGTTAATGTTTGTTGATTATTTATCTGTTTGTAATTGTAATGGTTAATGGCGCTTGAATTTCATTTCAGCCCGAATGGTTACTCGTTGGATGTCAAATTTCAAAAAAGGACTAATTATTTTGATACCTATGAGTTAAGCTGTTCTTCGGCTTGGTTCAATTTATTAATGCGCATAAAAATAGTAAGTTAATAGTTTAGTATGCAAATATATGAATAATTTAAAATCAGTTTAAATTGGTTTGCTTGCTGTTGCTTTTCTAGAGTGCTTGTGGCTACCTTTTGCTAATAAAAAAATCTTTAATTAACCGTTCCGCTTCTTCGCTAAGCACATTACTAATAACCTCAGTTTTTGGGTGTACCAGTTTACTTGAGATTGAGCTATAGCCCCTCTTTGGGTCTTGTGCTCCGTAAACAAGCCTACCTAGTTGGCTCCAATAAATTGCTCCAGCGCACATACTGCATGGCTCAAGGGTTACGTATAGGGTGCACTGATTTAAATACTTCCCGCCTAAATATGAAGTTGCTGCTGTTATTGCCTGCATTTCGGCATGTGCTGTTGGATCGTTAAGGCTTTCGGTTAAATTATACGCTCGGGCAATAACTGTATTGTTGCAAACAACAATGGCTCCAATTGGTACCTCATCTCTATCGAAAGCCTTTTGTGCCTCCTTAAGGGCTTCTGTCATGTATTTTTTGTGATCTTCCATAATTGCAGCTAACGGTTTGCAAAAAAAATGCCACGAATTGCTAACAAAGCTATTTCTTTTTACCTTCGCAAACTAAAAAAAATGTTTGAATTATGTATAGAACACACACTTGCGGGGAGCTTCGCGCAGTTAATATTGGACAAAGTGTAACCCTTAGTGGTTGGGTACAACGGATTCGAAACCTCGGAGGAATGACCTTTATTGACCTTAGAGATAGGTACGGAATTACTCAGCTTGTTGCCGATGAGCATATTGATGCAAATGTTGCAAGTACCATAAGCTCCCTAGGAAGAGAATTTGTAGTGAAATGTACTGGAGTTGTGCTGGAGCGAGCAAGTAAAAACACGAAAATAGCCACTGGCGATATTGAGGTGCAGATACAGAAAGTGAAGGTGTTAAATCCGTCGGAATTGCCACCATTTACCATTGAAGATGAAACCGATGGTCGTGATGAGCTAAGGATGAAATATCGTTACCTCGACATAAGAAGAAACCCAGTTAAGAATGCGCTTATACTTAGGCATAAAGTGGCTCAGGCTGTACGCAGGTATCTCGATTCGCAGAATTTTGTTGAAGTAGAAACCCCGTTTCTTATCAAATCGACACCCGAAGGGGCACGCGATTTTGTTGTTCCCTCCCGCATGCATCCGGGCGAGTTCTATGCGTTGCCTCAATCGCCTCAAACGTTTAAGCAGCTGCTCATGGTTGCTGGTATGGACAAGTATTTTCAAATTGTAAAGTGCTTTCGCGATGAGGATTTACGTGCCGATAGGCAACCCGAGTTTACACAAATAGATTGCGAAATGGCTTTTGTTGAGCAGGATGATGTGCTTGAAACTTTTGAGGGGATGATTACTAGCCTATTTAGCGAGGTAGTAGGTGTTGTCTTTAAGCAGCCCTTTCAACGTATGTCCTACAACGATGCCATGTCTCTGTACGGCTCGGATAAGCCTGATGTGCGTTTTGGAATGTGTATTAGAAACCTTAGCGAAAAGGTCAAAGGAAAAGGCTTTGGAGTGTTTGATAGCGCAGAGTACGTTGGGGGCATTGTAGCAGAAGGATGCGCTGATTATTCGCGTAAGCAGCTCGATGAACTCACTATGTTTGTTCAACGCCCACAGGTTGGGGGCAAAGGATTGGTATGGGTTAAACTTGATGCAAGCGGAGAGGTTAAATCGTCGGTTGACAAGTTTTATGCTAAAGAGGATCTTCTGGCTTGGACCGAACACATGAATGCCAAAGTTGGTGATTTGCTGCTTGTTATGGCTGGAGAAAGAAACGCCACCCTCGAAGCATTAGGTACGTTAAGGCTAGAAATAGCCGATAGGCTGAACTTGAGAGATAAGAGCAAGTTTGCTCCTTTATGGGTTGTTGATTTCCCTTTGCTTGAGTGGGACGATGAAACCTCGAGGTTTTATGCGAAACACCATCCTTTCACATCGCCTGTTAGTACCGACATTCATCTGTTCGATTCAGACCCTGCTGCAATTAGGGCCAATGCTTACGATTTGGTGATTAACGGTGTGGAGATTGGAGGCGGTTCAATTCGTATTTTCGATAGCAAGCTGCAGCACCAAATGTTTAAGGTGCTTGGTTTTACCGAAGCTGAAGCTGAGGAGCAATTCGGCTTTTTGCTAAATGCATTTAAGTATGGTGCTCCTCCGCACGGTGGAGTTGCCTTCGGTTTCGATAGGCTTTGCGCTGTTATTGGTGGCTCCGATTCAATTCGCGATTACATAGCGTTTCCTAAGAATAATGCAGGTAGAGATGTTATGATTAGCACTCCATCAATGCTAAGTAAGGAGCAGCTCAATGAGCTAGGTATCGACCTTAAGCCTGAAAAATAAGCACCATATTATAGCTGTCTCTTATACACATCTGACGC
>OMKS01003977.1_pt1 | contig 11433 bp, 10 predicted proteins | sample 1674721 | NCBI WGS metagenome assembly OMKS01 (sample SAMN06264996, study PRJEB25208) | sediment metagenome | isolation source: hot spring sediment | place: USA: California | collected 2014-09-02 | reverse complement strand
ATTATTAATATATGAAAAAATAAATATTGAAAAGAATAAATATAAATAAAATAAAAGCGTATGTATAGCCATGGTTGAAAAAAAGGCTGGCACATGGCACATCATGGCCGCGATGCTTGCAACATTGCTCTTCCTTTCACCATTCGCACAGCTGCACGCAGACCCCGTGCTCACATACTCTGACACCTATTCTGTCGTAGACGACACGATCGTGCTTGAACTCTACAATCATGGGTACCTCGTGACAGCAACGGTGACCGTGCACTACTCGTACCAGTGCGAACCGGTACCAGAGTACCACGTGAGCAGCGTCACCGACACGTTCGATGTCGAGGGCCCTTTTCAACTCGCCGTGCCCGTGAGCGACCCTGCGAATCCCGCGCTTTGCTGGTCGGGGCCGGCCGTGGACGAAGTGGAGATAGACATCATCTCATACGAGATACCCGATGAGACGCCAAACGAGCCGCCCGTGACCACGATAACGGCCACGATCCCCGAGAGCGGATACGTGCCCCTTCAGGTGATGTTCCAGGCGACGATCGAGGACGACGACACTGGACTCACATGGCGCTGGGACTTCGACGACGGGACCACTGTCTCCGGAGAGGGTCCACAGAGCCTGGTCTTCCACACATACCAGTCCTCCGGCCCGTACCTCGTCTTCTTCACCGCATGGGACGATAAAAACGCTTCCTCCTATGCCTTTGTCAAGGTCAACGTCTACGACCCGAGAGGAGAGATCACAGGTGACATCATCGTTGGCGGGACGCTCATGGCGGGCAGCGCCGTCACGTTCAACGCTTCTGCCCTGTTCGACCATGAAGAACCCATAGCCAGCTACAGCTGGGCGTTTGGCGACGGGACATCAGCAAGTGGTATATACGTCGAGCATGCATATGACGATGCGGGCGACTATGACGTCACGCTCTCCATGCACTACAACGATACGTCGGTGCGCACCGTGTCAACGAACGTCTCAATCATCGAAAACGCGCCGCCGACGGCATCGTTTGAGATTGAGGGCATGAAAAAGGTTGACGAGCCGCTCGTCTACGATGCATCCGCGTCGACAGACCCCGAGGGCATGCCCCTCTCGTACCACTGGGACTTTGGCGACGGGACAACGGCATCGGGTGTGACCTCGACGCACGCATACGAGCTGCCCGGCACCTATACCGTCACGCTGGCGGTAAGCGACGGCCACAACATGGTCAACATGACGAGGACGGCGGAGGTGAGTGTCAACTCCGCGCCTGTCGCCTCGTTCGAGACGAGCGGTGCCACCGAGGTCGATTCAAAGATCACATTCGATGGAACAACGTCCCATGACCCGGACGGCGATGCGCTCAGCTACCATTGGGACTTTGGCGATGGGACGAAAAAGGAGGGCGCTGTGGTGACCTATGCGTACGAGGTGCCGGACACGTACACCGTCACGCTCGAGGTCAGCGATTCCCTCCTCACGTCATCGACGGAACGGACGATGACCATCTGTGAGGCGGGAATGCCGATATGGATCTATATCATCCCGCTCCTGGCGGTCGGGGCCCTCGTTGCAGTGATGCTATGGAGGCGCCAGCAGAGATTGTTTGACACCATAACGCTCACAAAGAAGGAGAGGTAAGGAAAATGGAGGAACGAACACTTGCATCCCTTCACAAGGAGGGAAAGGTGACGTTCTCGTTCAAGGGTACCGGCGAACCATCGGGCAACATCGGGACCATCGCGATCCGGAACGAATCGGACGAGGACCTTACCGTGGTCATCCCTGCAGGGACGTTGATATCCCCCGCGGATACGTCCGTTCAGAGGATGATGATCGGAACGGGCACGACGGTGCCCCTACGACGCGATGAGCAACGGGACGTGCCCATCGAGGATGGATTTTGTGCCGACGACTACACGAAACCCCCGCCCCGCGATGTGGACATCACATCGCTAAACGGTTCGATACAGGACCCGACGCCGCTTGCGAAGATGATCGATACGGTAGAGCGAAACCTTGGACGCGGCGCTTACAAGGCAACGAAGCTCATGAACGCGAAAAAGGCGCGTGAGACGCTCATACAGTGGTCGATATGGCGCCATATCAATCCTGCCACGTTCAACAAGGACACGGCAAAGCGTATCATCACACGGCAGTTCGAGGCACGCGGCAGCGCGCCGAAGGACGAGGCCGTCGACGCGGGCATCGACATGCTCTTCGAGGACATCGCGCTCACCGTGAAGGAGGCGCCGTCGGTGGGGGCTGCACCCGCTCCCGCGCCGTCGCGACCGCCATGCGCATGCCGCGGCAAAGTGAGGACCGATGAACGCTCAAGCGACCCGGACGTGAAGATATCGCGCCATTACAAGGATGCCGATGAACGTGCACGATTGAGAAGGGACATGATCGACCAATTGGGCGAGGGCCATGCCGGTATCACGCCCGCCACCGTCGCAGCATACTCCCAGGGCGGTGCGGCAGTGGGGACCTACGGCGATGCACGGGCGGCATACCTTTTCCTCGACAGGCCCGGCAGCTTCTGGAACAGCGAATGGCTGGGGGAGACGGAAGAGCTCAACTGTGACGCGAACGGGAACACGACCGTCGACATCACGGTTGCCCACGAGGATCGGGAGGGATGCAGGTATGAGACGGTCGTTGGCGCAGCAGCGCTTACGGTCGTTGGCGGCACGGCCGTTGCATATGACCCTCTCGCAGGCACGGAGGAGGGCTACCGGACTTTCGAGATACTGTACGAAGTTGGCAGCGAGGCCATACAGCAGGAGTGGATCGCACAGGCGTTTGATGCCATCAAGGAGGCAACGACCAACTACAACATCAACGTGGAAAGCGAGGCATCGATCACGACACAGCTTGGAAGCCAGCGAAGCGAGTGCTCCGTTGACGTCGAGGCGGTCCTCGAACGCGAGGGATCGACGATGGTCTCGGACCCCGACGACCTCTACAGGCACGACCTCAGCCACTCGCTTCTGAGTGATTGCACGCGCGGCGATCACCTGCGCATCACGTTCGACGGAGAATGCTCGGCACACGTCTCGGCAGATGACGGCGGCCTTGGCGTAACAGGCCAGGAGTCGATGATCGCCTATGTATGGTACTGGGCGTGCAAGACGATCACGGAGGATGAGGAGACGATCACGCTCCGGTGGGGGCACGACTGGCGATTCACCGTCGTCAAGGAAGATCTACGCGAGGGAGAGATCAGCAGCAGGGAGACGTTCTCCTCAAACATCATCGACCAGATCATGGAACAGACCGTAGGCTGGGCGGCGCACAACGACCCGTTTGACTGTCAGGGCATCAAGGGAGCGCTCGAGGATGCGCTCAAACAATGGATCGGGCGCCTGTCAAGCGAACTTGGTATCTACTCCGCAGTAGCTGACGACATGAATGAAAGATAGGATAGTACAACACCATATCGTGTCCACTGTACGTACGGCAAAAAAAGACTTATAAGGCCCTATAAAGATAGAAAAGGGGATGGAAAAGAATTCCGACCCGGGCCTGGTGGTGGTTGGTGGCGTTGCTGCTGGCATGAGCGCCGCCGCCAAGGCACGCAGGATGCGCCCCGACCTACCCATCACCGTGTTCGAGAGGACAGGATATGTCTCGTACGGGGCATGCGGCCTTCCCTATTACGTGTCCGGAGACGTCCCGTCAGTCGACGACCTCATACACTTCACTCCCGAACAGTTCAAACGCCAGCGAAACATCGATGTCCATGTGCATCATGAGGTCACTGCGATAGACCCGTCCGTACAGACCGTGACGGTGCGCAAACCGTCGGGTGAGGAACGGGAGGTCGATTACACCGCGCTCATGCTCGCTACCGGCGCCTCGCCACGGCGGCTTGCCGGTCAGGAACGGTTCTCGAACGTCTATACGATAGACACCATTGAAAGCGGCCTAGCCCTCCAGCGGCTCTGTGCGCACATCTCGTCTGTCGCCATCATCGGCGGCGGATTCATATCGGTGGAGATGGCTGAGGCGTTCAGGCGCCACGGCATCACCGTGCGCATCTTCCAGCGCTCACCACATATCATGAAGAGCTTCGATACCGACATGTCCTTGCTCATCGAGCACGAGCTCTCGCGACACGGCGTCGAGCTCTACAAGGGCGTGGGCGAGGTTGAGCTCGAGGGCATCGACCGCGTGACCCACGTCTCCACAGACATGGGGCGATACGATGTCGATGCGGTGCTTGTCGCCATCGGGGTGCGACCGAACGTCGAGCTCGCCCTTGAAGCGGGTGTCAAGCTCGGCATCACCGGCGCCATCGAGACCGACGACCACATGCGTACGTCGGTGCCAACCATCTACGCGGGTGGCGACAACACCCAGGGATACAGCCCCGTGACCGGCACGCCCTGCTACTTCCCGCTCGGCGACACAGCAAACAAGATGGGCAAGGTGGCAGGTGAGAACATCGCGGCGGCGACGCGTCGTTTGGCGGGTGCCTGGGAAGCGCCATCGTCAAGGTGTTCGGCCTCACCTGTGCGCGCACAGGGCTCAACGAATACCATGCAGCGGCCATCGGCATTGACGTCATGGCCTCGACGTCGCACCACTACGACCGCGCCGCATACTGCCCACACCGCAACGAGATCACGACCAAGCTGCTCACCGACACGCAGGGGACGATCGTGGGAGGGCAGATGATCGGAGGGGGCGGCGTGACCGGCCGCATCGACGTCATCGCAAGCGCCGTCTACAACAAGATGCGCCCCCACGACCTGTACAAGCTGGACTTTTGCTACTCGCCGCCCTATTCGCCTGTGTGGGACCCGCTGCTCATCGCCGCACGCGTGGCGATGGACAAGGCTCACGCTCACCATGAGAAAGAAGAGAAACCGAGACGCGACGTACTGACGTTCTAACTCACTTCTTGAACTTGATGATGTCGCTGATGGTGAGCCCCTTGTTAATCGATGTCTTGCTCTCGACCTCGACATCGCCCACTGATTCAAGCAGCGTTACGTCAAGCTCCTTCTCAAGCTTGCGTGCGACTTTGTTGGTGGGACGGATGCTCTTGGTCTCCACGCGATGTATGAGCGACTCCTTCTCGCTGATACGCTTGCCGAGGTCGGCCTGTGAAAGGCCCATCTCCTCGCGCTTGTTCTTCACGATGTCGTTGTAGTCCTCGACGAGCTCGAGGCTCCTTGCCTTCTGCTGTGGGCTTGGCGAACGGGGACGCTGTGCCGGACCAGTCCCGCGCTGCTGTGGCGGCGCGCCGCGAGGGACGCGGCTGCGGGAACCGGGTGAAGTCCCGAACTTCTGGCACGAGTAACACACCGTAAGCTCCGCACCTTCGACGAGTATCTTGAAGCCCTTTCCTTTGAACTCTTTTCCACAAATCTCACAAAGCATTACGTTCACCAGACATATAGGGCTCTTTAGATTTCCTTAAATAACTTACTACATTGTAGCAAGCTGTGATGCGGCGTGTGCAACAGATTAATGATGGGTGATGAAAGAAAAAGGGATGGACACAGACGTTGTATCCATAGCCGTCTGAGAAGTATGAAAAAAGTGGTGTATTTATAACGTTGCGAGCAAATACTCAAGTAATTCGCCAGCCGTTCTCAGCTGGTCCTGGGCATAAATCGTGTTAGCAGTGGCTGATGCGTTACTCACGTGCATTTCGACCTCATCCAACGTGGCCTGAACATCTTCCGGCACGTCATCTGACAACATAGCCCGCACCTCTGCTAGGAGCGTGGTTACACGTGCCAGTTGAGCGTAGCGTGCTGGTATAAATGCCGAAAATGGTGCTACGGGTGGATGTAGTTGTTCTGCGTGTACAGGTGCCAGTTCGTACGCAACGATGAGGTTTGGATCTTGTTGGATATCGGCCAATAACGTGAACATACCCCCATTGTCGTACGTCGCCGCTCCACCTGCTACCCCATAATAGGTATCAAACCCAGGTGCATCCGAACAGTCATGCATAACACCAGTGAATGTCTGCGATGCAATTTCGAATTGATAGATGTCCACAGTATTGCTGCCTAATTGAGTAAACATCCAAAGATATGGACCCCCTTCCGTATAGGGATCATACGCACTGCCAGCTATGCTCGTGATAGTGGGGCCAATATTGGCATATATTTCATTGCCATTCATATCGATGGCGCCCAGGTCGTTCCAATTGCCTACCCAGAATCCGCCATTGCCCCCGTCAAGCTCGGGATCGTATGCGATATGTCGAACCCCTGAAATGCCCGCACACGTAACAGAAATAGTGTCAACGAGTGTTTTGTTAGACAAGTCCATGACATAGAGGGTCATTGATACATTGCTCCCATAGAAGTATGTGCCATCGTATGCCATATCCCGGATCTGCGTTACTCCCGCAATGTTGAACGACTCGATGAACGTCCCATCCATAGTATATTTCCAGAACGTATAGGTGGCATCATGTCGCCAGTCATTGGTATAGATATGCTCTCCATCAGTCTCTACACCATACTGTCCAGGTCCTTCAGCAGAGAATTGATAAGCGATGTCCCATATGCCCTCGCTGGATTCGCTTTGCAATTTCGCGGAGATGCTTTTGAAAGAAGGACAAATATCGGCTTCTGATTGCTCATTAATCGTTTGTGCAGATGTTGAAGCTGAAAACAACAATACAACCAAGATAAAAAATGTGAAAAAATATTGTGCATTATTTGTCATTGTGAACACCAGATTCGACCATTATACAAAATAGACAATAAATAGTTTTTGTAAAAGATGGCTTTGCACATAAAGACTACTTTGAACATACAGGTCCTGTCGGCCGAACATAAAGCACTGGCCTTCTTTTCCAATTTTTATACCAATCTTCCTGCATATTCCATTTATGCGCCTTCTTCCTAGTATCGTCTGTGTACGCGTATCGAACGCGCCTGGTGGCGCTGCGAAACGCATTTAGGAGAGGACTGTTTGTCGCATGGGGCGGCAGCGTTGTGAACGCTGCATACAAGATATTGTGAAAAGCATTCCCCAATGCGCTCGCGGAGGGAATAGAGGATGCCAGCGTGCATCCGGTGCGCATGCCGCTTGGCACTGCGTGCGAATGCACATGAAAAGATACGACTTTGTGTGCAAAGCCGTAAAAGATCCAATTAAAAAAATGACAAACCTTTATTAAAGCTTCAAGAATAGGGGCAGTGATGCTAGCGGTATCAGTGATCATTCCAGCATACAACGTGGAGTCGTCCGTTGCCAAGGTGGTAGAGCGGTGCAGCGACGACTACGAGGTGATCGTCGTGGACGACGGTTCATCGGACGGGACGTATGAGGCAGCACGGAACACACGTGCAACGGTGCTTTCCCACGAAGAGAATCGCGGCAAGGGCATGGCGATGCGCACGGGAAGCGCGGCCGCCGGCGGAGACGTGCTCGTCTTCATCGATGCAGACCTGCAGCACCTCCCCGAGGACATACCGCGCCTGGTCGCCCCCATCGAGGAGGGACGTGCAGACCTCACCATCGGCAGCCGTACGCGCGGGCCGCGTTCGAAGATGCCGCTCCTCAGACGGTGCTCGAACGGTATCACATCAGGCATGCTTCGGCTCAGGGTACGCAGGAGGATAGCGGACTCGCAAAGCGGATTCCGTGCGATACGCAAGGATGCCTTTGACAGGATGCCGCTCACTAGCGACCGATTCGCCATCGAGACGGAGATGCTCATCTGTGCGGCACGCCACAAGCTACGCATCGAGGAGGTGCCCGTTGACATCGTCTACCGCGGCGGCGCGTTCCATTTCTCGGTCCTCGACATACTCAACTTCCTGCGAATGGTCCTCTTCAAGTGGTGCTGAGCCGTCCGCCAAACTATTTATATTTCATCTGCTGATGTATGAGGGGAGATACCATGCCAGTTGATGAATTGCATGTCATAAAAGATAACATCTTAAAGCACGAGGAGTGGCGACGATCATCGCTTAACATGATCGCATCGGAAAACATCACCTCGTCAGCGGTCAGCCGCGCCGTCGCTTCGGCACTGTCACACAAGTATGCGGAGGGGTGGCCCGGTGCGCGATTCTACCAGGGATGCACCTACTTCGACGAGGTCGAGCTCAACAGCAACTCGCTCTTTTACCGCCTGTTTGACGCCCAGTACGTCGACCTGCGGCCCATATCGGGCACGAACGCGAACCTTGCGCTCTTCTTCGGCCTCACGAAGCCGGGAGACACACTCATGGCGCTGCACACGAGCCATGGCGGCCACATCAGCCACACGACGTTTGGCTCAGCTGGCATCCGCGAGCTCGATGTGAAGACGTTTCCCTTCGATGAGGATGCGATGAACATCGACGTCGACCGCACCGTTGCAATGATACACGAGACACAGCCCCGCCTCATCCTCTTCGGCGCATCGCTGTTCCTGTTCCCACACCCGATCAAGGAGGTGGTCGACGCAGCCAAGGAGGCAGGCTCGCTTATCGCATACGACGGCGCCCACGTGCTTGGCCTCATCGCAGGTAAGCAGTTCCAGGACCCCCTCAGCGAGGGGTCGCTCATCATCACTGGCAGCACGCACAAGACGTTCCCCGGACCACAGGGCGGCATGATCGTCACGCGCAACATGGAAAACGAGGACCTCGCCCGACTCCAGTGGGGCATATTCCCCGGCGTCCTCTCGAACCACCACCTCCACCACGTTGCGGCCAAGGGCATCGCCGCTGGCGAGATGGTCGACTTCGGCAAGGACTATGCGCTCCAGATGTGCAAGAACGCAAAGGCGCTGGCATCGGCACTCGCTGAGGAGGGCCTCTCGCCGCTCTGCGAGCATCTGGGATACACCGAAAGCCACCAGGTCGTCCTTGACGTGAGCAAGCACGGCGGAGGCAAGTGGGTCGCCGAGACGCTCGAGGCGGCAAACATCATCACTAACAAGAATCTGCTCCCGTGGGATCCCATCGAACAGTCGGAGGACCCCTCCGGCCTTCGCATCGGCGTATCAGAGCTCACGCGCCTCGGTATGGTCGAAGACGACATGAAGGACGTCGCAGCGCTCTACAGGAAGGTCATCATCGACAAGGAGGACCCATCGATGGTCGCCGCAGAGGTCACGTCGATGCGCGCAGACTTCCAGGACGTCCGATTCTGCCACGAGTGGGACGGCATATAGGTGAGGGAGTGGTCATCTGGCCTTACATACCGTTCATCGTCGTCGCTGTCCTTGACATCGTGTTACTGGTACGCTACGCAGCGCATGAGCGGCCCGTTCCCCCGTCACGCACCGGACAGAGGGTAAGCGTCATCATCCCCGCGTACAATGCGCAGGACACGATATCCGATACGGTCGCATCGGTCCTCTCGAGCAGGGGGGTGCACCCCGAGGTGATCGTCGTCGATGACGGCTCGACCGACGGGACGCGCGATGTGATCACCGCGCACGGCGACGATGGTGCCATCCTCATTTCACAAGGCCATGCGGGCAAGTGGGCCGCGCTCAACAATGGCGTATCCCATGCGACTGCCGATGCCGTCGTCACGCTGGACGCCGACACGATCGTCTCGCCTGACACACTGCGCATCCTTGCATGCGCCCTCGACGACGCAGACGCCGTCGCTGGCGCCCTGATGGTCGAACGCGAAAGCGGACTGCAAAACGTCATACAGCGCCAGGAGCACGTACGGATCGCCATGCACCGGATGGTCGAGGGCACCGTCAACACGGTCTCGGGACCCATCGCGGCGTTTCGCCGGTCGGTGCTTGAGAAGCACCCGTTCAAGGCCTCGCCCGTCGAGGACTTCGAGCACACGGCACGCCTCAGAGGGGAAAACGCGCGCATTGCCTACGCCCCTGCTGCCACGGGGTACACGAAGATGCCCACGACGTGGACGAACTACTGGTCACAGCGCCTGCGCTGGTCTGTCGGCACCGCCTGTGAGATGCGCCGCCTCGGGCTGTCGCGGCGCGGCCTCGTGGGGGGCATGGCCGTATCGGCCCTTGACATCGCGCTCGTCCCGCTCGCGCTGTGGTATCACGCCTACGCGCTCTTGGTGCTGCTTGCATGCATCGAGGGTGCGATCCAGGTGGTGGGAACGCGCCGGGAACGAGGCGGTGACGAGGTCGCTGCATGTGCGTTCTATCCACAATTGGTTATACTCGCATGCATCGCACTGGCCACGAATATAACGGCACTTGCCGTATCAAGTTCTCGCAAATGCAATAATTATTACAAAAATAACCACGATGATGCACATGAATGAATTACGGCTTATAAGACGTGAACCCCTTTGTTTCCACTGGAACATCGCCTATTCGATGTTCGACGAGGCAACGAATGCAGTCATTCGACGAAGGAACGGATGGAGGGACTATCATGAACGGAAATGAGGTATGGAATGAGATACGCTCCATTCACGAGACATACACGGACGAGATCGAACGCAGGCTCGGATCGTTCAGTGAGGTGTGGGCGCGACACGACGAAGGCGAGTTCTTGCGGGAGCTCTTCTTTTGCCTGCTCACACCACAGTCCAACGCCAGACGATGCTGGGAGACGATCGAACGGTTGAGCGGGGACGGGCTCTTGGAACGGGGATGCGAGGATGAACTGGCCCCCTGCCTCCATGCCGCCCGGTTCAAGAACAAGAAGGCGGCCTACATCTGCAGGGCGCGGGAGCGATTTACCAGGGGCGAGCGCCTCGTCGACGTGCTCGATATGTTCCCCTCGGCCCACGCCGCACGCATGTGGCTTGTCAAGAACATCGACGGCATGGGGTGTAAGGAGGCAAGCCACTTCCTCCGAAACGTCGGATGGGGTGCCGACATCGCCATCCTCGACAGACACCTGTTTGGGACGCTGGCCGAAGCGGGCGTCATCAACGAGGTCCCAAAGAGCATGAGCATTGCAGGGTACTGCCGAATCGAGGAACAGATGCGACGATTCTCATACCAGATAGGCATACCGATGGACCACCTCGACATGGCGATATGGTACCGGAAGAAGGGCGAGTTCTTCAAATGAGCTGCGTGAACACCCCTTTCATAAGGGGCATCGCGCATGCGAAAAAAAGAGATTTACGTCTTTTAAATCATTATGCATATATAATCAACACTATTTCAAAAGCTTTAAATATCTACACAAGGGAGTAATTATGGGAGGATTTACTATGACAAAGAAACTACAGATCTATAAATGTGAAGTATGCGGGAACATAATAGAGGTCGTCCACCCGGCCGATGGAGAGCTCGTATGCTGTGGTGAGCCCATGATAAAGCTTGAAGAGAAGACCAAGGACGAGCTCAAGGAAAAGCACGTCCCCGTGGTCGAGATGGTCGATACGTGCTCGTATCTGAGCAAAGCGGGTACCGACCTCAAGCAACCGACGATGGCATACGTCAACCCGGAGCACAACTGCAGGTACAGGGTCCATGTCAAGATCGGGGAAGTGCCCCATCCCATGGAGGAGGAGCACTACAT
>OMKS01003976.1_pt1 | contig 11434 bp, 13 predicted proteins | sample 1674721 | NCBI WGS metagenome assembly OMKS01 (sample SAMN06264996, study PRJEB25208) | sediment metagenome | isolation source: hot spring sediment | place: USA: California | collected 2014-09-02 | reverse complement strand
ATATACGATATTGCCATTGATTTGCGCACACTGTTTTGCGTCTCAACCAATCAACATGAACCAGAACTGGAATCCACCATGATTGAAAAAATGATAAATGATGGCTGGATTGAATCTGAAAATGTGTTTGGAAAGTGTCTCGTTCTTCCAAAAGAAAAACGCGAAGCAATTATTCTTGCGCTGGCTCACTCGATTATTAATTGGCGAATTACAAGCAACCAGGCCCGAACATTCAGCCCTATGGAAACACTGGCTGTTACCATCAGTCAGAACGCTAATAAAATTGCTGCTGCCATTCGGGCAAAACTAGATGAGGACAGTGATCAACCAAAGGCAAAGCCAGTCCTGGATGAGGTCGCTGGTGCTGATCTTTATGTTGCTTTAGCCGCAGGTGGTTATATTCAAACGCATCTTGAATCTGCTGATGCATTGGAACAGGCAGAACAAAAGCTTGTTGATTTGATTCGTGCTTTTGATTTTGAGAATCAAATAAACAAATAATATGTTGCTTTTTTATAAATCCCCAAACCGGCATGACCGATGACTTTGAAGACGTTGCCGATAATTCAAGTATATTGCAGGGAACGCATGTATGCGATCATTATAGCAAATATGGATTAAAAAATGATGGTACACAATCGAAAACCAAACCGCTTAATAAAATTATGATTATTCTCAGGGCGGTTGGTATTTTGTCACCATCTGTATTTATGATCGATTACATCAGTTCGGGTGTATCAATAATGGATCAATGGAATTAAACCGCGGCGGTGAAATCGGTCAAAAATGTTGGCTGGAAATCCCGGATCATTTTGATATTATCGAATTGGATGACTTTGTGATTATGCCCAATCATGTGCATGGCATCATTATCATCCATGATGTAGGGGACGTCCATGGACGTCCCCTACGGCGGCAACACATGTTATTATCAACGGTTGTGCAACATTACAAAGCAGCCGTTTCCAAATGGGTTCATCGAATGGGTGAAAGTCAGTTTCGCTGGCAACGGTCATTTTTCGATCATATTATCCGTAACGATTTTTCATTATTCAAAATCAGAACCTATATTCAAAACAATCCGTTGAAATGGGAATATGATCGGGAAAATCAAAATGGGATTTCGCTGGCAAATAAAAATAAATTTTGGGGGGATTTTTTAAGGGAGCAATTATAATTGATATGCGATCGGATAAATCTTTCAACACGGTTTTATCGTCTTTACGTCTCAAAAATCTTAACTTTACCAATTTCGCGAAGCGGTAGTTTTTTATCCTTTAATTGATCCTTTGTTCTTTCTAAATATTGCATCGTCTTGCGGTCATAGTAACGCTCACCGCAGTTTTGGCATACAGGAATGGTAATGGGAATATAAATAATATCTGAATTGCTGTGGATTGCTTCGTTGACCTGCTTTTCTGAAATTTCCGTGCTATGGCAAATGACGCAACGCATATTATTTTCTCCTGATTTTATAATCGATCCAAAATTCGGGATCGGGATGATAAACAGTAACAACAATCGCTAAATCATCTTCCTGACAGTAAGCACAGACACAATGTAATGGTCTATTGTTGATAGTATGCCCAAAAATCAGAAAGCTCGGATAAGGTTTATCGTCTGAATACGATTCAATAATTTGACCAGCTTGGATACACTCGAATACCTCCTTATCTGTTATTAGGCCGAATTCTTCATTTTCCATTTCGAATTTGGCATGTCCGGTATAATAGATCCGATCATTTTGAAAACAGCGTTGAAGATCCGAAATTTTGCTCATGTGATCGCTTGAGTTGTTACATAACTTTTGTATGCTATGAAAATACCAAATTTTCTTATATTAGTCAAGGATTATTTAATTCCATGAACAACATGATTACATCACCTCACTTCACCGGCACCCAGATCAACTACTATTTCGTGTGCCGGCGCAAGCTGTGGCTTTTCAGTCACGGATTGGATATGGAACACACCTCGGATACGGTTCATCTGGGCAAACTAATCGGCGAGGAGAGTTACGACCGCGAGAAAAAGGAGCTGGTGATTGACGAAGTCATCAAGATCGATTTTATCGGCGGCGATGGCGTGATCCACGAGGTGAAAAAGTCGGACAAGATGGAACAGGCGCACGAGTTTCAACTGCTGTATTATCTCTATTATCTCAAGCAGAAAGGCATCGCCAATGTGCGCGGTGAGATCAATTATCCCAAATTACGGCGCAAGCAGACGATTTTGCTGACACCGGAAAAAGAGGCGGAATTGATCCGGATTTTCGGCAAAATGACTGCTGTAATTGAAGAAAAACTGCCGCCGGAACGGTTGAAGGTTTCGTTTTGCCGGAAGTGCAGCTATTATGAACTTTGTTGGGTGGAATGAATGATAATTTACCCGCGCATTCCGAATAAATATGCACTGCCGCTAATATACAATGAACAATCATGTAAATGTGGAGCGAATTATGAACCAGAACCAGTTTTATATTGCAGCACTGCTGCATGATATCGGCAAAATGCTTGAACGGTCAAAGCAATATCCGTATGATTCTATCTTCAGGGATAAATCGAAATATGGTCACGAAGCAGTGTCTGCACAGTTCATGACGAATTATTTTGATACGGTCTCGCTTTGTACACCAGAGGCCAGGGACCTGGTATGGCAGCATCACCACGACAACCTGACCGATGTTTACAGGAAACTGCTGCAAATCGCCGATTGGTTGTCATCAGGCGAGCGACGGAAAACGGAGGCTGGTGATGAAACAGGCGAATACAATAAAATCCCGCTTAAGAGTGTTTTCTCTGCTCTGTTTGATCACCATGAAACCTGGACGTACCGACCGGATGCATTGCGGGCAGATAAGATGACATTGTTTCCGCAGAAGGATCGCTGTGAAATCGGGCAGGACGATTATAAAAAACTATCCGATGGTTTTATCAAAGAATTTTCTGGCATCAATAGTGAGCAACAGCTCTACGCCCTGCTGGAAAAGTACACCTGGGCGGTGCCATCGTCCACACCCAATCTGAAAAGCCAAACCAGAGCGGACATCAGCCTGTTTGACCACAGTCGCACGACGGCCGCGATTGCAATGTGCTTGCTGGACCAATTTGAACAAGGACTGTTAACAAAAGAGACTGTTCTCCAGTCCCAACCAAAACACCTGCCAGCATCTCAACAATTCCTGTTAGTCAGCGGCGATTTCAGCGGTGTGCAAGATTTTATTTTTAGCGTGTCGTCAAAAGGCGCAGCAAAAAGTCTGAAGGGCCGGTCTTTTTATCTCGAGCTGTTATCCGATATTATCTGCCGCTTTCTAATCCAGCAGTTAGATTTAAAGGAGGCGAATATTCTGTACAACGGTGGAGCAAATTTTTACATTTTGATGCCATACGCAAAGCGCCAAAAAATAAATGATGCGTACCGCTATGTTTCCAAATTATTGTTCCAGGCCCATCAAGAGAAGTTATATTTAGCGCTGGGAACGCTGCCGTTGACGATGGGAGATTTTCTCTCTGATGAAAAACAAACGGATGCAAAAGGCTTTAGCGAGAAATGGCGGCTGGTCGGCGAACGAACGGGATTAAGAAAATTACAGCGCTACAAGGAATTTGCATTTGAAGAAGTATTTCAGATGGTGAATAGTGATGGAATTCCCGAATGCCCGATTTGCCATGGCAGCATGAAAAAGCCCGTCCTTGTTACTCCGGAAAAGGGTGAACATGCCTGTGCCATGTGCGCCAGCTTCATTGACTTAGCAAATGAACTCAAGCGAGCGAACGGAATACGGATTAACGCCCTGGCAAAACCAGTTGATCTCACCATCAAGACTATCGACTTTATTAATGGCTACAATGACGTCCTGGCTGCACTTGGTTTTGAATGTTCGCTCATGGAAAATGTTAGTCATGATGCCACTGCGATTCGATTTAATGACACCGATTTTCTTCCCGGTCAGGGATTTCGTTTTGGCGTATTGCGGCTGCCGGGCGATTCGTTCGATGAACTGGCCGAAAGAGCCGAAGGAGCAAAAAAACTGGCATTGCTGAAAATAGATGTCGACAATCTGGGACAGCTCTTTCAAAAAGGGCTGCCGGCAAAAGATAACACAATTTCACGTATTGTCACTATCAGTCGGGAGTTGCGGTTGTTTTTTGAAGGATATGTCAACCAGCTACTGCAGACAGCCGAATATCGGGACACCATTTATCCCGTATACTCCGGCGGAGATGATACGTTTCTGGTTGGGGCGTGGAACCAGATTTTAAAACTGGCTGCCATAATCCGCACGCAATTCGGGGAGTTTGTCTGCCAGAATCGGAACATTACATTATCCGCCGGACTGGTGATTGTTGATGAGAAATTTCCCATTATTCGCGGCGCTGTATTGGCAGAGGACGCGCTGCATAAGGCGAAACATTATAAAGCAGGCGAAAAAGATAAAATTTGTTTATTTGATTTTGTGTTTACGTGGGATGAATTGGAATACATCATCAAACTAAAGAATATGTTATTCGCGCTCATCAAAGAAAAAGGGGAATCGCGCTCCATTCTAAACAAGGTAATGAAAAGCACAGTTGGTTTTGAGAAACTAATGGATAGTGCCGGCGAGGGAAAATTGAAGCTGGAAAAAGTATGGCGGTTCGCCTATTATATCGGACGAAGCAAGCACAATTCAGAAAAGTATCGAGAAATCGATGCATTGTATGATGAACTGGTAAAAATCTATGAGGATATTTTATTCAGACGTATGATTCATCAAAAGCAGATAAACAATGTAATGATCCTGCCCGCGGCATGCCGACTGGCAGAATTAGAAACAAGAAAGATAACCAAAAAGCAGGAGGTATTATAAATGAGCAATATAGAAGAAGCTTTTTCAAAGGCTGGCTTTTCGGGTCATGGTAAAAAGGACCGTGGAAAGTCATTTGATAAGGGCAAAACTTGGTCGCCCGAAGACCAATATCGCGCTAATATCATCCGCCATTTTAGCGAAAATTATAAACAATTTATTTTAACCAATGGCGGAGAGGATTACAATAATTACATAGCCAAAGTAAAAGGCTACATTCAGCGACAAAAAGACCAAATCACCACATCCCAATTACGAAACATCTTTTCCAAAATAAAATCCCTGGCTAGTCCCAAAGACGCCTGGCGGTTGCGACCGAATTTGGCGTATGTGGCGGGACGAAGTGAAAAAGCCGGCGGAACCAGGGAGCTTGTCTGGCTTTTGGATGAATTGATTAATGATATTAAAGCTGATGAAAAACTAAAACTTGAAAATTTTAAAAACTTTTTTGAAGCTATCATCGCCTATCACAAATACTTTGGCGGGAAATAACATTAATTTGAAAATAGGGAGTTTGAATTATGGATACCTTAAAAGCAAAACTATTCATTGAAGGCGATATCGAGTTGCTGACTGGAATGCACATTGGTGGATCATCCACGGCACTGGATATTGGCGGTATCGATCAGAACGTAATCAAAACAGCCGCCGGCGTTCCCTATCTTCCCGGTTCTTCGTTGAAAGGAAAAATGCGCAACTTGACGGGCAAAAAACGAGGCTGTAATGATTTAGATTTAAAACCGGAGGAATTGAATGAGCATTCAGATATTGCATTAATTTTTGGATTGTCCGGCAACGTTAAAAAAGAAGGCTTTGCCACTCGTTTGATCGTCCGCGATGCTTATTTGGCTGTAGATGATTTCAAAAACAAGAAGCAGACTGGTGTGTTCGCGGAATTGGAATTGGAGTATACAGATGGGAAATGGGAAAACGTAATTAACAGACTAAATGGAACTGCAGAACATCCCAGACAAATGGAACGTGTCCCCGCAGGTGCTGTGTTTAATTTCTCGCTAGTCTATTCCATTTTTAACGATGATGATAGGAAGAATGTTAAGACTGTTCTCGAAGCCTTACGTTTACTTCAAGATGACTATCTCGGCGGCTCTGGATCCCGCGGCTACGGTCAAGTGCGGTTTAAAAATATTTCCTTTGCTTTGAAAACACCTGCCAAATATGAAGGCGATAATTCTCGAATTTCTATTGGGACATGGGCGTCACTTGATGGAGATATGGTCGCTCTTTTAACTGACATTCAAAAGCATCTACCAACGGAGGCGACCAATGCAAATCATTAAACTCCATTGCGCCGATAACAGCCGGTTTCGGTTGGGCAGCGGTAGTTTGTTGGAGGTGGAAGATATCGTTCATTCTGATACACTGTTCAACGGCTGGATGAATGCGTATCTTTCATTATTCGGCGCCGGGACGCTCCCGCAAGTGCTGCAAACGTTCCAGTCCGGCGATTGCTGCTGTTCGTCGGCGTTCCATTTTGTGGACATCTTTAAGGGACAGGATTATGTATCCACGCTTTATTTTGTGCCCAAACCTTTGCTGCGCCGAATATCAATACCTACATCGGAAGAAAGTGATGGCTCTATTAAAAAGCGAATCAAAAAATTAAAATACGTTTCGCTTGACTTGCTGCAGGAACTATTAACCAGCGTCAAGACTGATGCCGAAGGCGAGCTCCGCTTTTCAATTGACCTGCTAGCGCTGACCATTTTCGCTGATGAATATGCAATGGCAGAAAGCAACATTCCAACCGAACTTTTGCCACACCTGCCAGAATTAAAAAAAATGCAATTTCGTTGTTTGATCGATGCGCCCAAGGTGGCTATCAATCGGCTGTCGGCACAATCAGACGACATCTACTATCAAACCGATTGTTTTTTCAACTGGCAGCAGTGTGGAAATTTTGAGTTGCGCCCGGGATTTTATTTTCTATTCCAGCCGCCGACTGATGTTCGTCTGCATAAACGGCTGTCAGCGGCGCTAAATCTTCTGGCGGACGAAGGACTGGGTGGAGAGCGCAGCTCCGGCGCCGGATTTATCGAGCGGATAGAACAGAAAACATTCGTCTGGAAATTATCCGGCGCTTATGCCATGCTGCTGTCGTTGACGCTGCCTGGCGCAACGAATCACTTTGACCAGATAATTAATTATCAATCCATAATTCGCGGAGGTTACCTGGGAACAACCGGAATTCGAAAAAATCAGGTGCGCATGTTGCGTGAAGGTTCCATCGTCAAGCTTCCGTTTGCCGGATCGATAGTATTAGATTCACCAACGAAATCACCAGCTTCATATCGTTATGCGCAGGCTGTGTATGTTCAATTTGGAGATGGACAATTATGAACGCAAAAATAAAAACACTCACTCCGCTTGTTATTGGCGGCGATAGCAGCAATACCATTTCACCCTATTCCGATTATGTCTGGGACAAGGGGCAGTTCTATTATGTTTCATCGAAAAAGCTGGAACAATTTCTCACCCGGGAACTGACCAACGAATGGGTCGATAAAATGAGCCAATCCATCAATAATACCCGGATTGAATATTCGCTCAAAGAATTTTTGGCTGAACATCAGATTCCACTTTCAGAAATTACTGTTCGCAAAATTGAACTTGTCGAAAATCCCAAACGAAAAACAATCAAACGTTTTATTGCAACTGCTGGCCGTCCGTTCATCCCCGGCAGCAGTCTGAAAGGCGCTGTTCGGACAGCGGTTGTCTATTCGTGGTTTAAAGAGACTGCTGCGGGAAGGAAGCTACTCCAATCGATTGCTTCAAAAGTTAAGCAATTTAAAAATTGCAATGATCGAAACGAGCAGAATAAAATTAAAAAGCAGCTTGGCGGTGAAGCAATTGCTCGGAAAATTTTTGGCATGCCGCAGCAGGATCCATTTAAAAATATTCATATCGGCGATAGTGAAACCATGGACGCAACATCACTGTTTATTGCCGGCGTTTATCGCTTCAATTTAAAAACACAAAAAACGGACACGCCGATGTGGACCGAGGCGCTGCCGACTGAATTAGAGACCAGTTGCCGCATTAAACTGTTTCCTGATGAACAAAGCGGTTCGTTCTGGCAAAAGGTGGGGCGCTGGAATGAGCTATGTTTAATGATAAACACATTTTCACGCGCTTCATTAGAACGGGAAATCAAGCAACTCCCGGAAGCTGACTTCAGTCAAATTGTTCAGCATTATTTTGACATGATCAAGAAAATCGAACGATTAACGCCTGGCCAGGCAATTATCCGCTTGGGACAGGGCAAGACCATTTTCGACAATACCTTTTTAATGCTCATCGAGCCTGATCCGATTTTCTTCCCATTGCGGGAAATGCTGGCATTGGGGAAAAGCCCAAAATCAGAAAACATTTCTCCAGGAAAATTTCCTGTGACCCGTTCGTTCATCGCCCAAAACCGTAAGCCGGTGGATGCGTTAGGCTGGATCTTAATTCAGGGAGAAATGGCGTGAAAAAAACAATTTTTTTTCTCATTGGCAATCGCCACATCCTGTATCAGAATCAGGAATTGCCAAAGGATTGTTTGCGCAGCGAATCGCAGCGTTTGCTTGAACAATACGAGACCGAACGAGAGCACATTAAACTTCAAATCGTTAATCCGTTAATTGACAGGTTTAAAGATGAAATTCAGGAAATTATTCTGATCGTCTCGGATCAAGGTAAATCAATTTATAGTCAGCGGGACACATTGTTCATCGGAGAAATTGTCAAACGTAAGATCGGTGAGTTGTTTGGAACCAGAAATATCAATTTAAAAAAATATGAAGGAAATCCGGTCAAATTTGAAGCTATTTTTCCATACATGACCCGTTTAATTAAGCAGTACGAAGCTAATGGTACCCGAAAAGTGATCTGTAGCAGCGGCGGCACACCCCAGATGAAACAAGCGCTGCTGCTTTTGGCAACCAACCTGCTGCCACCTGACGAAGTGGAAGCCTATCAGGTTGATGAAAAAACAGATGAGTTAAAGTCAATCAACTTAACCAGCACTATCCGCAGCGAATTTGTCAAACGTTCATGCCTTGAACTGATTAAAAATTATGAGTACGCAGCAGCGGTCAATCTGGTTAAGGAAAACCAATTTCAGACAAAGCAAACTATCAAACTGCTGGCGTTGCTCAACTACGGAAAACATCGGCTGACGTTTGATTTCATTACAGCCAATAAAAATCTCGAATATTTATCTGACAGTCGGTTTTCATCAATTGAGTTTGATAATTTAAAGAACTTCAAAATTAATATTCAAACGCAATATGAGAGAATTTTTGAACTGTACAAAAACATGCTTATTCAATGGAAGAAAGAAAATTATGTCGATTTTCTGGCTAGGCTTTTTAATCTTGAAGAGGATATTTTCTATTATTTCATCCATAAACAATTTAACATTGATTTGCATAATACCAAAAACCATGCGATTTTTATTGATATGATCCAGAAAGATAAAACCTTGGAGGAAAAATTATCATCAAAAAAATTCAAAGGAAAACAGGTCAATATTGCACAGGTAGGAAATCCTTTGCTTTTTTTTATTCTGGACGTAAAACCAGAAAATCGAAAAATATCCAGACGGTTGAACAAAATTGGAAATTATATCCACGAAACTGACGGAAAAAAAAGAAACCAAGGATTGGATTGGCTACGCAACAAATCCATTGCTGCCCACGGTTTTGAAGCCGTGTCTCGAGAAATCATTGAAAAGTTATATCCGGAGCCAATCGATCATTTATTTCATGATCTTGAAAACATACTGGAGGAAATCAGACGCGGCGAATCCCATTATTGTAAGTTGCCATCGTTTAGTGAGTTGAATGAAGAAATCGAAAAAATAATATTAAATCTGTGAGCGCCCATGAAACGCAACTACTACATTTTCACGCCGGGCCGCCTGCGCCGGCGGCAGAACACGATCTATTTTGAAGCCATGGCTGGCGATCCCCATGGGCCGATGGAATTTTCCGAGCATGAGGATTTTGAGCTGTGGGATGACTTCGAAGCCGAGACCGACGATAAAGACCGAATCCAGCGAAAGCCGATTCCGATCGAGGACGTGGAAGCGTTCTATTGTTTTGGAGAAATCTCTTTTAACAGCAAATTTCTCAATTTCCTGTCCCAGGCCAAAATAGCGTTGCATCTGTTCAACTATTACGGCTATTACAGCGGGAGTTATTATCCCAGAGAATATCTGATTTCGGGATTTCTGACTGTGCATCAGGTTCAACATTATCTGGACGAAGGGAAGCGTCTGGCGCTGGCAAAGGAGTTTGTTTCCACAGCGGTGGACAATCTGCTGCGCAATTTGAAATATTACAAATCCCGAAAAGAAGGGGTGGATGCCTGGGCAGATACTATCGAGGGCAACATTGTTGATATGAACAGCATTAACACGATAGCTGAATTAATGGGCTACGAAGGCAGAATGCGTGAGGCATATTACCGCAGCTTCGGACAGATTCTGGACATCGAGCTGGAATTTACAAAGCGGGTCCGCCGTCCGCCAGATAATATGATCAATGCCTTGATTTCATTCGGCAACGCCATGGTGTACACCACCTGTCTGAGCGAAATTTACCGAACCCAGCTCAACCCGACCATCAGCTTTTTGCATGAACCCGGGGAGCGACGCTTCTCGCTGAGCCTTGATCTGGCAGAGGTTTTCAAGCCGTTGCTGGCTGACCGCGCTATTTTTAAATTACTCAACACCAAAATGCTCACTGAAAAGGATTTTGATAAAAATTTGAACCGCTGTTATCTGGAAGAAAAGGGCAGAAAGGTCTTTGTCAAGGAGTTTGATGAGCGCTTGAAGACAACCATTCAACATCGCAAACTGAACCGGAAAGTATCTTACCGCCAACTGATCCGATTAAAATGTTATAAACTGATCAAGCACTTAACCGGTGAACAGCGGTATAAGGGTTTTCGAGCCTGGTGGTAGTTTGCGGAATTTTATCATTTACAAAGCCCAAAAAGGGATAAAAAAAATGTACATCATAATCGTTTACGACGTCGAGCAAAAGCGGGTGGCGAAAGTGTGCAAATTTTTAAGGCGCTTTTTGAATTGGGTGCAGAATTCAGTTTTTGAGGGCGATGTCTCCCAGGCCAAATTAAAGGAAATAAAGATGGGGCTGAAAAAGCTCATCAATAAAGATAAGGACTCAATTTTATTTTATCAGTTAACAGACCAGAAATACGTAGATCGTCAAATCATGGGACAGGACAAAAACCCGACAGACACAATTATTTAATAAGAATGAGGCGAATCCCAAAAAAGTCGTCATACCCCCTTATAAATAGCGTAATCACCGGTTGACGATTATTTTTGTTGATTTTTACCCGATAAATTCTTATTTTTTAGGGCGATTTTGGTGGGGGTTTTAATCGGACTATTGTAGGATTGAAATTGATGAGGACTTGCTGCGAGACATATGCCTCGCTTCTGGTTTTAATCGGACTATTGTAGGATTGAAATGTCTACCCAAGGATGGTCACCAGAGATGTCACTAAGTTTTAATCGGACTATTGTAGGATTGAAATGTTGCTGGTTTTGTTTTATCC
>OMKS01003975.1_pt1 | contig 11434 bp, 14 predicted proteins | sample 1674721 | NCBI WGS metagenome assembly OMKS01 (sample SAMN06264996, study PRJEB25208) | sediment metagenome | isolation source: hot spring sediment | place: USA: California | collected 2014-09-02 | reverse complement strand
AAAATAAGAGCTTAAGTACAGGAGTATATTTCTACGTTTTGGAATCTCAGCAAGTAAGATTAAGCCGCAAGATGATGCTGATAAAATAAGTAACCGCTGACATTTGTCGGCGGTTACGGTTGCCAGTCAATCAACCACATTAGCAAAATGTTGGCGGCTACATTGTTATGGTCATTGGTAATTTGGGAGGTCTAAACCAAGCGACCACAAAGGTTCTACAACCTCTTTCACAAAACAATAATCTCCCCCGTCCGCATATTGCGGGGAAATTGGCTCTTTATCCCATCTTCAAATGCAATTGCTGTTCCCAAATCGAGATTTCGGGAAGTGATAAGTTTTTGTCCAGGTTGTTCAATCATTCTTTTTATTGTTCCGCCGGTAAGGTAGGTTTTTAAGTCTTCGGTAGAGGGTAAGTCAATTTTGTTTTTGGTAATAAATGGAGCAAAGTAACGCGCACCGAGAGTATGGAAATGAACAGCATCATTTTTGTCAATCAATCCGAAAGGTGTTCCGATTCTATGAAACACACTTAGATCATCCGCTTCCCAACTCTTGTGGAGAAAGAAAATATCTTTACCTCTAAATAAATATTGATGTTCTTCAAACTGCTCGAAAGGAATTCCAAAGTACTCTGCTAACTCTCTTAAATACTTTTCTATTTTTTTACTTCTCGCAGAAATTAGTTCACGTTCTCTTGGTTTTATTTCTGCTTTTCTGTTCGCAATGGTAGTACCGGTTTTCCTCAGCTTAGCGACAAAAAATCCTTCGGAATTAATTTCCCACGGAACTATTCTTTTTGTTTTACTTAACTCGGAAGAAAACTGTTCACCGTTATAACTTGTAAATCCATCGTTGGATTTTACCGGGAGTTCAATTTCCTCTAATTCAACGGGATAGTTTTGCAGAACTTTATTTATAATAAATTCATTTTCTTCGACGGTCATAGTACAAGTTGAATAAACAATTTCACCGCCGGTCTTAGCCATTTTAATTGCACTTATTAACATCCTTAATTGAAGGTTCGCAATTTTATCAACTTGGTTTGTGTTCCACCAATTACTTACTTCACCCTTCTTTTGAACAATACCAAGCGCGCTGCACGGCGCATCAACCAAAATTTTATCGAAATAATTTTCAAATACTTTGCTGAGCAGTTCACCTTTGAATTTTATTACTCCGATGTTCACAAAGTTTAGCTTATCGAGATTAAATACCAATCCCTTTAGCCTGTTAACATTAGGTTCATTTGCATAAAGAGTTCCGCGGTTGTTCATCATCTCTGCAAGCTGTGTAGTTTTTGAACCAGGCGCCGCGGCAAGATCCAAAACTTTTTCATTCTCGTTCGGTTTAAGAATTAGAGGCGGAATCATTGACGATAAACTTTGTATATAGTATTTACCTATTGCAAATTCCAAAGTCTTACCAATTACTTCACTTCCTTTTAATACCCGGTAAGCACGGGGTACATTTAAAATTTTCTCCAATTCAATCTCATAAGATGATAGTCTGTTAACCATTTCCTTTTCGTCAATAAAAGAAGAAATTCTTAAATAAGGTTTGTATTCGCTTTGATGATACTCGATATACTTTGACAGAAATTCTTCGCCGAAAGTATTGTTTATATAGTTGGAGATGTTTTCACTTAACGAAATGTTCTGCATTTTAATGCCGCTTCAAGTTGAGCGAGTTGAATATATAGTTTGAAATTTCGGGGAATGATTTTGATTCCGGGAATTGCGATTTGAATTCTTTTTTAATTTGATCGAGTAAATCATCTAAATAGTTTTCGTATGATTTTACAACCGACTTAATTTCTTCTGGATGAACGGGACATTTAATCGAAAGTGGTTTATTCATATTTGCGTACAAAATATATTTTGCTTTGTAGATATCTTCAACTTTTAGAAATTCGTTTCCTTTTTCATCAAGTAATTCATAAGTTCCAAAAAGCTCAGATCCCAAAATCAAGACTTTACCGGGTAATTTAATTTCATCGGTTTGAGATGAAGATAAAAAATCACCGGGAAAAGATTTAATCTCATCACGTTTTAACTGCACCCAATTTTTAGCGAATTCTTTTTCTCTCATAGGACTGTTGAAATGCTTTTTTTAGATATTTATCAACACATTAATTTTATTTAATGTTTCGGAAAGCGCAATATTTGGCAGTTTACAGATGAACTCGGCATTACGAATTTTCCAGTCAAGATTTTTTACCTGATCTGAAAGGATTACTCCATCAATTTCCAAATTGACCGGCAGTCTAACTTCAAACGGATAATTTTTTACTTGGGATGTAATCGGGCAAAATAAGGCTAAACCTGTTTTCTCATTATAGATTTTTGGAGAAATAACCAAAGCAGGGCGTCTTCCGGATTGTTCATGACCTAATTGCAGATCAAAATTCAACCAAACAACATCAGCCCGTTCAGGCACATATGATTTTGATTTTACCAAACTTCATTTCCAATAGGTTCACCAAAATCAATTTCTTTATGAAGGTTTCTTTTGTTTATACCGGAAATCAATTCTTTTAGATCATACTGTTTCTCTTCAACCGGTTCAACAACAATCTTTTTGTCAACTAAAGTCAGGTTCACATATTTATCTTCACTAATCATTGATTGATCGGCAAATGCCTTTGGAATTCTCATTGCTAAACTGTTGCCCCATTTTTGAATTTTCACCTTCATAGAATTTCTCCGAGGTTGTTTCTACAACAAAGATACATTTGCAAATCTATTTTTACAATATTGAGGACAAAAGTTTTTACTGTCATTAAACAGTGTCACTTCAACGACTCAAAATTAACATCAACTTCCGATGGCTTTTCAATCCAATCAGCAATAAATACATTAGTTACGCGGCTTTCCATTCTATCAATATTCCTATTTGAAGCGAAGACAAGTTTTTTTCCGTCGAAGGAAAACATCGGGAAAGCATCGAATGTACCGGAATGAGTAATTTGAGTTAATTCTGTTCCGTCTATATTAATCATAAAAATATCAAACAATCTCCCGCCGTATTGCAGCGAATGATGATTTGAACTGAATAAAATTTTCTTTCCGCTCGGATGGAAGAACGGTGCCCAATTTGCACCGGGTAAATCTGTTACTTTAACAACATTCTTTCCGTCAATATCTGCAATATAAATATCAAGCTCTTTCGGCTCTACTAAACCTTGAGCTAATAATTCACTATAATCTGCTGCAGCTTGCCCTTTAGGACGACTTGCCCGCCAAACAATTTTCTTTGAATCGCGAGAAAAAAAAGCACCGCCGTCATAACCTAATTCATTTGTTAATTGAAGGTACTCGCCGGTTTGCAAATCATATCTCCACAAATCTAAATCACCTGAACGAGTTGATGTGAAAACAATGTAACGACCGTCGGGAGAAACTGTTGCTTCTGCATCATAACTTTCGCTGCTTATTAATTTTTCAATATTAGAGCCATCCGGATTTGCGACATAAATATCATAGCTGTTATAAATAGACCAAACATATCTTCCTTCTGTAAACATAACTTCTTCCGGGCACGCAGCATCAGTTTCATGTGTTGATGCAAAAACAATTCTGCCGTCTTTAAGAAAATAAGCACAAGTTGTTCTTCCGAGACCGGTTGATACAAGTTGATATTGTTCACCGCTTTCAAGCAGCGAGCCGTCAGCGTTCATCAAAAATATTTGATCGCATTCTTGCGAATTTATTTCATCCCAATCACTTTGAAAGACAAGCTGTTTATCATCAAAGCTAAAGTATGCTTCGGCATTGTTGCCGCCGAAAGTTAATTGTTTGATGTTTCGAAGATGTATTTCACCGGTGAATCTTAGTGAATCTAATTCAGCTTTATATTCATCCGATGAAGAACTACCGCATTGAACAAAAAAGATTGTCGAAAAAAATATAGCAATGGGAAATATTATGTTAGATTTAAAACTCATTTTTTCTCCTGTGGAATTGATATAAAAAGTTTACACCTGAGGTTTGGACCTTAATCGTGTAATGATAAAATACAACCCGGTGATTATTAGCGGAATGCTTAACAATTGACCCATGTTAAGAATCCACCCTTCTTCAAAATAAGTTTGATTTTCTTTAAAAAACTCAACTATAAATCGATGCCCGAAAATTAAAAACAAAAATAAGCCGAACATTAGTCCGTCTTTAATTGTTTTGTAATTCTTTTTATAAATAAAAAATAAGACAAAGAAAGTTGCGAGATAACCTAATGCTTCGTAAAGCTGTGCAGGATGACGGGGAATACTATCGACCTTAGCAAAAACAAATGCCCACGGCATATCGGTAGGCAGACCAATAATTTCAGAATTAAACAAGTTACCCATTCTTATAAAAAATCCACCGAGTGCGGCTGTAATTACAACTCTATCAAGTACCCACAGGTACTTAGCATTTTTAATTTTCTTAATATAAAAGTATAACGCACTTAAAATCCCGATAGCGGCACCATGACTAGCTAAACCTCCGCGCCAAACCGCAATTATTTCAAACGGATTTTGAAAATAAAAAGAAGGGTTATAAAACAAACAATGCCCAAGGCGTGCACCCACAACAGTACCGATTATCATATACCAAACTAATTCGGATATTTCTTTTTCAGGTCTCTTTTCCAACCTATAAATCCAAATAAAAATTTGGTAACCGACAATAAAAGTTAGTGCGAAAAGTACACCATACCATCGCACTGTAAATGGTCCAAGAGAAATTATATTAGGATCAACATCCCAAACTATCAAATGTGCCTCATTATTTCTTCAAAAAGTAAGAAACGAGATAACCGATTACCGAAATAAAAATTATTGATGCACCCGATGTTAAATTTAAGTAATAAGAGATAAATAAACCAAATATTGTAAATAATAATCCAAGTATTACCGAGATCAACATCATCTGCTTCAAACTTTTAGAGTAGTTTATTGCTATCGCAGGCGGTATCGAAATCAAAGCTATAACCAAAACAATTCCAACAACTTTTATCAGCATTACGGTTGTTATTGCAATAAGGATTAAAAGCAGAAGATAAATCCTATCAGTGTTTAGCCCGACACTTTTTGCAAATTCTTCATCAAAAGTGACTGCTTGGAATTTATTGTAGTATATAATTACCGTACCTATTACAATTATATTTAAGATGAACATCAATATTAAATCGACATTCGATACAAGAAGAATATTTCCGAAAAGATACGACATTAAGTCGGGTGCATAACCTTCCGATAAATTAATAAAGAAAATTCCAAGTGCCATACCTAAAGCCCATACAATTCCAATCAACATATCTTCAGATTGTTTTTTCTTACGACTAATTTTTGCAACAATACCTGCAGTAACTAATGCAGCCCCAACAGCACCTAAGATCGGATTGAACCCGAGTAAATAGCCAAGACCAATTCCACCGTATGTGGAATGTGATATTCCACCTGAAATAAATACAATTCTTTTTACCACAACATAAGAACCAATTACTCCCGCTGCAATGCTCGCAAGAAAGCTTGCAATCAATGCATTGACCATAAAATTATATGTAAAAAGTTCAGGCATATTAATGTTTGTGCTCGTGTTCGTCTAATATTCTGTGTGGTAAACCGTGTGCGATTAAATCAACGGGGCATTGATAAGTCTGTTCCAGCATTTCGCGTGAGATTTCTTTCGAATCGTGAAAAACTAATTTTTTATTCAAGCATGCAATCTTTTCAACGTACTGCGATATAACACCAATATCGTGTGAGATCATTATTATTGTCATTTCTTCATTTAGTTTATGGAGAAGTTCATAAAAGTTTAGTCCGGCTTTACTGTCGATACTTGCGGTCGGTTCATCAAGAATTAGAATTTTTGGTTTAACGGTAAGTGCGCGGGCTATTAGTACACGCTGTTTTTGTCCGCCGGATAAGTTGCCGATCAACTTATCTTTCAATTCAAGCATGTCAACTTTTCTTAAACACTCTTCCGCAATTTGTCTATTTTCCATTGAGTCCGTTAAATTCTTAGATTTATTTAATCTTCCCATCATTGTAACATCAATTACCGATATCGGGAAGCTGCTGTCAAAATTAAAACTTTGCGGTACGTAACCTATAAGATGATTCATAGAGGAAACCGGTTTGCCGAAAATATTTACAATTCCTTGCTGAGGTTTAAGTAAACCAACCAAGATTTTTATCAATGTAGTTTTCCCGCCGCCGTTTGGACCGATAATTCCGACAAAGTCTTTTTCCTCAACTTCAAAATTTATGTCTTCCAATACCGGTAAATCTTCATATTGAAAGAAAAGATTTTTTACTTCTATCGCTTTCATTTATAATAAGCTAATATTTTGTTTTCGATTGAGTAGAAATTTTCTAATAGATTATCCGGCAACGGGTTAATGACATCGGTAACAATTTTCAAGTCCTTTGCAATTACTTCTGCTGATTGTCTGCTGTGCTGCGGATCAATAAAAATTACTTTTACATTTGATTTTCTTACAACGTTCAATATCTCTTTAAATTCTTTTGCGCTTGCTGATTTACTTCCCTCTTCAATCGATATTTGTCTGAATCCAAAATCTTCTGCAAAATATTTCCACGAGCCGTGGTAAACTAAAAGTACTTTCTTTTTATCATCAATATTAGCGAAGGAATTTTCTAAATGTTTAGTAATTGTTTCAAGCGAATCAACAAAATGATTATAATTATTTCTAAATCTTGTGCTTTCCCCGGGAAGAATTTCTGTTAATGCATTTAGAATATTTTTAGAAATTAATTTCAACTTAACCGGGCTTAACCAAATATGGGGATCATTATTGCTGTAAGAAACACTATCGGAGAGATCGAATACGGTCATTCCCTTGTTAATTCCTTTAAGTTTTTGCAGCCATATATCTTCAAATTCCATATACCGACCTACTTTAAAGTAATAACTCGCGCTTGAAATTGAACGAATCAGTTTCGGAGTCGGTTCAAAATGATGTGGAGTTGCCCCTTCGGGAATTGAGCTGACTACATTGACATAATCTTCGGCTATTTTTTGTACCAAATATTTGTAAGGAGTAATTGTAACTGCTATTGTAATTTTATCATCATTATCAATTGGAGCCTGTTCCGAACAAGAAATGAAAATTAAAAGGAATGCAGTATAACTTATTTTTTTAAACAAACCGGGCATACCCCAATAAACTCCATATAATGATCAACTATTTTGTACTTAGTTTTTTTATTTACTTCATCTATTATGCAAACATTTTTCAGCTCGTCGATTCTACCGCATTTAGAACATTTAATATAATGACGATGCGAATCATTCATTTTTAATGAATATTTTGGTTTACGATCTCCGAAATAATGTTCAGTTACAATTCCTTTTTGTATAAAAGTTCTTATAGACCTATAGACACTTGAGAAATCAATTTTATAACATTCATTTTGTATTTCATCTAAACTGAGCGGTTGAATTGCCCGACTTAAAATATTATATACCTCTTTACGCTGATCGGTTAACTTAATTTTATTTTTATGAAATAACTCTTTTTCATGCATGTTCAAAAATAAAGTCTTAATTTTCTAATTGCAAGCTGTTTGCAAGTGGTTGGTTAGTAATTTGTTTTTGATTTATATTTGAGTCCAGTAATAAATTGTGATAATATGAACAACAAGATTAGAGTAATTATTGCAGATGATCACGAGTTATTCCGAGCTGGGTTAATTAACCTAATGAATAGTATTGATGATATTGCAATAGTTGATTATGCATCTGACGGTTTAGAGCTTGTAAAAAAATATGCTTCACATAATCCAAATGTTGTTGTTAGTGATATTTCGATGCCCGTCCTATCGGGTTTTGAATCTTTCAAAGAAATAAGAAAGTTCGACGATCATGCAAAGTTTCTTTTCCTTTCTATGTTTGAATCAAGTGAATATGTGTATTATACAAGGAAAATCGGTGGGAAAGGATTGCTTAGTAAAAATGTTAGAATAAACGAGCTTTGCTACGGAATAAGGCTCATTAATAATGGTTTAGAATATTTCGGTATGGAGTGGACTCGTGAGAAACTCGATGGTTTGAATGAAGAATATAAAAATCTTGCAGATGGCGTTATTGGTCCTGATATTTTTCTTACATACAAAGAGAAAAAAATTCTTTTTTACATAAGCGAGGGATTAACAAGCGGTGAAATTGCGGCAGAAATGAAAGTCAGTAAAAGAACAATAGATGCACACAGGTATAATATGATGAAAAAAATCAATGCATCAACTCCATCACAATTGATAGCCTTTGCGATAAAATTTACTTCATCTAAAAGCCCTTATTTATCTGATTCTAATCCTTCCAAATAAAATCAAATAATAGATACGAAGCGGTTAGCATAATTACATCGTAGCAAACAAGAACTGCAATTTCTACCCAGGAATCACCGATAGAATTGCCATCCATAGCAAACTTAGTTAATTCAAGCAAAGTTAATATTAGGGGAAGTAAAATAGGAAAGGATAAAACGGGGTAAAGTGTGCCTTTTGAACTTGCTTTAGAAATTATTGCCGCAATAATTGTTGACGATATTGCTATTCCGAAATTTCCTAAAACAAAAGCAATTAAAAACAAATCAAAACTTTTTATTACAAAACTTTCGAATAGTGCGGAGTAAAGAATTGTTATTGCTATGTTCATTAAAAAAACTAAAACAAGATTGAATAATAGTTTCCCCGAAAATACTGTAGAAGGAGCGGCAATTAATTGAAGAGTAAGCGTTGTGCCGCGTTCTTCTTCACTTACAAATGCACGGGAAAGACCGGACATTGCGGAAAAGAAAATTACAACCCATAATAATCCGCCGGTTAAATACTCGGATATTTTTTCGGTACCAATGGAAAATAAAATCACGCTGATTGTAACAAGTATGAACATTGCCAAAGCATTTATTGCGTATCTAGTTCTTAATTCCGACTGCCAATCTTTTCTAAATAATGAATATGCTTTCATACTATCTTGAATTTTTCTACATCAATAACGTTACCACAAAAAGATAGATCAACTTCTTCGTTTGATGCAATGATTACTAAATTATTTTTACCTTCTTCTTCTATTAATTTGTAAACAGCTTCTTTACCTGCGTTATCCAAATTTGATGTCGGTTCATCAAAGATTAGTAATTGCGGTGAATGCTGCAAAGCAAATATAAATTTCATTCTTTGCTTCATACCGGAAGAATACCCTTTAAGTATATCTTTCTTTCTATCAGACAAATTGAACAGGTCAAACAAATAATCAACTCTTGTATTATTTATTTTTATTCCCCGGATTTTTGCAAAGTGATAAAGATTCTCCTCAGCTGTAAATTCATCATAGAGAAAAAGATAAGGCGAAACAAATCCCAAATAATCATGCAGATTTTCCGATTCAATTTTTTTGTCATTAAATAAGTGAGTGATTTTACCGTTGGACGGAGAAATTAAACCGGTAATGATTTTTGCCAAAGTTGATTTTCCCGAACCGTTACAGCCGGAAATTCCGTAAACATTTCCGCTGCTCATTTGAAGTGAAATGTCTTTGAAGACTAACCGTCTTCCGAATATTTTACTTACTTTTTCTAATGTTAGTGAATAGTTATTCATTATAGATAACAAGCTTTCCTTTTTTAACAGTATCACCGCTTTTTGTTACATAGACATAAACTCCGGTCGGAAGTCTCTCGCCGTTAGCTGTCTTGCCATCCCATCTTACAACAATTTTGTCTGTTGCAAAGATATTCTTTTCACCTGAAAAAACTAAATCCATACCTATTGTATAAATGTTAAGTGATGACTTCCCGGATTGATCTGCCGCTGCAGGTATAAAGACGTAAGAATGTTTGTTATAATTAAACGGCTGCGGATAAGCGTAATCAATTTCCAATCTTTCTGTTCGTCCTTCTGCTGCAAGCTCGTTATTGAATATTACACTTTCCAAAAATATTTGACGATTATTTGAAAGAATACTTGAGTAGAAAAGATCGTTGATTTGTGAAGAACCGGATGCGTTGAATGAATAAAGAGTATAACTAAATTCTGTACGAGCTTTTGACTGATAATCACAATTAGTAATTATTGCAACCAAAGAGTCCGGCAAACCTCTCGAAAAATCAACAAACAATAAATAATTATTTGAAGAAGGATTTGAATTAACCGTAACTGTTTCCGAAGTCGGTCTGAAATTCATATTCATAAGCGGTTTTACTTTTGGATAGAATCTTGCTTCTTTAAAATATTTCCCTTCTTTAGCTCTTGAACCGGTGAAATAATTCCATATTCCGAATTCAGCTAAGTCTTCTTTAAATGATCCGCCATATTCGGAAATTGAAAGTGCAATTGCATTTAATGCGGAATGATTTACAACATTTTCCAATCCCCTTTTGATTATATCATAACCATATTTATTTTGAAGAAAGATATTCCAAATAGCTAAATCGTAACCGCCTCCGAAAGTTGCATAAAACGGGGCTTGTGGATTATTGTAATAACCGCTGATATAATCATAATAATCGTTTATTGTATCGAAGACAAATTCTTCCATACTTGTCGATAACAATTCATAATAATAACTGTCTTCGGATCTGTATTTATAACTCCCAACCTGTATTGCATGATGAAACTCATGAGCTAATGTAACTTTTGCGCCGTCAATTCCTTTTGTGTAATGGATATCAAAATTATTATCAATCACCATAAAGCTGGTGCTGTTTGAAGTAGAAGCAAAATCTGTCCAACCATAAATTGAACCGATATCTTGAATATAAATATCATATTTATCATCTCCTCCTTGAATTCCATCCGGGGGTGGCGGAGGATAACCAAGAAAATCAATTTCAAAACTGTAAACCGAATCAATCGCAATAGCTAATTCTGTTAAACTATATCCTACTTGATGAATACCGGTTGTATCATAATGAATACGGAAATACCCGGAAGGTGAGACTAAACTTTTTTGTGTTGAGGGACGTTGAAGTATGGATGCTATCTTATTTTGCTGATTGATATTAAGTTTATCAAAGTTATTTTTCAAATAATAAATATGGTTAGTACCACATTTTAATATAAGAGGTTTCTCCTCCGAGACAATTCTTTCCTGCTCCGAAAAAGAATAAGCACTCCAAAAATTATTAAAAAGTGAATCCGTGTTTTGTGCAGTTATGGTTATTACAGACACAAATACAATAGATAATGTTTCCCGGAATTTATTCATTTAATAACTTTAACTCTGTTAAGTTAGTTTTATTATTAAGCATAAAAATATAACCATAATTTTCATTAACAAACTCAATTACATATTGACCAATATAATCTGCTATCTCTTTATGCTCACGAATTCTACCATTATTGATGTTTAATTCCTGTCTCTTATACACATCTGACGCTGCCGACGAAGAGGATAGTGTAGATCTCGGTGGTCGCCGTATCATT
>OMKS01003974.1_pt1 | contig 11434 bp, 13 predicted proteins | sample 1674721 | NCBI WGS metagenome assembly OMKS01 (sample SAMN06264996, study PRJEB25208) | sediment metagenome | isolation source: hot spring sediment | place: USA: California | collected 2014-09-02 | reverse complement strand
CGATTCCCTCCGGAGGCATAAAACAAATGAGTCCAATACGAAAGTATTGGACGATTGTTGTTTTATAGCTTTTGGAGGGTAATCGAACGGCGGAGGCGGTATACAAGACGAACGAAGTGAGTACTTGTCGCCGAGCCGCGTCCAGCGTTCTTATGAGCGAAGCGAATTAGAAAAAGCGGGACGATTCCCTCCGGAGGCATAAAACAAATGAGTCCAATACGAAAGTATTGGACGATTGTTGTTTTATAGCTTTTGGAGGGTAATCGAACGGCGGAGGCGGTATACAAGACGAACGAAGTGAGTACTTGTCGCCGAGCCGCGTCCAGCGTTCTTATGAGCGAAGCGAATTAGAAAAAGCGGGACGATTCCCTCCGGAGGCATAAAACAAATGAGTCCAATACGAAAGTATTGGACGATTGTTGTTTTATAGCTTTTGGGTTTGACTATTAATTTTTTTGGAGTATAAAGAAAATAGGTCTGGGAGTTCTTTGATCTTTTTGGTTAAGATTAACTCGGCCACAGGAGGGCTGTGGCGGCAGATTTAGGAAACTTTGAAAGGAGTTTTGGTCATGGCTATCAGAATAAAACTCGATGTTTTTAAGGTTAATGGTAAATATTATGCCATACGTGTTCTTCTTGATCTGGTTCAAGATGTAGAGTTGTCCCATCTAGGACTCGGAGAGAAAGTATTTTCTATCACTGGAGATGTAGAAAATAGTACTTTTTCTGCTTTTGAAGAAAAGGCTCGCCAGAAAGCACGTGAATTGGGGATAAATCACGTTATCAACCTGGATCCCTTCTTAACTTGACCGAAGTTTGGAGCCTTTAGAAGGTCAGCCCGAAATTTGACTGGCCTTTTAATATCAATCAGAAAATTTGGTTTTTTTCTGTCTTTTGGTATAATTCATAAATGGTGGATGAAGAAATGAGAGAACTTTTAAAAAGGAATTTAGAGGCAAGTAAGGATAATAATCGTCTATTAAAGAAGATTGCCAGAGTTTATAAATGGCAGATAATTTTTTCTTTAATAAAGTGGGGGATTATTATTGGTTCAGCTTTCGGTCTTTATTATTTCCTTCAGCCTTATTTAGAAACACTAACCGGTACTTATTCTGAAATTCGCCAAATTCTACCTTCCTGGCCAACTAATAATGGCTAGAAAGTATAATGCCCAGGTAGCTCAGTTGGCTAGAGCGTTTGCCTGAAGAGCAAAAAGTCGTCGGTTCGAGTCCGACCCTGGGCACCACTGAGAAAAAGTCAACGAGTTGTTGGTCACCTCGCCGAGCGGGACTCGCCGCGTTCTTTATTAAAAACTGCCAAAGAACCGGAAAAATACTTGTGGTGAGTTAATCGAACCATCGGCTCGAACCACATTTTGTAAAAGAAAATTTTTTTATAAAATATATGCTTATATTTTGGATTTTAATTTTTATTGTTTCTCTGGCTCTTTTGGTAAAGTCGGCAGATTGGCTTGTTGAGAGTTCAGAGAAAATTGGCCTGGCTTTGAAAATTTCGCCTTTTATCATTGGAGTGACCATTGTTTCCATTGGCACTTCTTTTCCTGAGCTGGCTTCATCTATTGCCGCTGTTTTGAAAGGGGCAACTGAGATTGTTGCTGCTAATGTAGTTGGTTCAAATATTGCTAATATCCTTTTAATTGTTGGTTTATCGGCGATTACTGCCCGGACCTTACTTGTTAAAAGAAGTTTAATTGATTTGGATGCTCCGCTTTTGGCCACCACTACTGGTTTGTTTATTTTTATTAGCTGGGACGGAAAAATTGTTTTTGGAGAAGGGATTTTGCTTTTATTGGCTTTTGTAATTTATTTTCTTTACACAATTTTTCAAAGAAGAGAAGAAATTATTACTCCAGAATTAGTGGAAGTTCTGCCCGAAGGAATGGAAGTTAAGGTTTTGTCCTCACGGGTTGAAAGACGAAGAAAAGAGATAAAAGAGAAGCCAACAAAATTAAATTTTAAAGTTTTTCTTTTTTTAATTTTTGGAATAATCGGTTTAGTCATTGGCGCCAACTATACCATTGAGTCGGTTTTGAAGATTTCCGAGTTTTTAAAAATTCCCACCACCTTGATAGCTATTACCGCTATTGCCTTTGGCACTTCTTTGCCAGAATTGGTGGTTTCGGTTCGAGCGGCTATAAAGAAAAAATATGAAATCGCCTTGGGAAATATTTTTGGTTCAAATGTTTTTAATATCTTAATTGTGGCCGGAATTCCAGCTTTAATTAAACCTTTAGCAATAGATGAACTTACTTTTTCGGTTGGCCTTCCATTTTTAGTTATTGCTACTTTACTTTTTATTATTGCCGGGATTTCTCGAAGAATTCATATCTGGGAAGGAGCAATGTATCTCTTGATTTATATTTTATTCGTTGTCAAACTCCTCAATTTATTTTAGTTGCCGCCAATTCAATTAAGAAATCCATATATGGGATTATACCTCCATATTGAGGAGTAGCGCAATAGCTGATAAAGTGGTAATGTAAATATGGCTCAAATTTCTAAAAAACTAGGAGAAAACATCAAGCGCATACGGCTTCGCCGTAAAATGTCGCAAGGCGACATTTGTCGAGCAATAGATATGGACAGAAGCTATATGAGTGCGATTGAGGGTGGTAAGGTAAATGCTACTTTGGCGGTATTGGAAAAGCTCGCCAATGCGCTTGATGTTTCGGTTGATGAACTATTGAAATAACTATGAACAAAGAAATTGAAAAGAAAATTGAGGATTGGAAATTTATTCAAAACCTTGCTTTTGATGTTTTGAAAATGTTGTCTGACGAACAGCTCGGTTTTACTGTTGGTAAAAATATGGGAACGCTCGGCGAGCAGTTTCGACACATGGCAAGGGTGCGTTTTCAATATGCCGAGGCCATTGAAACGAAAAAAGTTGACAATGTTATTGAAAAAATTGACCCAGAAGTTGCGAAGTCAAAATGCAAACTGATTGAACTTTGGGAAAAAGCGAATCAGAAACTGCTCGCTGTTCTTCAAAATGCCAATTCCGATGATCTGGAAAATACAACGATTAACTGGAAACATTGGGGTGTTGATGAAATGAATATCCACGATCATTTCAACGCCTTAATGGATCACGAAACACTACATAACGGGCAAATCATCGTTTATCTCCGAACAATGGAACTAAAATTCCCAAAAAGTTGGGAAACTTGGGGATTGTAAAATATGAATGAAAAAATCTTAAAACATTTTCTTGAATTTGGCACTTACACCTATCCTGGTCTATATCAGGAAAAGTTGAAAAATGATTTGCCCGATGATATTCGGGAAATTGGTCTTTTGGTTCGTAAAAATTTTATTCACCGTACAACTCTTGCGGCTAGAAACACTGACACTAATGCCGATCTAAAGTTCGGCGACATGACGAAAGTCCCATGGTGGCGACAACCAGAGGACGACATTTTAGTTACTGCCGCCGCAATGCTCGCCGAACTTTATCGGCGAGATAAAAGAGGTTTTGTAAATGACCGCGAACCAAAAGACAAGTTAGTTTTAACTTGTCGCTTTGTCGCCATAATGGTGGCAAGTATTTTGAAATCAAAGGGAATCCCGGCGCGGGTTCGCGCTGGCAATGCGCCCTATTTTGATATGGGTGAAGAACTTGGCGATGTAAGCACTGATCATTGGATAAATCAGTATTGGAGCGAGCAGGAAAATCGTTGGATAACTATTGATGTTGACGGAAGTTTAAGTTTGGATCAAAATTTTGATCCCTATGATATGCCCGACGGAAAATTCGATTTTCCTGCTAACGCATGGCTCGGTATCCGCGCCGGAAAAATTGAACCGCAACACTTCCACAATGCCGGTGGTTATCGTGGTAAGATTGTAGTTGTTTGGTCGCTTTTCTACGATTTTCATTCATTAATGAACAGTGAGATTATCTATCTCCACGGAACAAAATATGGAGACCCAAAAAAGTTTGATAATCTCACTGAAGAAGATTTTAAGAAAATTGATGGCCTTGCTCGGCTCATGCAGAAGCCAGACGAAAACTTTGACAAATTGGTAAAAATTTGGGAAACTGACAAAGATTTTCGTCTGCTTACAGGTTCATTATTGTAATTGGCGACGAAAAAATTTTGGCCTCCCGCGAGGGCGCGGCGGAAGGGGGGTGTGGGGGGAATTCCGCCGCGCCCGAGCGTTCCGCCGGAGCGAAGCGGAGGCGGTCAGTTCCGTTCAAAAAATGTTCGAGCAGAGTTGTATAATTCCACATTTTGACAAAAATATTATTTCTGTTAGGATAAAAATATGGATATATTATTAAACAATACTTTCTTTTTCTTTTTTACCCGTTCCGAAGGCGGCGTTGTTTAAATCTTTGAATTAATACAAAAACAACCCCGCCCGAGGCGGGTTTTTTGTTTTTTGGTAGTCGGAAGCTATATTTAAATACTTTAAATAAAGCTTCCGGTTTCCAAAGGGGAAACACGGACTTGGTTTTGGTCTTTGATAGAAAGATAAGAGGAGAATTAATATGAACAGCAAGAAGATTAGGATACATAACCCCATGGCTGCTTTACCGGGTTTTACTTTTTCTGGTATAGAAGCTTATTCCACCAGAGCGATGACGGATTGTGGTGGTTTGACCATAATTGCTGATTGTCATAACCCGGTATTATTAAGACAGACTGCTGGTTATTACCGACGGTTAGGATTGGGTCCCGACGAACTTATCCTTGTCCAAACTTCATCTGATGGTGATCTCTATCAAGCGATTACTAAGGATAAAGCATTGAGCTCAAGAATAGTTCAATTGGTTAAGAAAGAGGGGTATAAGATAGAATTTTTCTGTACCCGAGATAAAGTAGAAGCAGACTTTTTGAAGTGCTTGGGCCTTAATTGGTCTGACACGGTTTCTCATCCACCCGAGTTGGCTGATTTTTGGAATAATAAAGCTCATCTGCGCTCTAGAGCAAAAGATGAGGGCTTAAGACACTTGTTTCCTGAACACTATATCATTGATAGTGAGAATGATTTGCTTTTGGCAGTTGTTACCATACTAGAAAGTTATCCAGAAGTGGTTATTAAAAGGCCACTTTGGGCTTCTGGTCAGGGGATGTTTTTTGGTAACAATATAGAAACTGCTTATCATTTTCGTGATTATCATGGTATACCTGCTGGGACGATAGTCGAGAGATCACTGGGTTCTGGACATTTACCAATGTCGGTAATAACTCAATTTTTTGATGGTCAAATAATTGATCAGTGGTTTACTGAACAGCAATGTTGTCTTAATGGGCAGACAATATCTTTTGATGGCTTTGTTATTGGTGATTTACCGCAAGTTACCGATGAGGATCTTTTGTGGCTAAGTAGAGAGACTGCCAAACTTTACAAGATAGTTCTAAAAGATAATCCTCGTCTAACGGGAACGATTAATTTTGATTGCTTACGTCTTGAAAAAGAGAGATTTGTGTTAGAGTGTAATGCTCGACTTACTTTTTCTTCCTATGTTCAAGAAATACGTCGTTCTCTGATGTCTTCCGGATATTCATCTAACAACTGCTTTATGGTTCATCGAGTTGATCTAGTTGGTATAACAGATTTTACTTCCTTACAAAACAAATTGGGAAATACCCTTTTTGACTTTTCTCAAGAAGAAGGTGTTATTCCAATTACTGTTGGTTGTTTAGCCACGAGCGGTTATTGTTATTTAATATCCATTACTCACTCTTATCAACAAGCTCTTCGAGTTATGCATCAAGCTAAATTAAAATTGACTCGATAGCTTAAAGGTGGGGCTACTCTTTTTGAGAGTAGTCCTGCCACTTCTTTTATCTCATATCATTATGAAATATCATAAATCATATATTAATTTAAAATCTCCTTATATATTAACTTGCGAACATGCTTCAGATTTTATTCCTCCCGAATATTTAGACTTGGGTTTAAGTAAAGAAGAATTAAAGAATAGTAAAGATCTATATGATCCTAATTCTCTGGATCTTGCGAAAAAACTATTTAAGAGTTTAAAAGCTAGCTTAATTTATCCTCAATTTTCAAGATTATTAATTGATGCTAACCGCAACCTGGACATAGATATCAAAAATTGCAATACCTATCATAGCGCTTGTCTCAAGACTGATTTACTAGTAGAAAAAGACAATAAAGAGTATTTAATTCCTATTCCTGGTAATAATATTTTAGAAGAAAAAAAACGTTGGGGTAAATATATTAAACCTTATCTTCTAGAAACTGAAAAACTTGTTGAAAAATTATTAAAAAAATTTTCCCAAGTATATATTTTTCAAATTCATTCTTTCTATCCTAAATATAACGGAGAAATTAGGAATGTAGATATTGGCGTTGTTCATAATCAGACAAAAATCGCTAAAAAATTTATTAATGAATTAAAAAATCAGACAGAATTGACAATAGGTGATAATAAACCTTGGGGAATGTCGGTGGTTGGGGGAGGTATTTTTTATAATCTAGCCAAAGATGAAAGAATAGAAGATATTGGTTTAGATATAAACAATAAACTTTTAACTACTGATAGAGAAATAGAAAAAATAGAAAAAATACTAACTACTAGTATTAAATATTTATAAGCATGAAGAACTAATACAGTCCAATACTGTGCGACTTGCCACACAGCTATGCGAGCGAAGCGAGCTCCTTTATTACCTCAGGGCTTGTCCCGAGGGGCTATATAAAACTAAGCCGATTTGACTTTAAGATGCTGAGTTTTATTTTTATCTATCTTGGGTAATCTGATTACCAAAAGCCCATATTTTTCAATAGCTTCAGCTTCATCAGTTTCTATCTCGGCCGGCAAAAGGATTGTTCTGGAAAATGCTCCCCAATAGAGTTCTTTTTGGAAACAATCTTCTTCATTAACTCGATATCCTTTATCTCGTCGTCCCTTGATGGTAACCATCTCTCTAGTAATGGCGATGTTCAAATCTTCCGGTTTAACACCGGCAATCATTGCTTGAATTATAATTTCATTATTAGTTTGAAAAACATCAACTGCCAATTCTCCTTCTTCTTCAACCCAAGAATCTTCCTCCTTATCCTTTTTTTTAACTTCTGTTGGTTGATTAAATTCTTTGTCCTCTGACACAGAAATTGTTCCGGTTAATCTTTCAAAAAATGATCTTTTATCTTTAGGCATAGTTATATTTTATCATTATTAATTATTAGAGCAAGTGATAACTTTTACTTTCTCAAAAAACCAGATTAAAAATACAGCGATTACCCAAAGAGAAAGATAAGTCAAAAAGTATTGACCACTACCACTGGTTATGATTATAAACAAATTAAATAGTGTATGCAATAAAGTAGCAAAGAATAAACCAAGCCAAACAAAAGCCTCTCTTTTTTCAGGTGATTTACAGAAGTTTAGGGCGATAAAGCCACCAACAATAGCTGAAGAAACGGCATGAACTAAAGTAGCGCCCAGAAAACGAAGATTACCGGTGATTAATATGGCCGGGTAGTGAAAATCAGTAAAGAAATGAAGAGTATTTTCCATAGCCGCAAAACCCAAAGCAGCGGTAATAAGATAAATCATAGCATCAATTGGTTCATCAAAATATTGACTATCAAAAGCGGCAATTTTAGCAGCTAGAAATTTCAACACTTCTTCAATTAAAGCCCAAACAAAAAAGGCTAGGAAAAGAATTTTAATAAGACTTTCGTCTTGAATGTCTTTTAATGAGAAGCCCGAACTGATAATTAGGGATATTTTTTGCCCCGCTTTCTGAAAGAAAGAAACATCATTTAGAGATTTCTGAATCATAGTTGCCAAAAAAACCATCACAGCTCCAAAGAAAAATGTTTTTAAAAGTATTCTCTTGGGCTCAGGCTTTTTTTTATCTTGTTTTAACCAAAACCACAACCAAAAAATAGCGGGTAAAAAACCGGCAATAACACTAAGAACTAAATTAATTATTTCAGCTTGGTAAGGCATATCTTTTTAATTAATTTTACCTTAAAATATCTTTATTTCAAAGATAAATTTCCATTAGCTATTAATTTATCCAAATTATCTTGACCATCTTTCAAAAATTTGAAATAACCGGCTTGGGCAATCATTAAAGCATTATCGGTAGAATATTTAGTCTCCGGGAAATATATTTTTGTTTTATTATTATAATTAGTTAGTTTTTCTTTCAATATTTCTCTTAAGGCAGAATTAGCACTAACTCCACCTCCAACAACTAAAGTCTTCAAATTATACTTTTCTAAAGCATTAATTGCCTTTTTAGCTAAAATATCACCGACCGCTTTTTCAAATCCATCAGCCATTGCTATTTTTTCTTTTTCATCTAATTTTTCTTTCTTCTTGATTATATAAAGAACAGCTGTTTTGAGACCGGAAAAAGAAAAATCAAAATCTTGGCTATTGATCATTGGTCTGGGCAGATTAAATATTTCTTTCCTGGTCTTATTCTTTTTAGCTAACTCAGAAATAGCCGGTCCGCCCGGGTAGGGCAGTCCTAAAAGTCGAGCCACTTTGTCAAAAGCTTCACCAATAGCATCATCTCTAGTACTGCCAATAATTTGATAATCAGTAAAAGAACGAATAATAGCTAGTTCGGTATGACCCCCACTTATAATAAGTCCTAAAAAAGGAAATTGGGGATTATGACCGGCTAGCCAAGGTGAAAAAAGATGACCGACCAAATGATTAGCGCCAATTATAGGTATTTGCCAAGCAATTGATAAAGCCTTGGCGAAATTTATGCCAGCCCACAAAGCCGGTTCTAGTCCGGGGCCACTGGTTACAGCAATTAAGTCAATTTTAGGTTTAGGATTTTTTTCTAGCCAAGCAAGCAAAAGTTCGGCTGTTTTTTCTTCACGACTTAAAATATTTTGGATTTCTTTCTTTTCTTCTTGACTTAGAACAACTATTTCTTTTTCTAGATTTTTCGTTTCCTTAATTAATTCGTCTAACAAAGGCAAAAGATTTTTATTATGTTCTCTTTTAGCTAAATTAGGAACTACTCCACCCCAAGGAGCATGAATTTCAGTTTGGGAAGATATTTTTTCTCCAATAATAGAGAAGGTGGGTTTAAATAATTCACCTTCGGCCAATAAGAGCCCTAAAGCAGTTTCATCACAACTTGTCTCTATGCCGAGTATAAGCATAGACTATTCTTCTTCAGTTTCTAATAACTTTGGTTTAAGTAGTGGAAACATTACCACATCGCGCAGATTTGGCTGACAGGTAAGTAAAGCTACAATCCTTTCTACACCCATACCCCAACCGGATATTGGAGGCATACCATATTCCATAGCCAATAGATAATCATCATCTTTATTTAAAGCTTCTTGGTCACCTCTGGCTTGGTTTTTGGTTTGTTCTTCGAATCTTTTCTTTTGGTCTAGAGGATCAATTAATTCGCTATAAGCATTGACTATTTCCCAACCACTAACTACCAATTGGAAACGATCAACAGTTAGCGGATTATCATCATTAGTTCTAGCTAGAGGAGATAGATCAAGAGGATGATTGATTAAAAAGACCGGATTGGTTAGTTTGGGGCGAGAAACTTTTTTGTATAAAGCATCTATTAGATTGCCTCGGCCGAGATTAATAGCATCTTCTAAAATTATTCCTTTCTTTTTAATTTCTTCTAATAGACTTTTCTTTTCAGAGAAAGCATCAATATCTATTCCCGAATCTTTTAAAACAATCTCTCTAAAAGAAACTCTAGGCCATGGGGGAGTCCAGTCTATGATACTTTCTTTACCATTTCGGTCGAGCATTTTTATCTTTAAGGTTCCGAAAAGTTTTTTAATGATAGTAGAAAGCATTTCTTCGGTTAGGGCCATATTTTTTTCAAAATCCCAATAGGCAACATAATGTTCAACCATTGAAAAGTCTTGTAAATGACTTGGGTCCATTCCCTCATTGCGAAAACAACGAGCGACCTCGAAGATTTTTTCATAACCACCGACAATTGCTTCTTTTAGATATAATTCCGGAGCAATTCGTAAATAGACATCAAGATCTAAAGCTTCATAGTGAGTTTTAAATGGTTTAGCTAAAGCGCCGGAAGCGGTGACAGATAGGATTGGAGTGTCAATTTCTGTAAAATCTTTTTCTTCGTAAAATTTTCTTAATTCTTTAACAAATTGAGAACGAAAATCAAAACGAGCTTTAGTCTCCGGATTCATTAATAAATCTAAATATCTTTGTCGGTAACAAGTTTCCTTATCTTTTAAGCCATGCCATTTTTCTGGTAAAGGACGAAGGGCTTTACTAAGGAGAGTACATTTATCTGCCAAGACAGATATTTCACCTTTTTGAGTAACAAAAATTTCTCCTGCAAATCCCCAAAAATCACCAATACTTATAATCTTCAATATTTTCTTATATTCATCACCTAAAATATCTTGTTTTAATATAACTTGAATTTTCCCACCTTCATCTTTTAGGTGTCCAAAAGTCATCTTACCCATTTCTCTGAGTAATATTATTCGGCCGGCAGTTTTAACTTTTTGCCCAACTTTTAAATCACGAGCTTCAGATATCGTTTGTTGGCGGTCAAAAAGGGGAGCATAGGGAGGATAACCAAGTTCTTTGGCCAATTCTAGTTTTTTCAACCTTTCCTCTCGTTCCCGAGGATAATTATCATTCATTTGTTGATTATATATAAATTCACCTTATTTTTCAATTTTTCAGAAATTTTAAAATTTTACCTGTATAGCGAGAACACCGTATTTTACTTCTTCTTCTAGTGAGTAATATTTATACATAAGATTCCATTCATCTTGGTTTTCACTGCCATATTTTTCAGTCGGATATGCTTTAAACATTTCTTTGAATGTTGGAAATTTTTTAAGACTGACCACTACTGCCTTTATTGTCTGAGTGGGGTCAGTTGCAAGTGAGAATTTAATTTCATCTCCGATTTTGATTTTTCGTCGCTTTTCGTCATATAAGCGTATTTCTATAGTCTTTGTTCCTCTTTTCATCTTTTTAAATGGTGATGGCTGTAATTTCATGTGATGAGTACTCATAAGAGTTTTAATTAAAATTAATTTTAGATTTTATTTTTGCTATTTTAAACGATTTTGATTTTCTGTTATAATTTTTCATATAATTCTATCATAGCAGTTTCAAATACCCTGTGGAATATTATAAAAAATTTTATAAAATATAGGCCTTTAAATTTATTACCCTACAGATAGGCTTTCCGAACTTTCTTTCGGTATTAGGTTAGTTATTAGAGAGTTGGAAATGCTTTTTAAATGCCTTTCTCAACTTTTTCTCCATCCCAGATTTTAATAGTGTTATCATAACTTCCCGAGACAATCCGACCATCAGGGAGGACTTGGAGGGTGAGGATGTGGTCTGTATGTCCAGAGAGGGTTTCGGTTTGCCAGTCACCCTGTGCATCTTTCTGCCAGATTTTAATAGTCCTATCATTACTTCCTGA
>OMKS01003973.1_pt1 | contig 11437 bp, 8 predicted proteins | sample 1674721 | NCBI WGS metagenome assembly OMKS01 (sample SAMN06264996, study PRJEB25208) | sediment metagenome | isolation source: hot spring sediment | place: USA: California | collected 2014-09-02 | reverse complement strand
CCCCTGTAGGAAATGAAGGCTGTCGGTATATAAAGAGTTATACCCGTTTTGTCTTCCTTGAGAAAAGCCGGACTCGTGGTATCCCAGGCGGTGTAACCCCGTGCCTCGAAGGTAGCCCGCAGCCCGCCGTTGGGGAAGGAGGAGGCGTCGGGCTCGCCCATGATCAGTTCGGCGCCGGAGAACTCCATAATCACCTTTCCATCTTGGGTCGGAGAGATAAAGGCATCGTGCTTCTCCGCGGTCAGATCGGTCAAAGGCTGGAACCAGTGGGTGTAGTGGGTCGCACCTTTTTCGATCGCCCAATCCTTCATCGCCCCCGCGACAACCTCCGCGGTATCTAGAGAGAGGGGCTTCGTTCCCTCCTGCACGGCTTTCAGCTCTTGGTACACCGTTTTGGGCAGTCGTTGTCTCATTACCGAGTCGTTGAACACGTAGGTACCGTAAATCTCAGTCAAAGGTTTGTGTCGATAGTTGCCGTTCATATGGATTTTCTCCTAAATAGGTTATACCAACTATGAAGCAATAAACATGCCAAGTGGAGTACAAGCAAGGTGCCCCACGCAATTCACAACAAAACAAGGAATTAGGTTTGTTGCTCGGTGTTGAGACTACCGTGATGTCAAGCTGCGTAGCAGATTAGCATACATAATTGTAGGAAACCAGCAATGAGGCTACAAATAAGTATGAAACAGGATTTTGACCTACAGAAATGTAGTCTTTAACCCTCTTTATGACGGAATACCTTGTATTTTTTTACAAACCCCGAAGGCCGGTAGCTCATTTTCGCCTGTCTGAGCCCCGGGTCGCCCAAGTCTTGCTCTCTGTTTATGTGAATGTAGTGACGCGCTAACATAGAGGCAAAAGAGCGATTCACAAACTGATACACCCCCTTGTACTGGGCCAGTGCCTTTTCGAAATGGATGGCGAAACATTTACCCCTGGCTAAAGGTTCTCCCAAAGAATAGGCACAAGGCTTACCATCTACATAGGTCAAACAGCCGCTGAAATTCAGCTCATCCATATGCTCAATAGCTTCTTTTGCCGCGTCATAATCCGCACGATCTTCCCTGTCGGAGACCCACTCCTCCAGCACCACCATGGTGTCTTGACGATTCGTGGAGTCGATACGTTTTTCTTGGTAGTTGTAGTTGTTGATAAAGGCGTTCACTAAATTGCGCTTCTTGTGAAGCTTCTTTCCTGGAAGGCTCGCCAAATCCCTGCGGAGGTAGAGGTAATCAAAGTTGTCTCTGTCTTCCACCACGTCGTAGCCGTTTTTTTCCAACTCAATTCGGTGCCCGCTGACCACCGACTCGGAAAGGTTCTTCAGATAACCGAACCGTTCAAAGAGCTCGTCGATAATCCCAATATCCGAAGCCCCGCAGGGCAGCATAAAAAAGCTCTGCCCCTGGTCATCAATTCCACTAATAAGCAGATGCTCATCCGGCAGGACGGACAGTTCGTACTTATACTTGTGGCGAAATAAAAACAGGTTGCCAAATGTAAACTCGGATATTCCGTCCCGTAGCATCACCAACCGGGGATGTAGGTCATCACGCATATGCCAGTCTATTGCTGCAAATTCGGGGTAATTAGGTATCATAGTATAAAGATAGTAATTATCTCCAAAGGCTTCAACAGTTTTTCGAATATTGGTGTTTTTTTGTGTTAAGTTCTTTGTATAGAAATACTTCTTTAGATACGATCCATATAACGTGTTAATCATTACATATATGAAAATTAAAAGTTATTAACACCAATTGTCGATAAACTGAGGAGACTATTGATGGCTAAGACTACCCTAAACAACATCGACCCCCAAAGGGTCCTACACTACTTCGAGGAAATCTCACAAATCCCCCGCTGCTCCGGCCACGAAGCCGCCCTTCGGGATTATCTCAAAAAATTCGCCGAAACCCATCAACTCGCCTGGCAGGAAGATCGGGTGGGAAATCTGGTCATCAGAAAACCCGGTACCCCCTCATTGGAAGATAGCCCGACGGTTGTCCTGCAAGGACACATGGACATGGTCTGCGAGAAAAACACCGACACCAAGCACGACTTTTTGAATGATCCGATCAAATTAAAAGTCGATGGCGACTGGTTGCGAGCCGAAGGCACAACCCTGGGGGCTGACAACGGCGTCGCGGTAGCCATGGGGCTGGCCGTGTTGGAGAGCGAGACCATCGAGCACGGGCCCCTGGAAGTCCTTTTGACCGTCGACGAGGAGAGCGGCCTGACCGGAGCGCTGGAGCTGGACACGACGCTGATTTCTGGAAAAATCCTGGTCAACATCGACTCGGAGGAGGAGGGGACCTTCTACATCGGATGCGCCGGCGGAGTGACTACCACCGGAATGATCCCCGTGGAGTGGACCGAAACCCCGTCCGACATTCGACACTTCAAACTTTCGGTCAAAGGACTGAAGGGCGGCCACTCGGGCGGAGACATTCACGAGCAACGGGGCAACGCCGTCAAAATTGCCGCTCGGATTCTCTGGGAACTGAAGGAAAAACTGAACCTCCGGATCTCCGGCCTCAAGGGCGGCGGCTTGCACAACGCCATCCCTCGTGAGACCTTTGCCTCTTTTTGCGTCCCCGCCGAACAGAGCGATCAGGCACGGGAAATCTTCAGCGAACAGGCGGAGGCGATAAAAACAGAGTTCGGAAGCCGTGAACCAGACCTGAAGATCGAGCTCACCACCGCGGACGCTGCTCCTTCTCGGGTACTCAGCGCCAAAGCGGGAGCAAAAACCATCGACTGTCTGCTCATCATGCCCCACGGGGTCGACGAGATGAGCGAGACTATCCCCGGACTGGTGGAAACATCGACCAACCTGGCCGCAGCGGAGCTGCTCGACCACGAGGTCAAAGTCCTGACCAGCCAACGCTCCTCGTCGATCAGCAAAAGGGACTACATCGCCGCCCGGGTGACCACCGTTTTGCGAAGCGCCGGTGCGAAAGTCTCTTATCGAAGTATCTATCCCGCCTGGACACCGGACCCGGAAAACCCGCTGGTCCCAATTTTTAAAAACACCTACGAATCCATATCCGGTCAAAAAGCTCAGGTGACCGCCATACACGCGGGCCTAGAGTGCGGCGTGATCGGCGACAAGTTCCAGGGAATGACGATGATCAGCTTCGGTCCCGACCTGCGCGAGGTACACACCCCCGCGGAACAGCTGAACCTCCCATCCTTGAAACGCAGTTGGGATCTCCTGCTGCGGGTGCTCAAGGAGCTGGCGAAAAAATAGCACTCCCTCTGAGGCCGGTACTTGCTGCCGGCTTCTTTTTTTTAAAAATTTTTTCTAAAAATCAAAAAAACTTGCACCGAAGCCGAGAAAGATTTATGCTTTTCCCATACAGATCACGGCGCTCAGAAACTCGATTGAGGAGACCAAGGCACATGCGAATCAAAGACATCAGCTTGAAAATCAAGATATTGATAATAACGCTCATCGGAATCATCGCCCTGGCGGTGTTTTTCTCCTTTTTGTTTACCCGATCCATCGGCGAGCAGGCGGAACAGTCAATTTTAGAAAAAAGTCACGCCATCGTCTTTATGGCCGAAGCCTCCCGAGAAAATATGGCCCAAAAAATAGCCAACGGCGTCCTCAAAGACTTCGACACCCTCACCGCCACCGGCGACCGGGAAAAAATCCTCCAAGCGGTCCCCATCATCACCGCTATTCGTGTGGCTGAGGAGAACGCCGCCAAAGCCAACTACCAGTTCCGCGTCCCCAAGGTCTCGCCGCGAAACCCGAAGAACGAGCCCACCGATCTGGAACTCCAGGTCCTGGACGAGTTCAAAACCACCGGAATAGAAGAGAAAGTCATCTACGAGGAGAATCAGATCCGCTATTTTCGCCCCATTAAACTGACCCAGGAGTGTATGCTCTGCCACGGCGAACCGGCGGGTGAAGCCGACCCGGTGGGCGGTATCAAGGAAGGATGGGCCGTCGGCGAAATACACGGCGCCTTCCAGATTATCAGCTCCCTCGACACCGCCCAAGCAACTCAGAAAGCCGCAGCCTTCAACATCAGCGCCATCTCCATAGCCATGCTGCTGGCCCTCGGTTCAGCCATCTGGTTCAGTATCAATAGAGTCACCCGGCCGCTCTCGGAATATATCGAAAACTTTCAAAAAGTCAGCCACGGCGACCTGACGGTCCGCTCCTCGGTGGACTCCCGCGACGAAATCGGCCGGCTCTCGGACTACTTCAACGCCTTCATCGACAGCCTCAATCAAATGATGGGCGGCATCCAAGACGTGACCGAGGACACCCGTCACATCAGCGAAAACCTCGCCTCCTCCTCAAACCAGACCGCCGCGGCCATCGAAGAGATGCGCGCCAACAGCGAGCAGATGAATAAAAAAATGAACAAGCTCGACAGCGAAGTCCAATCGTCCAAGGAAGCCGCCGACAACGTGCGCGATTTTTTGAGCAACCTCAACGAACAGATCAGCTCCCAAGCCTCGGCGATCACCGAATCTTCCGCCAGCATTGAGGAGATGTCCGCCTCCATCCAGAGTATCGCCCGGGTCACCGAAGAGAAAAAAGCCGTCGCCGAGCAGCTCGAACAGACCTCCGAACAGGGCGAGGAGGAGATGGAAAACACCCGGCAGCTGATGAAAAAGGTCGCCCAGTCCGCCGACGTCATGATGGAGATGATAGAGGTGATCGACGGCATCGCCAGTCAGACCAACCTCCTGGCGATGAACGCCGCCATTGAGGCCGCCCACGCCGGAGAGGCCGGCAAAGGCTTCGCCGTCGTGGCCGACGAAATCCGCAACCTCGCCGAATCCAGCTCCAACTCGGCCAAGGAGATCAGCAAGTCTCTCAAGGACGTCATCGACAACATCACCATCTCCGAGAATTCCACCGAAAAAACCGGCAAAATGTTCGAAGACATGCTCGAAATGGTCCGCGAAGTCTCCAAAAGCATGGCCGAAATGCAGGACTCCACCCGCGAGCTCTCCGACGGCAGCAACCAAATCGTCGAAGCCCTCAACTCCCTGGTCGAAATCACCCAAGAAGTCCAAGACTCTTCCGGCGAAATGGACAACCGCGTCAACCTCATCACCAGCTCCATGGAAACCCTCCGCGACATCTCCGCCGACTCCACACAGGGAATGCAAGAGATGGCCCAGGGCATCCTCGAAGTCGCCAACGCCGCCCAGAGCGTCTCCGACGCCGGCGAACAAAACTCCGAAAGCGTCCAACACCTCGAGCAGCTGGTCTCCCGCTTCAAACTCAAGGCCTCCCAGCTCAGAGACGCCGCCCAAAACCAAGCGAGCTCGGAACCAGAGGTCGCCGAACTCGAACAGCTCCCAGATGAAGGCGCAGAGACTTCCGTCCGACTTCGAAAAGATGAGTCTTAAAGCATAGGTTTAAACAAGGCGGGGCGGCTTATGGCGCTTCAAAATTTCTCTATCGCCAGTACACTTGGAAGTCCCATCACTTTTTTCTCTTCTGCGGATTGGACAACACTTTGATTTTCACATCCCCCCGGGCATACGTCTGACAAGCCAGCCGCACCCCTTCCGGCAAACCTTTGTCACCTCGCCCGCTCATCAAACGAACCCGTTCCGCCTCGCCTATCGGACTCAGGTTTTCCGCCCCCCCAAAAATTTTCACCCGACAGGTTCCGCACACCGCCTTCCCCCCACACACATGCGAAATAGCCACTCCATTGCGTAGCAGGGTGTTTAGGATGGAGATCGCCGGTGAGACGGAATAAACTCTCCCATCCTGTACAGTTGTAAGACAATTGGTGTTAGTAACTCGCTTATCTCTTGCCATACTCAATATTAACACTCATAGAAAAAAGGAACAGCAAAATGGTTGCCCTAAATGTTTCAATAATAGAAAAATAGTTGAGTTTTTAACACCAATTGTCAAAAAACTGTTTTACATGGGTAAAAAATGACGATACTATATATGGGATATGGAGCCCCAAAGCAATGATTGACTTCAGCACCCTACTACTTGAAGAAGACATCTGCGAACTGCAAAGCACCCTCAAGTACGACGCGCTTCACGAGCTCATCAGCGGCTCTACCAGTTTGCGAAACCTGCCCGACTCCACAAATTTTGAAGAAGAAGTGAAGATCCAGGAGCAGAGACAGAGCACCGGCATCGGCAAAGGCGTCGCCATCGCCCACGCGACCACGGAGCAAGTCAAACAGATAAAAGTCGCCCTGGGCGTCTCAAGGAAAGGAATCGAATACCAATCTATTGATGGGCAGCCGGTCTATCTGCTGTTTTTGGTAGCCAATCCGCCGAACTCGCAAATCGAGTATCTAAGCGTTTTGTCGGCCTTGGTGCGGCTGCTACGGCAGGCTCAGTTTAGGCAGAGCATCAACAGCTGCACCGAGCCATGCGAAATAAAAGAGCTGCTGGACCTCTCCCTGGCCGACGAGTTGAGTGCGTAGAGGCCGATAATCGCTCGCCACCTCACAAAAAAATAGCAAAAGTTTGATATTTTCCACATACAACTAGTACATTTTAAAGTACATGAAATACGAACCATATCGAATGCTTTTGGACCAGTTGTGTAAAAAAACGTCGGAGATCCCAATCGACGACAGCCAGAAGTTGGTGATTTTCAGCGATCTTCACATGGGCAAAAGAAACTCCAGCGACGATTTTTTACCGAACGCCCAACTGTTTATGACCGCTTTGCGAGAGTATTATTTGAAAAAAGGCTACACCCTGGTCTTGAACGGAGATGTAGAGGAGCTTCATAAACACGCCCTGCACACAATCCGCGAAAGTTGGGAGGACGTGTATCGTGTGTTTGACGAGTTTTACGAAGATGGCCGTTTATATAAAATCTACGGCAACCACGACTCGAAGCTGTTCAGTTTCCCCGACCTGCCCATGCGCTACCCCCTCTATGAGTCGATCCGGCTCACGTACAAAGAGAAAACTCTGCTGATTTTTCACGGGCACCAGCTCTCGTTTTATTATCAGAAATTCAACGACCTGATGGGGCTCATTCTACGTTATGTTGCTAAGCCGTTGCGGATTAAAAACTATTCGGTGGCCCACGACAAGCGGAAAAAGTACGTGATCGAACGACGGCTGTACGAATTCGCCAAGGAGAACGGAATAGTGGCGATTATCGGACATACCCACCGCCCCCTGTTCGAATCGATGTCCAAAGTCGACACCCTCAACTACGAAATCGAGACCCAGCTGCGACGGTACCACAAGGTGAAAAAGTCGGAGCGGCCTGAAATCGAGGACAAAATACACGAACTGAAGGGGGAAATCGAACGGCACGAGCAGCGAAGGGGTAAGGAGCTATCGATCAGCAGACTCTACAGCAACGCGACGGTTGTTCCTTGTGTCTTTAACTCCGGAACCGTCTTGGGCAAAAGGGGTGTGACGGGCATCGAGATCCGCGGCGGGCGGATCGCCCTGGTACAGTGGTTTGACAAAAACGTCGGCAAGAAGTACATCCGCGAGGACAGGAAGAACACCATCAACTTGGAGGGTACCGATTTTTACCGGACCACCCTGAAGAGCGACGACTTGGACTACATCTTCACCCGCATCCGTCTCCTGACTTAGGCAATGCTAAAAAAGAAGGGCACCAAAAAAGGCACCAGCATCGACAGGACAGCACCGTTGACGATCGCCATCGGTACGTAGGCGGTGCCGCAGCTGCGTTCTATCAGCGGAAGGGTCACATCCATGCTGGTCGCCCCGCCCACGCCGATGGCCGCCTCGGAGAGCCGCAGTTTGGCTAAAAGGGGGATGAGAAGCAGCGCGATAGCCTCCCGGATCACGTTGATTAGAAAACCCGCCGCCCCCAGTACGGGGTCGCCCATTTCGGTGATCAACACGCCCGAAAGCGAGTACCAGCCGAAACCGGCAGCCAGGGAGAGGGCCTTTCCCAACTCCAGATCGAACGCCGCCGCCAGCAGGGCGCTACCGGCAAGCGAACCGATGACCGTCCCCAGGGGAATCAAAAAAGTCAGGGGGTGAAGCATCGCCTGCTTGAGGTTCACCTCGTTTCGTACCATCTGCACCCCGATCAGAAAAAGCAGGGCGTACAGCAGGTAGCTGGTATACACTTCTCGAAACCAATCGAAGTAAGGCAAAAAGTAGCCGCACAGAAACCCGGCCACCACAAATCCAAACAAACGCAGCGGTTCGCCTAAGCCCAGAGGCCCATCCTGCTTCGGTTCATGACCGTCACTCCCATCGAGGTCACGGTGTCGGCGGAGGATGACCAGCACCAGCATCAACGCGGCCACGGTCCCGGCCACGGTCACCGCGGCGAAGCTGAGAGACAAAATTCCGATCCTCAGCAGCTGGCTGGTCACCGAATCCAGCAGGCCGATCCGCAGTCCCATCGAGAAGAGCAGCGCCGCCAAGGCGACGTTCATGATCCGATCGAGATAGCCGGTGACGGGGAGAATTTTGAAATGAGCGCCGGCCATTCCGGCAAAGAGGAACGAGAATATTATCAGCAGCGAGCCCAGAGTTTCCATGGCCCCCACTTTACACGGAAACGCCGAATTTGAACAGTACGCCCTTTGCCGGAAGTCTATGAAACCTGTATACTAATATGAAAAGAGCCGTACCCGGCTGTTTTCATTGTTTCGAGTGCTGCGAAGCAGCATGAGAAACTATTACAAAAATAGCCGTCCGGCTATTTTCACTGTTTCGACTGCCGCGCCGCGGCCCGAGAAGCTAATAAAGACTCAGGTTTATTGGGAGCGTCTATGATTTTTATACCCGCCATCGACCTCTTGGACGGCGCTTGTGTACGCCTCCTTCAGGGGGATTACGGCAAATCGACCCGCTACGAACACGACCCGGTGGCTTTGGCCCGCCGATTCGAGGAGATGGGTGTCCGGCGGCTGCACCTGGTGGATCTCAACGCCGCTCGGGGCGAAGAGAGCAACAACCGCCGTATAATAAAAGAGATAAAAAAGAGCATCTCCATCCCGATAGAACTGGGCGGAGGGATTCGCGACAAAGAGGATGTAAACGAACTGATCGAATTGGGGGTCGACCGGCTGATCGTCGGTACGGTCCTGGTACGCGATCCTGAGCGAGTGGCCCGCTGGTCCTCCCGATACCCGGGACGTTTCATCGCTGGCATCGATGCAAAGGACGGTGAGGTACGGGTCGCCGGATGGGAGGAGGGGTCCGCGATGAGCGACACCGAAGCCGCTCGTCTGGCGCGCGAATTGGGGGTAGCCAGTATTATCTACACCAATATCCAACGCGACGGGACTTTGCAGGGTCCGGATATTGAGAACAGCTTGATGGTCGCCGACGCTTCGGGTCTCCCGGTGATCGTTTCGGGAGGTGTCCACCGGGAGTCGGATCTGGCAGAGATACAGAAGGCCTCCTCCGGCAGAATCGCCGGGGTGATCAGCGGCAAGGCGCTGTACGAAAACAAAATCGACCCGCTCAAGATGGCCCGGAAATACAAGAAAGAAGAGTTCGAGGTGTGGTGATGGCCAACGGAGAGATTCAGCAGATCAAACAGTTGATAATGACCAGCGTGGACGGGCAGATACTCGATGTAGGGCTGATGAACGCCAAAGCCTACACCAAGAGCATCGAAAGGGGAGAGCTGTGGATTTTGCACCCCAACACCGGACGGGTACTGCCCTACCAGTTCGAGCATCAGTTGGAGAGTTTGAAGGACAAACAGAGCTGGTTCGAGGCGGTTCTCAGCCGCAGAGAGGCTGTACAGGATCCTGCGCAATCCTCCACTCAGCAGGAGGGCGGTCTCGACGAGCCTAACGAAGTACCCGCCGCCGCTCGTCGCGGCTTCGTCCCCGAGCTGGAGACGGCGGATGAAGGGGATACGGGCGACCAAGCTTCTCCAGGGTCGGCAGCGCAGACATATCCCGGACACCATGCCCCCGGCGATCCAGCTTTTTTTCCCGGGAACAGCTGCGCTCAGATTTTGGAGACTCTGGAAGATATTTTGCGAAAACGGGCCATAGAAATGCCCGAAGGCTCCTATACCACCCACCTCTTTGCCTCCGGTGGAGAGAAGATCAGGAAAAAGCTCGGAGAAGAAGCGGTGGAGCTGATTCTGGCTCCTTCGGCGGAACAGATAGTCTACGAGGCGGCGGATCTGCTCTACCACTTGGGAGTCTTGCTGGTGGCCGAAGGTCTCTCCTACCAGGAGATCTGCCGGGAGCTGCAGCGAAGACATGGAGATGAGGATAACAAATGAGAAAGCCCTACCTGGAACGACTCAAAGAGGGAGTACTACTTTTCGACGGAGCTATGGGGACCATGCTCTACGAGAAGGGCATTTTCGTGAACCAGTGCTTCGAACAGGCCAACGTTTCCGCCCCGGAACTGGTCTTGGAGGTCCATCGGGGGATGGCCGAGGCGGGCGCCCAAGCGCTCACGACGAACAGTTTCGGAGCCAATCCTATGCGGCTGAAATCCTACGGTTTGGAGGAGCAGACCGCTCTGCTGAACAGCAAATCGGTGGAACTAGCCCGTCAGGTCGCCGGAGACGATCTCTACGTCGCCGGTTCGGTCGGCCCCCTGGGGGCAACCATCGCTCCGGTGGGACACCTTCCTCGTGAGGAAGCCGAAGAGGCCTTTCGGATCCAGATGGAAGCCCTACGCGATGCGGGAGTTGATCTTCTTCTTTTGGAGACCTTCAAAAATCTCGACGAGCTGCTGCTGGCGGTACGGACGGCCCGCCGGGTCGCGCCGGAGATGCCCATCCAGGCCCAGTTCAGCTTTCGCCCCCACCGCAAAGACAGCCAATACGCCGACAGCCAGTGGATTTTCGCCCAGCTGGAGAAGGAAGCCGCCGTTGACGTGGTGGGGCTCAACTGTTCCACCGGCCCGGCGCTGATGCTCGATGTCCTGCAGAACAGCCAAGGAATCGTCAGCAAACCCATCTCGGTGATGCCCAACGCCGGTTTTCCCCGAGAGTACGAGGGACGTCAGCTCTACATGGCCAGCCCCGACTACTTCGCCGAGTACGCACTGAAGTTCCTCGACGCCGGAGCGACGGTTATCGGCGGCTGCTGCGGGACCACTCCCGAACATATCCGCAAGATGGGACAGGCAATTCTCTCGCTGGACAAGGGGCGGCACACCCCCCGGGTGCTGCAGGTCCCCCCTTTACTGCCGGAAGCTGAAATCAGCCCCACCCCTTTGGCCGAACGCTCGCAGCTGGGTGCGGCTCTGGCTGCGGGGCGCTGGATCACCTCCATCGAGCTGACCCCTCCCCGGGGGGTCAGCTTGGAGAAAACTTTGTCCAAAGCCAGCAGTCTTGAGCACAGGGGCGTGACCTGCATCAACATCCCCGACGGCCCGCGGGCTTCCAGTCGGATAGCCGCGCTGGTCACCGCCCTGGCCATCGAAGGGATCGGTAGTATCGAGACCATGCCCCACCTGACCTGCCGGGACAAAAACATCATCGGCCTGCAG
>OMKS01003970.1_pt1 | contig 11441 bp, 11 predicted proteins | sample 1674721 | NCBI WGS metagenome assembly OMKS01 (sample SAMN06264996, study PRJEB25208) | sediment metagenome | isolation source: hot spring sediment | place: USA: California | collected 2014-09-02 | reverse complement strand
CGGTGGAAGGGAGAGCGCAGAGAGCGGGATATCCGGACCAAAATTCTCGAGCAGGTCCGCGAAAAACGCAAATCAGCTGGTCTGAAGGAGGCGAAAGTCATCGTCGCGGGAGGCAGGGGCGTCGGCTCTGAAAAAGGATGGGGGAAGATTTTCGAGCTGGCGGAAGCCCTGGGCGGAGAGGTCGCCGGTACGAGGATCGTGGTGGAAAACGGCTGGCTTCCGGCCGAACGTCAGGTGGGTCAGACCGGGCAATCTGTCAGGCCCGAGCTCTACATCGCCTGCGGGCTTTCCGGGGCGATTCAGCACCGCGCCGGCATGGCCGATTCGCGATATATCGTGGCTATCAATAGAGACGCCAGGGCGCCGATATTTCAGGTGGCCGACTGGGGGATCGTCGCAGATTTGCACGACGTGGTGCCCGCGCTGATCAACGGGCTAAACGCTACAAGTTGACTTTGACGCTTTCAGGAACCGGGGATTGAACATGGTCAGATCCAATGCCGAGGAAATGGTCAAAAAAGTAATGGCGCGTTTTGTGGACAGGGAGATCATCCCTGTCGCCGGGGAGCTGGATTCATCCGGTGTTTTTCCGCGCGAGCATTTCGAAAAACTCGCCCGTATGGGGGTGTTGGGGATACGTTACCCTGTAAAGGCAGGGGGTTCCGGAGGGACTACGACCCAGTTCTGCATCGCGATGCAGGAACTGGCACGCGGGCTCATGAGCCTTGCAGCGATGACCGCAATGCAGTGCCTGATGGGAACGAACGGCCTGTATCTCTATGGTACGAAACAAATGCACGAGGAGTATTTGAAGCCTGCCCTCAGAGGTGAGAAGATAGGCGCTTTTCAGCTGACCGAACCGGAGGCCGGGGGGGATCTCGGCAGTGTCAGGACTTTGGCCAGAAAGGTGTCCGACGGCTGGGTCATAAACGGCATGAAAACTTGGTCCACCAGCGGGCCTTACGGGGATTTCCACACTGTGCTGTGCCAGACGGATCCGGAGAAGGGCCTGAAAGGGTTGATGTTTTTTTTCATTCCCTCCGATACGCCCGGTTTTGTGGCCAGCAAAAAGTTCGAAACGCTCGGGACGCGAAATTCGGCGCTTTCAGAGATTTATTTCAACGATTGCCACGTCCCCGACGAATTCATGCTGGGGGAACTGGGTCGCGGGCTGGACGTGCTGCTGACTATACTGGCCGAAATCCGCATAATGACTGCAGCCCTGGCTCTTGGTCTTCATCGGGCCGCGATGAATGCTTCCATCCAATATGCCAAGGAACGGATCGCGTTTGGAAAACCCATCGGAAAATACCAGCTGATTCAGTCGAAGATAACCGACATGGCCGTCAATCTGGAAGCCGGGAGCTTGATGGTGGAAAAAGTCACCCGTCTCATCGATAATAAAGTCTCATGCCTGAACGAGGCCACGATGGCAAAATATTTCACGACCGAATCCGCGTGCAGCGCCTGTGACCAGGCGACGAGGATATTCGGCGCCTATGCCTATTCTATGGAATATGACGTACAGCGCTTTTACCGGGACAACCGCTTTCTTTTGTACGGCGGCGGAACCCATGAGGTGCTGCAGACAACGATTGCCAGGCAGTATTTGAAATGATGCATTTATCGTGAATTAATGGAAGAGAGCGAGGAGAAAATGGCGGGCAGAAAAATACGGGTGCTTCTGGCAAAACCAGGGCTTGACGGTCATGACAGGGGTGCGAAGGTTGTGGCCCATGCACTGCGGGAGGCAGGGATGGAAGTGATTTACACGGGGCTGCATCAACCCGTGGAAAGTATCGTCAACCAGGCCGTTCAGGAGGATGTCGACGTGGTCGGGCTTTCGATCATGTCCGGAGCCCATATCCCAATCTGCAGGAAGCTGATGAAGCTTATTGCCGAACAGGACGCCGGGGATAAAATTGTCGTGGTCGGCGGGGTTATACCGAGCAAAGATATTGAAGATCTGAAGAAAATCGGCATCCGTGGGGTTTTTCCCGGCGGAGCCCAATTTTCGGAGATCGTGGAATTTATCGAGAAGGAAGCTGAGGGAGCGCGGTAAAAACCGTAAAGCCCGAAGCCCGGGAAAGGAGAAGGGTGAGCCCATGGGCACTGCCACTTATATCAGGGACGAAAAGGATGCCATCCAGGATGTAATCCTTGAATCAGGCATCAAGGTCAAACCGGTTTACGGCCCGGAGGATCTTTCGAGAATCGGGTTCGATTACCGTAGTGATCTGGGGGATCCGGGCGAGTTCCCATATACCAGGAGCATCCATCCGCTGGGGTATCGCAGCCGCAACTGGACGACGAGGCAATACACCGGGTTCGGCACTCCGGAGGAGACCAACGAACGTTTCAAATTGATGATAGGTCACGGCCAGACCGGTTTGAATGTGGCCTTCGATCTCCCGACCCAGATGGGATACGACTCGGACCACCCAATGGCCGAAGGCGAGGTGGGCAGGGTCGGAATGGCGGTGGACTCACTCCGGGATTTCGAAACCGCCTTCGAAGGCATCGCACTTGACCGGATCGGGGCCGGGTTGACCATCAACGCGGTGGCCTCTGTGATGCTCGCTATGTATCAGGCGGTGGCCGAAAAGGCCGGTTATGCCAGAGACAGGATCTCCGCGACCCCCCAGAATGACATCTTGAAGGAAATCGTAGGAAGAGGAGCGTGGATTTATCCGGTTGAACCTTCGGTGAGGCTGATCGGGGATACGATCGAATATTCGATGAAAGAACTGCCCCGGTGCAACCCTGTTTCGATAGCCGGCTACCACATAAGGGAGAGCGGGTGCACGCCCGCCCAGGAGATTTCCTACGCCTTCATGATTGCCTTCGCCTACATAGACGAGGTGGTGGGCCGGGGGTACCGGGCCGAGGATTTCGTGGGGCGTTTCACATTCAACCTGAACGTGTTCGGGAATCTCTGGGAAACGGTTGCCAAGTTCAGGGCCGCCAGGAAGCTTTGGGCGAAGCTTCTTCGCGAACGTTATGGAGTGCAACGGGAGAAATCCCTTTTTCTCCGGGGCATATTCGGAGGAGGCGGCTCAGGAATGACCAAGCAGCAGCCGGAAAACAACATCGTAAGAGGGGCATACTACGCCCTTGCCGCCGCCCTTTCCGGTGCCCAGACCACAGCCCTTTGCTCTTTCGACGAAGCCTACACAATACCCACTGAACGCGCCGCATTGCTGTCTTTGCGCACGTTCCAGATTCTCATGGATGAGATCGGGTTGAGGGATACCGTGGATCCGCTCGGAGGCTCCTATTTCATCGAGACACTCACCAGCGAGATGGAAGAGAAAATTCTCGAGGAGATGGAGAAAGTCGAAAAGGCGGGGGGGCATGATAGAGGCCGTTTCATCGGGGTACGTCCAGCGGGAAGTGGCCCGCAGGGCCTATGAATACGAAAAGAAGCTCCAGAGCGGCGAGGTGATAAAGGTTGGGGTTAACAAGCATACCGAAGGTGTGGATATGGAAGTTGAGCTCCATGAATATAACGAACGATGGGCCCAGCTCCAGATCAACAGGCTCGAGGAGCTCAAGGAAGGGCGGGACGGCCGGGCGGTCGTTGAGGCGCTTAAGGCTCTCGAGAAGACCGCGCGCGATAAGGAAAACGTGATGCCCAACCTTGTCGAGTGCTGCAAGGCTTATGCAACTGTAGGAGAAATGGCGGATGTGTTCCGCAATGTATTCGGCGAGTATATAGAGCCGAGTATTTTTTAAGAATTCACCTCTATTGGACTTTCCTTCTTTTGGGAGCGAACGCAGGTGGTCAGCAAATCTGTTGAATTTGATTTTAAGAATTTGGGAACTGTTCCTGCAAGAAGGTCCATGGGTGAGTATGTTTATCAAAATCTGAAGCAGGCGATCGTTCTGGGGGACATGGCGCCCGGAAGCCGCGTGGTTGAAAGCCGTGTCGCCGAGGCTATGAACATCAGCCGCACACCGGTCAGGGAGGCGATTCATAAGCTGGAACGGGAAGGGTTTTTGAAACGTTCTCCGGCCGGCGGGCTGGCGGTGGCAGGGTTAAGCAAGGTAGAGATACAAGAGGTCTTTGAAATCAGGAGCGTCCTTGAAAGCTATGCTGCACGCCTGGCAGCGATGCGCCATCGAGGGAAGGACCTGGCGCCGCTCGAGACTAAAATTCGTGAATTTGACGTTATCCTTGAACAAGGGCGACTGGAAGCTCTTCCCGAGGTCAACACAAATTTCCATGACATGCTCTACGGGCTCAGCCGCAGCCCGAAATTGATTGAGATGATCAATGATCTGAGAGACCAGATCCAACGTTTCAGGGTTATTATTTTAAAAAGACAGAGCTGGGCCGGGCGAAGTAACGAAGATCATAAAATGATACTTCATTTTATGAAAAAGAGGGATGAAGAAGGCGTTGTCCGGGTGATGCGGGAACATATGCTGCGGGGACAGGATATTGTGCTGCAGGAATTCGACCGCGGGCAGGGTTGAATTTTTCGGTTGGGTTTTGATCTTCCGGCACGAATAGTTTAGAATCCAATTTGGTTTGGGAAAGGAGGTGGTGCAGGCAGGTCCTGGGAAGAGATGTGAACCTTTTGCACTGATTAAGGAGGTCAGAGAGATGAAACGGACAATAATTTTTATGCTGGCCGGACTTTTTGTTGCAACCCTGTTATGTGTAACCTCGGCTCCGACGACTGCCGTTGCAGGTCCGATCAAGCTGAGTTACGCAAATTTCCCCCCCGCCCCCACTTTCCCATGCGTTCAGATGGAACGATGGAAAAAGGAGGTGGAGAAGCGGACCGGAGGAAAAGTGGCGATTGACACCTATCCAGGAGGAACCCTGCTTGATGCCAAGAATATGATGGACGGCGTGATCGCCGGCCAGGCGGACATCGGGTGCCTTTGTATGGCCTATCAGCCGGGACGATTCATTGTCACAAATGCCACGGCCCTGCCTCTGGGTTTCCCCGATGCCGAATCCGCCAGTCTTGCGCTGTGGTCGCTCTATCAAAAATACCAACCCGAGGAATTCCGCAAAGTGAAGGTGCTTGCAATGTTCGCCTGCGCCCCTGCCAACATATACGCCAAGAAAAAGGTGGCCAACCTGGAGGATCTGAGAGGCCTTGAGCTTCGCGCATCCGGAGGTGTTGCCGAGGTTTTGAAGGCCCTTGGAGCGACCCCCGTGGGAATGCCCCAGTCAGAAGCGCCCGAAGCGCTCCAGAAAGGGGTTGTCCAGGGAGCCGCCTCTTCGCTCGAAACACTTATGGATTTTAAATACGCCGAAATGTGCCGTCACGTGACGATTTTCAACGGCCCCGTATATCCTTTTTCCGTGGTTATGAACCAGAAAGCCTGGGATTCCCTCCCGGAAGATGTTCAGAAGGTCATGGATGACCTCCGGCTGGAGCAGTCTGAGTGGACGGGAAAATACATGGATGATCACGTGAACAAGTCGATCGAGTGGTCCAAAGAGAATTACGACATAGAGATCACGCACTTGTCCGTCGAAGAAAAGGCGCGATGGGACGAAAAACTCTCGCCGATCATTGATCAATGGATAGAGTCGGCTGAAGGCAAGGGTATCCCGGGTGGGGAAATCGTTGCATATCTGCGAAGTTTTCTCAAAAACTAGCTGGTGCCCGCCCGTCTTCCCGAAGCGGAAGACGGGTTCGAACACACATTGAGAATCCCGGAAGTTGGGGGAAGGAGGTTTATGGGACTTCTTTCCAGGATGAGCGAAGTGGCGAACGGTATCCTGATCGGTCTCGCCGGCATACTCCTTGTGGCAACCGTTTTTCTAACCTGCGCGAACATTTTCCTGCGTGTTGTCTGGGTTCCGATAGACGGCACTTTTGAACTGGTGGGATTTTTTGGTGCGGTGGTGACAGCTTTTGCACTGGGCTACACCCACATGCGCAAAGGGCATATAGCGATAGACATCCTAACCATGCAATATTCCGCTCGCTTCCAGAAGCTTATTTTTGGTCTCAACGGGCTCATCTGTGCATTGTTTTTCACGGTTTGCGGATGGAGAATAGGGGTCTGGGCCGGGACGATAAGAGCGGAAGGTGAGGTCACCGAAACCTTGAGAATAATTTTCCATCCGTTCATATATTGTGTTGCCTTCGGATGCTTTATTCTCGCCTTCATTTTGTTCATCGATTTCCTGGGGATTTTTTTCCGGAAGAAAGGAATCTGAGGCATGGACCTGGCGGTGACCGGAATTCTGGGCATCATCATTCTCATCCTGATTATTTTTCTGCTGGGGATGCCTGTAGGGTTTGCAATGGCCGTGGTGGGCTTTTGCGGGTACTGGTATATGGTTTCCTTCGAGGCTGCGCTCTATATGGCGGCGACCGACGTGTGGGGCACCTTTTCGAAATACGGATTGACTGTTATACCGCTTTTCATATTTATGGGTGAGATCGCATTTTTTTCCGGGGTCAACAAAAAGCTCTATGAGACGGCTTACAAATGGTTCGGGCATATCCGGGGGGGGCTCGCGATGGCCACGGTCATGGCCTGTGCGGGTTTTGCAGCGATCTGCGGTTCCAACGCCGCAACGGCCGCAACGATGACGACGGTCGCTTTGCCTGAAATGAAGAAATACAATTACGCTTCGGTGCTCAGTACAGGAGCTATCGCGTGCGGATCAACGCTGGGAGTGGTGATTCCGCCCAGCGTGGTGCTGATCGTGATCGGTTTGTACACAGGCCAGTCGATCGCAAAACTGTTCTACGGGGGCGTCACGGCAGGGATCCTCCTCGCCTCGCTTTTTCTTTTGACGGTTTATTTGATGTGCAGAATAAATCCGACCTGGGGACCGGTCGGCCCCGGGACGACGTTCAGAGAAAAAATCGTTTCCCTTCCCGGAGCATTCGAGATGTTGCTGTTGTTCCTGCTCATCATGGTGGGGCTTTATTTCGGGTTTTTCACTCCAACCGAGGCCGGGGCGGCCGGATCGTTCTTCGCCCTGGTTATAAGCCTCTGCCGGAGGTCGCTTTCCTGGAAAGGTTTTCTCGATTCGATAATCGACACTCTCAGGATTTCCTGCATGGTGATGATGTTGGTGGCGGGCGCTGTCATTTTCGGGAGGTTTCTGGCCCGCACCAGGATTCCTTTCGAAATTGCTTCCTGGGTGGCCGATCTTCCGGTGCCGGGAGCGATGATTCTGACGATCATCTTCTTTATCTATGTTTTCGGCGGAGCCGTCATGGATGCGCTGGCACTGCTTCTTATAACGATACCGGTATTTTTTCCGGTCGCCCTGGAGCTGGGTTATGACCCCATCTGGTTTTCTGTAACGATAACCGTCATCACAACCCTGGGAGCTGTAACCCCGCCGGTGGGAGCGACGACATATGTCGTCGGGGGCATGGCGAAAGATGTGCCGTTGAGCACCGTTTTCAAGGGAGTAACGTTTTTTTTACCGGCCTACCTTTTATGTGTTGCGATATTGATGGTTTTTCCCGGGCTGGTGACTTTTCTCCCAAATCTTATTCGTTATTAGACCATGTATGGAAGTCATGCATGGAGATGCACTATTTTGCCTGATGTTTTTGGTGCACAGTATTCAAATCAATCCGGGGGCGCCGGCTTTTGGCCGGAAGCCGATCAGGAGACGAGGTTGCCGCGATGACAAAAACTTTCATGCCTTCGATTGAAACCCCGGAAGCCCTGGGCAGACTGCAACTCGAGGGGCTCAAATGGACAGTCGCACATGCTTACAAGGGCTCGCCGGTCTATAAGAAACGTCTGGATGAGGCCGGGGTCAGCCCCGGCGACATTCGTTCCCTGGATGACCTGAGGCGCCTGCCCTTTACCACTTCCGCGGATCTGCAGGAGGGCTACCCTTTTCCGCTTTTGTGTGTGCCGATCGAGGATGTGGTACGCATCCACGCATCCTCCGGCACAACCGGAAAACGCAAGGTTCTGTGCTACACTGCGAAAGACATCGAGGACTGGTCGGATTTTTTCTCCCGGTGCTACGAGATGGCCGGACTCACCACGGCTGACAGGATCCAAATCGCGGTGGGTTACGGGGTATGGACCGCCGGGGCGGGCTTTCAACTTGCCTGCGAGAAATTCGGTGCCATGGCGATTCCTGCCGGTCCCGGAAACCTGGATATGCAGTGTGAATTCCTGATCGATATGCAGACTACGGTGATGTGCTGTACCGCCTCAATGGGGCTTCTGCTGGCGGAGGAAGTCAACAAGAGGGGTCTTAAGGAAAAAATAAACCTGAAAAAAATGATTTTCGGCTCAGAAAGATGCAGCGATGCTATGCGGGCGAAGATTAAAGAGTACCTGGGTCTCAATGATGTTTTCGACATACCAGGGATGACCGAACTCTATGGCCCCGGGACCGGGCTCGATTGTCCGTTCCATAAGGGGATTCATTACTGGGCTGATTATTACATCGTGGAAATCGTGGATCCTGAGACGCTTGAGGCTGTGCCGGAAGGAGAAAGCGGCGAAATGGTTGTGACCACCCTGAAAAAGGAAGCCGTACCGCTTATCCGCTACCGCACGAGGGATTTGACCAGGTTGATTCCCGGGCGGTGTCCGTGCGGCTCGATTTTTCCCCGGCACGACAGGATCCTGGGCCGCTCCGACGATATGATTATTTTCAGGGCCGTGAATATTTACCCGGGGCAGATCGATCATGAGCTTTCGCAAATCGAGGAAATCGGAAGTGAGTACCAGGTGGTTCTCGATCGGAAGAAAGAGGGCAAAGACTATATGAACGTTAAAATTGAGCGGGGGCTGGGGGTGGATTCGTCAAGCGACGGGGCGATTTCTGCTAAAGTGGCCTCGGAGCTGAAAAAGAAGCTGCTGGTAAGTGTCGAGGTGGAAATCGTCGATCACGGCTCTTTGCCCAGGTCCGAGCGGAAGAGCAAAAGGGTTTTCGACAACCGGCCGGAAGATTGACGACCTCGTGAAACGTACCATCTTCGTCTTATCGGCGTCGGGGTCGGGATCGGTATCGGGGTCGAAAAGGCCGCCGATCAAAGTCCGATACCGATACCGACAGCGACCCCGAGGGACATCGTTGTTTTGATTTTTTACAATGCCGTGAAGATTGATACCGGGTTGAACCAGCTAATGGCTAATAGCTAATAGTTAACAGCTACCGAAGGATTTAGACATGATTGACTACGAGTACAAGAAGCCTAAGTCTCTGGACGAGGTCTTTAAATTGATGAAGACCTACGGTTCCGACGCGAGGCTCATAGCGGGTGGAACCGACCTCATGGTGGCGATGCGCAGGGCCCTTAAATCGCCTGCGGTGCTGATTTCCCTGAGAGGCATCGATGAGTTGAGATACCTGCGTAAAGACGGTGCCTACCATATAGGCGCGATGACAACGCACAGGATGCTGGAGTGTTCCTCTCTTGTGCGGGGTGAGCTCACGGCTTTGCAGGAAGGGGCAGCGAAGGTCGGTTCGGTGCAGATCCGGAATGTCGCTACGGTGGGCGGCAATATCTGCAATGCAGCGCCTTCTGCAGACACAGCAGGTCCGTTGCTGGCCCTGGATGCCGTGGTCGCGCTTCAAGGGCCGGCGGGTGAGAGAAAAATTCCTCTCGGTGAATTTTTCAAAGGCCCCGGGAAAACGGTAAAACAAAGGGACGAAGTTCTCGTGGGGCTGAAAATTCCGCTGGAGATGGGCGGTTATGGAAGCGCCTACTGGAAGCATTCACGCCGGGAAGCAATGAACCTTCCGCTGGTGGGCATAGCGGCTGCCGCGCACCTGGCGGCCGATGGATTGATTGACGATGCCCGAATCGCACTGACTGTGGCTGCACCTACGCCCGTGAGGGCGTTTAAAGCTGAGGAATTTTTAAAAGGCAGGGCTCCCGAGGCTGATGTGTTGTCGGAAGCCGGGAGGATAGCATCGTCTCCTGAGTGCTGCAGCCCGAGGGACAGCCTCAGGTGTGATGCCTGGTACCGGGAGGAAATCGTACGGGTTTACGTCGCGCGCATGCTGGCTCTGGCAGTGGAGCGCACCGGGAATGGAAGGAGTTCAAAATGAACAGAATATCGGTTTCCTTTACGTTAAACGGAGAGGACGTGGTCGTCGAAGTTCCTGAAACATGGACTCTTTTGAAGGTTTTGAGGGAGTATTTCGAATTAACCGGCGCGAAGGAGGGCTGCGGCGTCGGAGAGTGTGGCGCATGCACGGTGATTGTGGACGGTGAGGCGGTAAATGCCTGTCTGTATCCATTTCCGGAAGTGGAGGGAAAGACGGTTCTCACGGTGGAAGGCCTGGCGGACAGGGATTCTCTGCATCCCCTTCAGACGGCTTTTCTTGAGCACAATGGAGTTCAGTGCGGATTCTGCACATCGGGGATGATAATGTCGGCGAAGGCTTTACTGGACAAGGAGAAGAACCCGTCCGAAAACGAGATCAGGAAGGCGATTGCCGGCAACATCTGCCGCTGTACAGGTTATGTTCAGATCGTGGAATCGATCAAGGCGGCGGCCGATTCCCTTGATGATTGATATATCGACGGATCGTCATCGGCTGTTTACAGGAGGAAAGGATGTCCGATTATCTTTATGTGGGAAAAAATATCCCCCGAACCATCGAAGCCGACAAGGTCACCGGTAAGGCGGTTTATGTAGACGACTTCAAGCGCCCGGGGATGCTGTACGGCAAAATTCTGTACAGCAGGTACGCCCATGCGAGGATAGTACATGTCGACGCATCGAAGGCCAGAGCCTTGCCGGGTGTAAAAGCCGTTCTTACCGGCGAGGACATTCCTGATGTTCGAGTCGGCTTTATAAAGGACCAGCGTGTGCTCAAGAGGGATAAAGTGCGGCAGTTCCGGGATGAGGTGGCGGCGGTTGCAGCGGTAAACCCGGAGACAGCGACCGAGGCGCTTGGATTGATAGATGTCGAGTATGAAGAGTTGCCGGCCGTGTTTGATCCTTTCGAAGCGATGAATAGAGACGCGCCGTTGATACATGATGCGGACGCCAGGGGGAAACCTGTCCGAAGCAATGTGCTGCCCCTGCCGTGGCGTTTCAGAGAAGGGGATATAGACGGGGCCAGGGAAAAGTCGGCCTATGTGACGACAGACAGGGTCAGTACCACATGGGTGAATCAGTGCTGCATGGGAACGAGCGGATGCGTTGCGGAGTTCGACAGCAACAAGAACCTTACGCTATGGAACCAGACCAACGTGATTTTCGGGGACAAGGGCCGGATAACCGAATATTTTGAACGAATAGGGCTCAAAGGTAAAAAAATCCGGATTATAAACCCGGTCGTTGGAGGAAGTTTCGGGACGAAACTGGATACGGACATCTATGAATTCATTTGTATCCAGCTCGCACTCGCAACCGGGAAACCGGTGAAGATCCAGTTTACCAGGGAGGAGGAGTTCATGGCCCTTCCTCCGAGGCAGCCCGCGGTGTTTACAATAGAGCCTGTCTCTTATACACAT
>OMKS01003968.1_pt1 | contig 11449 bp, 7 predicted proteins | sample 1674721 | NCBI WGS metagenome assembly OMKS01 (sample SAMN06264996, study PRJEB25208) | sediment metagenome | isolation source: hot spring sediment | place: USA: California | collected 2014-09-02 | reverse complement strand
ATGCCTTCGTGCTCCTTGAGGAAGCGATCGAAGAAACACTCCATGAATGCATGACGTTCCAGGGCCATGCGCCTGCCTTCGACCGTGAGCATGCGATCCTTGATGGTGATCAGCTTCACTGCGTATTCCCGGTAGCCGGTGTCGTCTCTGCTGTAGGGAATCACCTTGTCCGGATCGATGCCGGGGTTGTGGAGCACGGCGCCGACTTCCCCTGCAAAGAGGTAGGCTCGTGCGATTCCCACCGCACCGATGGCATCGAGCTTGTCTGCATCGAAGAGCACCTGTGCTTCGAGGGTCCGGGGTTCGTGACTGTTGCGGAACCGGTGTGACTCGATGCAGTGGATGATGTTCTCTTTCTTCTCCTGAGCAATGGGATAGTCCCTCAGGAGGTCCCGTGCAATCTCAGCGCCTTTTTCGGCATGGCAGAGCGCTCCCCTGGCACTGTCCTGGTGCGCCCTCCCGATGTCGTGCAGGTATGCCGCGATGGTTAAAACCTCAAGATCGGCTCCCTCGCTGGCTCCGATGTGCATGCAGAGCCTGTAGACACGCTCGGTGTGTTCCCAGTCATGACTGGCATGGGCATGGGTGAAGTGAGCGCGTGCGAATTCCTTTATCTTCTCGATGCTCTGTTTCATCGGCAAGGCAGATAGCACGGAAGATCCCTCCCTGACAAGGGGAGAACCCCTGTGGATGGATTCCAGACTCCCGTGGCGGGGTGTGGTGTCGCCTGGCACATGCACGCTGCAGCGTTGATGCGATCAGGGTTTTGCCTTGACAGTCAAAGCGGCAATATATTAGCGAGTATCTCTAATTATCCGTTAAGCTTCCCTGTGAGCAATGGTTATTCGGCGCAGGCGGAGACAAGGAGACAGGAAATGGACGAGAAGAAGAAACCCTATGGACCGGCATCCCGGGCCATCCATGCAGGGGAACCTCGGATCAAATACGAGGATTCCATCACCACCCCCATCTTCCAGACCTCGACGTTCACCTTCCATAACAGCCGGGATATCGAAGACTACACCAAGAAGAAGAAGGAACGTTTCGAATATGGAAGGTACGGCAACCCCACAGAACTCATCGCGCAGCGGAGGCTGGCGGACCTGGAAGGGGCCGAGGACAGCGTTGTCTTTTCTTCGGGAATGATGGCCATTACCACCACGATTCTCTCCCTGGTGCGCTCCGGCGACCATATTGTGATCACGGACGACAGCTACAAGAAGACCCTGGAGTTCTGCAAATCCTACCTGAAGCGGTTCGGGATCGAGTGCACCATCGTTCCCTTTGGCGATTACGACATCCTCGAGAACGCCATCAAGAAGAACACGCGATTCATCTTTTCCGAATCGCCCACCAACCCCTATCTCAATGTCTTCGACCTCGTCCTGCTCAAGAAGATCGCGGACCGTCACGGCATCATGACCCTGATCGACAGCACGATTGCAACCCCCATCAACCAGAGACCCCTGGAGTTCGGGATCGACCTGGTCACCCACAGCGCCACCAAGTACCTTTCGGGGCACAACGACATCCTCGCAGGCGTGGTGCTGGGAAGGAAGGAACTCATCGCCCCCATCAGGGATCTCCACAAGTCCATGGGAGGCCTCATCGACGCCCACTGCTGCTACCTGCTGCTGCGCGGCCTCAAGACCTTTCCTCTACGGATGGAGCGGATGAACTCCTCTGCCCTGGAGGTGGCCCGCTATCTCGAAGGGCATCCAGCCGTAGAGCGGGTGTACTACCCCTTCCTGGAGAGCCACCAGCACCACCACATCGCAAAGGAGCAGATGACGGGCGGAGGCTGCATCATCACCTTCGATCTGAAGGGAGACCTGGCAGATGCCAACAGGTTCCTCGACTCCCTGGAGATGATCTACATCGCACCGAGCTTCGGAGGCGCCGAGTCCCTGATCACACACCCCGCCTCGGTGAGTTACTACGACTACAGCCGCGAGGAGCGCTATGAGCTGGGGATTACCGACACCCTGTTCCGGCTCGCCGTGGGCCTTGAAGACACGGTCGACATCATCGCAGACCTGGAGCATGCCCTGGCCGTGGTGACGAACTGATCGGCAACAGCTGGAGTGTTCCGCAGCGCGTGTCTGCGGGGATGGGTCTCCATGGACCATTTTGATTCCTTGTGACCTAATAGCGGTAGAACGCGAAAATAATCAAAGGGTTGCGAGAAGACATCCGGTGTAATCGGGCAGAAGTGTCTCGTTTTTCCAGGGGTGGTTTCCTGCGGTGAAGGAGCGGAACAACACATAACCTTCTGTTTCTGCTGATGATCTTTTCCATCTCCCTGCCTTGGTATCATATTTGCTCAGCATCACCTCATGGGCGAGGTCCCTCTGTTCAGCGGGGGAATCTCTCCGGAACGCTTTTTGCTGATGAGGGGGCACGGATCTGGATGCAGCACGAGTGAAGGAATGCGGGAATCAGAGAAAGCCTGTCTGGAGAGAGCCCCTGGTGAATCCATCCGAAGGCGGTTTTTTTATGGCTACACTGAAATCCCCCAGGCATGGAGATGTTCCGTCAGCGCAGAGTGAGAGAAGAGAGGGGAGGAAGATTCGATGACAACGGTTCGACATGGAAAGCTGAAGGCCGGTCTTCTCGGACAGAAGCCGATCAAGCTTGACAATCCGGTAAAAGTCCAGGACCTGACATTTCGTGATGGACACCAGTCTCTGTTCGCAACCCGGGCACGGACTGAAGACCTGCTCCCCGTTGCGCACGCCATGGACGAGGTGGGTTTTTATTCGATGGAGGTCTGGGGTGGGGCCACCTTCGACACCATGCACCGCTACCTTGCGGAAGACCCATGGGAACGAATCCGTACCCTGAAGAAGCACATCACGAAAACACCCCTGTCCATGCTGCTCAGGGGTCAGAATCTGGTGGGATACCGGAACTACCCTGATGACGTCACGAGGACCTTCGTGGAGCGTGCCTGTGAAAACGGCATCGATATCTTCAGGGTGTTCGATGCCCTCAACGACTTCAGAAATTTTGAAACCGCCGTGGAGGTTATCAAGCACCACGGAAAACACTTTCAGGGCACCATCTGCTACTCCCTGACGGAACCGCGCATGGGCGGCCACGTCTACAACCTCGACTACTACCTCTCCAAGGCGAGCAAACTCGAAGACATGGGTGCCGACACCATCTGCATCAAGGACATGGCAGGCCTCATCTCTCCCTATGATGCCTTTGCGCTGGTGAGCGCCCTGAAACAACGTGTTTCCCCACCGATTCACCTGCACAGCCATTTCACCTCCGGGATGGCGGATCTCTCGCTGCTCAAGGCAATCGAGGCCGGGGTGGACATCGTGGACACCTGCCTCTCGCCCTGGGCATACCGGACGTCGCACCCCGCCATCGAACCTTTGGTGGCAACCCTCCAGCACACGAACCGAGACACGGGCTTCGACCTGGAGGCCCTGGCCCTGATCAGCGAACACCTGGAAAAAATCACCCCGAAATACCGGCACCTGCTCGATGAGAGAGTTTCCATCATCGACATCAACGTGCTCCTGCACCAGACACCCGGGGGGATGATCTCGAACCTCGTGAATCAGCTCAAAGAGATGGATGCCATCGATCGGCTCGAAGAGGTGTTCCGGCAGCTCCCCATTGTCAGGAAAGAGCTGGGAGAGGTTCCCCTGGTCACCCCCACGAGCCAGATCGTGGGCATCCAGACGGTGAACAATGTCCTGTTCGACACCCCGGAAGAGCGCTACAAGATGATCACCGCACAGGTCAAAGACCTCTGCTACGGCCTCTACGGGAAGACCTCCGTACCCATCGACCCCGAGGTGCGGAAAAAGGCGCTTCAGGACTACCCCAGGGGAGACACCCCCATCACGACGCGGCCGGCGGATGTCCTCGAGCCCGAGCTCGAAAAGGCTCGCAGCGACACACAAGATCTTGCCAGGGACATGGACGACGTTCTGATCTATGCACTGTACCCCACAACCGGGAAGCGGTTTCTCAAGTGGAAATACGGCCACGAAGAGATCCCCGAAGAGGCGCGGCCAAAGACCATGGATCAGGTACAGGCCGAGGAAGAACTCGTGAAGAAGGCCCGTTCGGGTCTCCTGGAGGAAAGACCGAAAAAGAAGGAATTCCCGAAGGGGAGCACCCTCAGCACCTTCAGGGTGTACATCGATGGCGACAGCTTCGAGGTCGCCCTCGAGCAGACCGGCGGCGTTCCGCTTGTCGCACCTTCTCGAGCCGGAAGCGGGTTTCAGCCGACATTCAAACGGGCGTCTTCCGGGCGTCCTGTGCAGACCATGGCCGCTCCCCGTGGAGTGAACTCCGCTCCGGCTGAACCCGAGGCTGCCCCCGTGAGCCGGCCTGAAGAATCTTCAAAGACAAAGGACATTGCACGAGTCGCCATCGTGGCCCCCATGCCGGGCATGGTGATCCGCTACGAGGTCGAAGCGGGTTCGCCCGTGAACGAGGGTGATCTCGTGGTGGTTCTCGAAGCGATGAAGATGGAGAACTTCATCACGAGCCCGGCAACCGGCGTCGTGGGGGAGCTCTGCTGCTCCGAAGGACAGAGCGTGAAGAAGGGCGATGTCCTTGCAATAATCGTGTGATCCGGCTGTGCCCTCAGGGCCGGGATGAAGAGAGGGAGGCAATCAGATGGATGAGCGCTACAAGAAGAGGATAGAACGGCTCAGGGAGGTTAAGAAAACCTGTCTGCAGGGGGGAGGAGAGGACAAGATCCTCAAGGTTCACGCTGCCGGCAGGATGACCGCGCGGGAGCGGGTCGACTATCTTCTGGACGATAACAGCTTCGTCGAGCACAACCTCCTGATCGGGCACGATCAGGGATTGGCTGCAGACGGTATCGTCGCGGGATACGGGACCATCCACGGCAGGCCTGTGTGTCTCTACTCGCAGGATGCAACGGTCAAGGGAGGTTCCATCGGCGGCATGCATGGATTCAAGATGTACCGTACCATCGAGTGGGCCCTCGACATGCGGGTTCCCTTCATCGGCCTCAACGATTCACCCGGTGCGCGCATCCCTGACATGAATGCGCGGAGCGTGTTCGGAGATGCCATTGAAAAACACGGGGGCGCGATTTTCTATCCCAATACCCAGGCTTCGGGGGTTGTTCCGCAGATCTCGGCCATCATGGGAAGCTGCGCAGGAATATCGGTCTATTCCCCGGCGCTGACCGACTTTATCTTCATGGTGGACAAGCAGAGCCACATGTTCATCACCGGCCCGGGAATCGTGAATGTGGTCATGGGAGAGCAGGTTTCGAAGGAAGACCTCGGAGGAGCCGAGGTCCACTGCAGGATCTCGGGAGTTGCAGACGGCCGCTATGACACGGAACAGGACCTGCTGGACGGCATCCGCCAGCTCATGACCTACCTCCCCCAGAATTCCGATGAGCATCCTCCCCTGTACGATCTCCAGGATGATCCGCAGCGTTTCTGCGATGAACTCACCGAGATCGTTCCAGCATCGTCATCGCGGGCATACGACATCCGAAAGGCCATTTTCTGCATCGTCGACGCGGGCGATTTTTTCGAGATAAAGCCTGAATTCGCCCCCGAGATGGTGGTGGGGTTTGCCCGTCTGGACGGCAGGGTGGTGGGTATCGTGGCGAATCAGCCGTCCTGTCTCGCTGGCAGCCTCACCGTGGACAGTTCCGACAAGCAGACCCGGTTCATGCGGTTCTGTGACTGCTTCAACATCCCCATCATTCTGCTTGTGGACACCTCGGCATACCTGCCGGGCAGAGATCAGGAGCACAAGGGGATCATCCGTCACGGGGCAAAGGTACTCTACGCACTCTGTGAGTCGAGCGTACCCCGTATCGGCCTGGTCATGAGAAAGGCCTACGGCGGGGGCAACCTGGGAATGGGTGTCATTCCTGCCCAGTCAGGAACCGACATGCTCTTCTACTGGCCCACCACCGAGCTGGGCGTCATGGGCGCGAAGGCATCCGTGGAACTGTTCTTCGGGGAGATGATCCGAAGCGCCCCAGACCCGGAGAAAATGCGCCAGCAGCTCCTGCTCGAGTACGAGGAGCGCTATGCCAATCCCATGCGTGAGGCGGGGTCGAACCCGTTCATCAATGATGTCATCGAACCCAGGGAAACAAGGCGGGTGCTCATCCGTTCCCTCAACTTCCTTGCAACGAAGAAGACCCTCCCCAGGTATCCAAAGCGGCACGGAAACATTCCCATGTAACAATATCCCCATGAAAAAAAAGGATGTGTACCGGGGAGGGATGATCGTTCCAGGAGGGCCCTTGCCCGGGAGCCCGGATCAGAGCCGCCCCGCAGCAGGGAATTCCGGAACAGCCTGATGTTCCTCGGCTGTAAGCGCGAAACCGGGAGCGGACAAGAACCACCCCACTGCAGGGAATTCCGGGAGTGATCACCGGTGCTCCAGGGTCACGTTCAATCCATCTCGTCAAAATAGAGGGTCTCCCCGTGCCTGATTTCCACGAGCCTGTCAAGGAGCCCGGCCTTCTCCATCTCCTGCCTGATGGCAATGGGTGGGAGGTGCACCGGCTCGTCCCCGAGACGGAAGGTCCCCCAGTGGACGATCATGAGCTTCTTTGCCTTAAGCTCCTGGAAGGCCTTCACCGTGTCCTCTGGATCGATGTGGGATTTCTTCATGAACCAGCGGGGTTCATATGCGCCGAGGCTGAAGATGGCCAGGTCGATGTCGAACTCCCTGCCGATCTCCTCGAACCTGTCGAAGTAGGCGGTGTCTCCCGAGATGAAGATGGTGGGGCCCGATGACGTCTTGATCAGGTACGACCCCCACAGCTTGGTGTTGGGCCCGGTGATGGGGTTTCTCATGGTCCAGTGGTTGGCGGGCAGCAGGGTGATTTTCCTGCCTTCATGGTAGTACGTGTCGTACCAGTCGAGTTCCCGGAAGGATCTGGCGCCCATGTCCCGAAAGATCCCGGCGTATCCCAGAGGAGAGATGAAGGTGGCATCCCCGGTGAACAACGATAGCGATCGGGTGTCGAGGTGGTCGTAGTGTCCGTGCGTGATGAGGACGAGGTCGGGCTGTGGCATGGAGTCCAGCGGAAACTCGAGCGGGGTGAAATTCTTGATGGGCCAGAAGAGTCCGAAGAGGACCGGATCGACGAGGAGGGAGGACTCGTTGTCCTTGATGAGCACCGTGGAGTGGGTGATGAACGTCACACTCACGCTCGCGTGATCCTTCACCTCCTGCCAGTCGATGGTGACCGGCCTCACCCGTTCATCCCTGTAGGAATCCTTGAACTCGTTTTCTGCAAAGAGCTTCCACTTCAGAACCTCAAGCATGTTCCCCTGCCTGCCGGGACTGAAGGGATTCACGAAGCGCTTCCCGCTGTGATGGCGTTTTTCCTGTGCGATCTGCCTCATGGTCTGATGACCGGTCTCCTCACCCGGCACTGCTGTCGCGAACGAACGATTACCCAAGACGAGAAATACCCCCGCAGACAGCGCCAGGAAGATCGCGAGTGCCGCAGGAATCACGGTCCATAATCGTTTCTTGCGTCTCATGTCGGTCGAGTAGGTGATCGTGCAGGAAAAAACAAGACTCCTGCACCATTCATCAACGAGTTCAACCCGGGATGTCCCGGCACGGGGCTCCCTTCACACCCCTACATGGTGTCATACATGATCGCCGCACCTCTCCTGCGGAATCCTGATGCTCGTTGCAGTGCGTTCGGGCCCTCGGGGACAGAAACAGTACTCAGGGGGTGAGGTGCCCGGGTCAGGATGGGGTCTCGCTGACGTCTCCCCTGAGGAGCCTGAGCTTGAGCTGCCGCTCGTCGTCGTTGGCGAGGTAGACAGTCTGGCTCGGGAAGGCAAAGTCGATCCCCTCATTTTCGAAGCCCCTGAGGATGGCGAGGCAGGTCTTGTGGAGCCAGGCCTGATGAGTCCAGAAATCAGGCGGGTGGTAGTAGGCGGTCACCTGGATGTTCAGGCTCCAGTCGTTGAACCCGTTGAAGAAGACCCGCGGGGGGTAGTCGTGGTGCATGCCCTCGTGGTTGTCCAGGATCTCCCTGATGATCGCCACGGCCTTTTCAACCTTGTCGGGGGGTGTGTCATAGGTGATGGTGATGTTGGTGCGCCAGCGGATGAAGGGACGTCTGCCGATATTCTCCAGGGTGGTGTTGATCACCTTCTCGTTGGGGATGGAGATCTGGTGACCGTCGAAGGTGCGAATCCTCGTGCTCCGGAACCCGACCTCTTCCACGACGCCGTCGTAGTTGTCGATCACGATCCGCTCTCCCACGCTGAAGGGCTTGTCGAAGATGATGGTCAACGACCCCAGGAAGTTCGCGATGGAATCCTTGGCTGCAAAGGCCACGGCAATACCGCCGATACCGAGCGATGCGAGCATGGGGCCGAGGTTGAGCCCTGTGAGGCTGTGGATGATGATGGAGGCAGTCAGGACCACGACAAAGATGCGCAGACTCTTTCCCACCAGGGGGACCAGGAGGTCGTCGAGATCGCTGTCGGTCTTGGCAGCCTTTCTCATGAGATACTGTTCCAGGAATACCACGAGACGGTAGGCGAACCAGGCGATGGCGACGTAGCCCGTGAGGCTCGCAGCATTGCTTGCCACCGTGGCCACCACCTTGAGACCCTCGGTGGTCTTGAAGGTCGCGAAAATCGGCGAGAAGGACCAGAAGGCCCCGTACACCAGGATAAACAGGGAAAGGGGTTTGTTGAGGGCATCAAGGAACGAGGCCACCGAGTCGGTGCCCGTTTCGGGTGGGCCTCGCTGCTTGATTCTGCGCTCGAAGAAATAGTGGATGATGCGTTCAGCGATCACCACCAGGAGCAGCAGGAAGAAGCAGATGATGAGCTTGAGCCAGCTGATGCCCATGAATGCCTTTGCATCGACCCACGTGCCTGCAAAACCGGACATCTTTCCCGTGAGACTGTCAATGCCGCTGCCGAGGTTCTCACCCAACGAAATGATCCTTTCCGGTTGTTCTTTGTTCACGGTAAGTTCAAGGGATGTATCCCCGGAGACAACAGCGGTGTTTGTGTCCTGCGCACAGATCCATGAATCCAAGCTGCCCGTGACGGTCAGCATGACCAGGACAATCAGAACACAAGACAGCTTTTTCATGTAAGAGACTCCTTTCGCTCGGGTGTGCGATCGAGTTACTACATAGTATAAAACGCGTACGGCTTTCAACAGCGTTGATTGGTTGCGAGGAGATCGCGTGACCCGAGGCGGCTAAGGAATCCCTGTCAAAACCATAACCGCTGGTTATCCCATGCAATCCTGGTAAAAACAGGGGGATTTTCCCTTGATAGTTTTTCCTGCCCGGAGTACACTGTTCCCGTGTCAATCCAAAGGAGGGACTCATGAAAAAGCCACTCTCACTCATCGATATCCTGAATAAAAAAGGCACGCAGCGCATCGTCATGGTGACCTCGTACGACTCCACCATGGCAAAGATCGTTGATGCAGCAGGGGTGGACATCATCCTTGTGGGTGATTCCGCAGGGATGGTCATGGCAGGAGGGGACAGCACCCTCGGCGTCACCATGGACCAGATGGTCTACCACACGCAGTGTGTCTCCCGGGTGAAACCAACAGCATTCCTCGTTGGAGACATGCCCTTTCTCTCGTTCCAGACCTCGGTGCCGGATGCGGTGCGCAATGCCGGCAGGTTCCTTCAGGAAGGAGGGGCCAAGGCCGTGAAACTCGAGGGCGGCACGCGGGTTCTCGAACAGATCAAGGCCATTGTACGAGCAGACATCCCTGTTATGGGTCATCTGGGTCTCACGCCCCAGTCCGTGCACGCCTTCGGGGGGTTCAAGGTGCAGGGCAGGGGAGAGGACGCCGCCAGGATGCTCAAGGAGAATGCCCTGGCCCTCCAGGATGCAGGGGTGTTCTCCCTGGTCCTCGAATGTGTTCCTGTGGATGTGGCGAAGGAGGTCACAGAAGCGCTGACCATCCCCACCATCGGCATCGGGGCGGGACCGCACTGTGACGGCCAGGTCCTCGTGATCCAGGATCTGCTGGGCATGTCCAAGGAGTTCAAACCCAGGTTCGTGAAACGCTATGCCGAACTCTTCGATACCATCCGGGATGCGGTGGAGGCCTATGCCGGAGAGGTACGCAGCGGAACCTTCCCCTCGGAAGAGTACTGCTTCAAGGACTAGGAGTCTCCCGTGGATGTCATTACCGACGTTCATGACATGAAGGCCTATGTCAGGGAGATCCATGCGATGGGTGAAACCCTCTGCCTGGTTCCCACCATGGGGTATCTTCACGAGGGGCACCTGGACCTCATGCGCAGGGGCAGGACGCTTGCCGACCACGTGATCATCAGCATCTTCGTCAACCCGACCCAGTTCGGCCCCCATGAAGATCTCGACACGTACCCCCGGGATTTCGCACGGGACGAGAAGCTCGCGGAATCCGTGGGTGTCGAGTGCATCTTTTTCCCCGGTGTCCAGGAGATGTACCCGCAGGGCTATGCCACCTACGTCAACGTGGAACAGATCACCGAGGGCCTGTGCGGGGCAGGCAGGCCGGGCCATTTCCGCGGTGTTGCCACGGTGTGCGCCAAGCTGTTCAACATCTGCGACCCGGACTGCGCGGTCTTCGGTGAAAAGGATTACCAGCAGCTGGCTGTGATCAGGAGGATGGTCGATGATCTGAACATGAGGGTGCAGATTATCGCACACCCCACGGTCCGAGAAGCCGACGGCCTTGCCATGAGCTCCCGGAACAAGTACCTCTCTCCTGAACAGCGCAGGAACGCCACCGTGTTGAACAGGGTGCTCATCCAGGCGCAGGAACTCGTGAAGGCAGGAGAGCACGACACGGCAGCCATACGCCAGAAGACAATCGAACTGATCAGGTCTACCCCCGAGGTCGTGATCGACTACGTGGAGATCGTCCATCCCGAGACCCTTGCATGCCTCGACATGATCGAGGACCAGGCGGTGATGGCCCTGGCTGTAAAAGTGGGACCCACGAGGCTCATTGACAACATGACCCTTGAAGCCTAGGAGGGTTTGCCGTGTTATTGCATGCATGCATGGTGCCGCGTATCGGGTGGGGAATAGTGGTGATGTGTTTCCGGAGAGTCAAAAGCTGATGAGGAGGGATCTCATGGCGATTCGTCTCCAGTGGCTCTGTGTTCTTCTCACGTGTTGCCTGGTTGTCGGGTGTGCCGCGAAAGATGATGACGACGACAAGGAACCGGACGAGGAGATTGTTGTCTGGTCTGCGGTCAGTGCAGGAGCATCCCACACCCTTGCCCTGAAGACCGACGGAACTCTGTGGGCGTGGGGCATGAACAACGACGGCCAACTGGGGATCGGTACGTGGAGACAGTGGACGACCCCGGTTCAGGTGGGCTCCGGGAAGGAATGGGTCTTCATCAGTGCCGGCGGGTACCATACCATGGGGCTCAAGAAAGACAAGACGCTGTGGTGCTGGG
>OMKS01003967.1_pt1 | contig 11450 bp, 6 predicted proteins | sample 1674721 | NCBI WGS metagenome assembly OMKS01 (sample SAMN06264996, study PRJEB25208) | sediment metagenome | isolation source: hot spring sediment | place: USA: California | collected 2014-09-02 | reverse complement strand
GTCATCCATACATCATCCTTCCTGGGCAATCGGCGTTTCGCCGCGGAGTTGTTGTTCCAGCCGGGCATACTCCGCCTTCATGGCCGCCTCTTTCGCCCACGGCGCATCGGACGCGGCAATTTCCGTGAACAGGGCGAGGCTGGCATGGAAATCGTTCAGTTCAAGCAGGGCGTTTGCGCGCTGATATTTAGCCCAGCCGATATCCTTCCTGATGCCGGAAATTGTTTGTTGCGCGTCGGCGGCGGCTTCCTGGGCCATGGCATAGGCGTCGGCGGCGGCGCGGTAGTCGCCTTTGGCGAAGAGGTAGTCGGCCCATGTGACGGCGGCGTCAATAAAATACGGCAATTCCACGGGCGCTTCGCGCGCGCGCGCGCGTTTTTCCATCACAATGCGGCGCACCGCTGCGGGGCGGTCGGCGGCCAGGTATGCTTCGATGAGGTCCTGTTCATCTTCAGGAGAACGGGCTTCGGGATAACCCAGATAGGCTTGTTCCATGCGTTCCAGGCCGCGGCGCGGGTCCACGCTTATCAATGCCTTGCCTTCCTTCATGAACAGGGCATAGGCCGTGGCGTTCTTTACGCGTGAAAAATCCACCCGGCTTATAATGCGTCGCGCGTCTTCCGTCGCGCCCGCGTCAATCAGGTCTATCGCCGTTTCCGCAAGCATCTGCGGGTCTGTGACAAGCCCGGCGATTTGTTTTGACAGTTCCACCACCTTTTCGGCAATGCCAAGGTCCCGATAAAGCGTCGCCGCCGCGAGCAGCACCCCCAGGCGCTGGTCCCCGCCGCTCGCCGTCACCATGAGGTCCTCCATGCGGCTGATCGCCTGGACGACCCGTTCCATCGCATAGAGCACCTGCGCCTCCTCGATGCCCGCGGTGACGGCCTGCGGCGCGCGGGAATACTTGCGCCGCAGCGTGGCATAGGTTTCGCGCGCCTGCTCCAGCATGTTCAGCGCGCGGTAGTGCCGCGCGGCGATCAAAAGCAGTGTGGGATCATTTGCGCCGGCCTCATCCGCCGCCGCCAGCATGCTTGCGGCGGCCAAGGCGTTGCCTTCGAGACCAAGCAATTCGCCCGCATTCCGCAAGACCTGCGGACTGTCGGGATAACGTCTTGCGGCCTGCTGCGCCAGCCGCACCGCATCCTTGCGCTGCCCGAGATCATCCAGCACTTGGGTCAATTCCACATAGGCATCGGGAATCACTTCACTTTCAGGAAAGAAATTGATCAGATCACTGAGAATTTCCCTGGCTCTTTCCCGCTGCCCCTTCATCCGGTAGGCCTGCGCCAGAAGCAGGTGGACCTGATCGTTTCCCTGCTCCGTGAATGCGTCCTGCATGCGCGATTCGAGGTGGGTGATAACCTCGTCATATCGCTGCTGCGTCATCGCGAGCCGCGCCAGCCGCAGATACGCCTCGGCGCCGATGGCGTCGTTCAGATGCGCCTGGGCGACCCGCACATACAGCGTGCGGGCATCGTCCTCCATGCCGGCCATGGCGTAGGCGTCGCCCAGCAGCAGGCGCGCCGCCAGCGCGTAAGCGGAACCGGGAAACTGGCGCACCAGGCGTTGGGCGTATTCCGAAGTGTCGCGGGGATGGCGCAGTTCAAGGGCGAGTTGCGCGGCTTCATACAGCACCTTGTCGCTGTGTGGCGCGTCGGGATACTGCTCAATCAGTTGCCGGTACGCATCCATCGCGGCGTAGGGCAATGCGTCGCTCTCATAGAGTTTGGCTTTCCAGTAGACGGCTTCCGGGGCGCGGGGATGCATCGGCGCTTCCGCGATCGCCCTGTCAATGTAGTCAATGATCTCAGTGGGGCGCAACGGGTCCCCGCCGTATTCAAAGTAATCATGATACGTCGCGTCTATTTGCAGGAACAGGGCGTCACTGCGCTCTTTTCCGGGCGCGGCCCGGGCAATTGGGCGTTCCAATTCCCGGGCGGCCCGCTCGTAATCGCCCACGCTATAAAAGCGTTCCGCGCGGCGAATGGCCAGTTCGAGTTCGCCCGCCCTGCGAAGACCGAGGGCATCCATCGGGGGGATCAATTCCTGGTTCACATAGAGCCATGTGAAAGCGCCAAGCGCCACAAGCAATCCAATGGTAAGTGAAACCGTTATCCGGAGAATGTTGTCATGCAGGAACGCGGAAACGCGGGCCGGTTTGTGCGGCTTGGGCGGCGGCGCATAGTCCGTTGCCGAAATCGCCGCAGGCGGCGGCTCTGTAATCTCAACGGCCTCCGGCTTCCTCTTTTTTGCGGCTTCCCGCAGCGCTTTTTCCACCTCGCGCTGTTTCTCGGCGCGCTTGCGGCGGTCCTCCTCCATCGCCTGCGCCAGTTGTGCGTCCAATTCCTCCTTGGCCAACAAATCCACTTCGGCCACGGAAGGAGAAGGAGTTGTTGCGGCGGCGACAATGTTTTCCGTGCCAACCGTACGCTCTTGCTCCTGTTCCTGCTTCCCTTCCCTCTCGGATGCTCCGTTTGCGTCGTCTTCCATGGCAGAAATCAGCGTCTCGATTGTCTCTTCCGGGATTGGCGCGGCCGCCGTGGGAGGCCGTTTGACGCGCGAAGACGGGGAACTTTTCTTGCTCGTTTTGGCCATTAGTTTGTCTATTTGCGTCGGAGTCAAAGGGGGTAGGGGCTTCTCTTCCGTCTCCTCCTCAATAATCAGCACGTCCTCTTCGCTCACGGGCGCCAGGTTTTCATCCTCGGGGGCGTCCACGAGGGGCGCATCCATTTCAGCCGGTTCGGCCTCGTCTGTCGCCGCTTTGCTCAACAAGACTTCCAGGGCGGACTGATCCAACAACGATTCCTTGTCGGGGGACGCCGCCAAAGGCTCCGCCGCCAAGACCGCTTCAGGGGGCTGCGTCTCGCCTTCGACCATTTCTTCCCCGTCGCTTGCCCCCATTTCTTTGATCGGAACCTGTTCCGGTTCTCCCGAAATTGATGCGGCCGCTTCCGGTTCCATTTCGCCGGAATCGCTTTCTGCGCGAACTTCTTCCCCGGTTTCCTGCGCCGCGTCCGTCTCGGCGGAATCTCTCTCCGCCGCGCCTTCCTCCATGAGGGCGGCCACCAGGCGGTCCAAATCCTCCTGTTTGGCCACGCTCTCCGAAGGGACGGATTCTTCTTCCGGTGCGTTGTCCGGCGGCATATCCCTTGCCGACGGCCCTGCATCCGGCGGCGTGCCATTCGGAGGCCCCTGTTCCGAAGACCCGGTATTGACCGGCTCAGCGTCGGAGGAATCCGACGGCCTATTCTGTTCGTCCTGCGTCATATTCCCAATCGCTGTCGCTCCGGCACAACATTGCGGCGGCGTAGTCACCAACAGGGAAAAGCATATGCGCCGGATTTTGCCCCGCAAAAGCCGGTGGCGCTCCCCTCGACTGCCTTGATCCGCTACAGTGTAGCACGCGCCGCGAAGCGCGGCAATCCCGACCATTGAGGCGGATTGTAGAAATTGCCAACCGGCACGGCTATCATGAGTCTGAAGTTGGAGGATATGCGAGATGACGACACATCATGATGACGAAATGCTTTGTGGCCGGTATCTGTGCGTGTTTCGGCTCGGCGCTTTTCTTGCTCTGATGGGAGCGGTGATTTGTCTGGCGTCCTGTTCAACGACCGGACCGGAAGCAGGCAATACACGCCAAACAGGGGATGAGGAAGCCGTCCAGTCGCCAGGCGTAGCCGTGCCAAAAGAGGATTTGGAACCTTTGCCGGGCTTTGTGCTCCGCCACAATCTCGGCCCTGACGGCAAGCCGCGCCCCGGCCCCATGCAGGAGAGCGCCGACTGGCGCATATCAGATTTCTACGGGAAGGGGAAAGTCCGGGTGGAAGATGGCGTTTTGTATCTCGAAGAAGGCAACGACATGACGGGGGTCACCTGGCGGGGGCCGCTGGTCCGGAAGGACTACGAGATCACACTGGAGGCGATGCGCGTGGACGGCAGCGATTTCTTCTGTGGGCTGACCTTTCCGGTAGGGCCGGACCCGTGTTCCCTGATCTTGGGCGGATGGGGCGGTTCGCTGGTCGGCCTTTCCAGCATTGACTATGAAGACGCCGCCAACAACATCACCGCCCGGATCAACCATTTCGACAATGGCCGATGGTACCGGGTGCGTTTGCGCGTGTATGGGGAAAAGATCGAGGCGTGGCTGGACGATCAGCAGATCGTTGAGGTGGTCACCACAGACCGCAAGATCGGGATTCGCTGGGAGGTGGAGCCGTCGGCGCCCCTGGGCATCGCCACATGGCGCACCACCGGCGCCATTCGCAACATGCGGCTGACGGCCCTGACAGAAACGCCTTTTGATTACATGGCGCCAAAGTAGGAAATCAGGCGCATCCTCTCAGCGCCCCTGCAGGTCGTCAATGCGCTGGCGCAACTGCCGCGCGCGTTCTTCATCGCCGACCAGCCGGCACGCTTGGGCGAGTTGATCAATGAGATAGGGGTCGTTGGGAAAACTTTTGAGGGCTGTCTCCAGATAGGGGATGGCTTCGTCGTGCCGCCCGGCGCGCCGCAGCGCCTCGCCTATGGCGCGATGGATATGCGCCGAGGCGTAGCCTTCTTCGAGGCAGGCCTTGCCGAATTCGGCGGCGCCGTCATAGCGATTAAGATGGATGAGGCACCAGATGATTTTGCCGCGCACATCGGCGTCGCGGCTGCCGTTTTTCAGGGCGGTCCGATAGGCGTCCAGCGCCTTATCCCAGTGGCGCGCATTGTAGTACAGCAGCCCCATGCGTTCCCAGGGGACCGGAGAATTGGGATCCCGTCGGGCCGCTTCGCGGAGCATGCCCACGGCGCCCATCCAGTCGTTCTCCGCCCGGAGCCGGTCCGCTTCCCGGAGATAGGTCCAGGGATTGGCTTCGCGCAATGCGGCGGCATGACGGAACAGCAGGAGATTGAACAAACCGACGAGCGCCGCGCCAGCCAGAATACCGCATGCCCACCGCGTCAATATCTTCTTCGGATTGGAACAGGACGCCTCTGTCATGTTACTGCGCCCCTTTCGCGCCGAGTACGACCCGGATGGTCGCCACGAGGATTTTCATGTCGGTAAGCAGCGAGAGGCTGCTGATATAGATCAGGTCGTAGCGCAGGCGGTCTGCCGGGTCGGAGTCATACGAACCGAGCACATGCGAGAGGCTGGTGACGCCGGGCCGGACCGCCAGCCGACGCTCGAAGAGCGGCCACTGTGCGCAGAATTCCCGGTGGAAATGGGGCCGTTCCGGGCGCGGGCCGATCAGGCTCATGTCGCCTTTGAGCACGTTCAACAATTGCGGAATCTCGTCAATACGGTGCTTCCGCAGGAAACGCCCCACCGGCGTGATGCGGTCGTCGTTGGCGCTGGCCCACACAGGACCGGTTTTCGCCTCTGCTTCGGGGATCATGGTCCGAAACTTATACAGGCGGAACGGGCGCCCCTGCAGCCCCATGCGTTCCTGGGTATAGAAAATGGGGCCGGGCGACATGCACTTGATGGCGATCGCGGCCGCCACGCCGATGGGCAGGGCCAGCAACAGCCCTGCGGCGGCGCTGGCGATGTCCACGCCGCGCTTCAGATAGACATAGGGCGCAAAAAACTGGCGGTTGGCCACTTCAATCAACGGAATGCCTGCAATGGCCATCAGTTTACTGCGGCGAAAGAACAACAAATCGTCCAGAGTGGGGTAGAGGTAAGTGCGGCCGAAACGGTTTTCGCAGAATTCCAGCGCCTTCAATGACTCTTCGCGCGTTGCCTCAACGCCAGCGATAATCGCCTCCATGCCGAAGAACGGATCCGGGCGGCCTTCCATCTCCGCCTGTTCCAGTTGCGCCTGCAATTCCGCAAGAGTGACGCATCGGGCGTCGGCAAGCACATCCGACTTCTCGTTGATGGCCTCCGCAATGCGCCGGGACTGCGCCTCCGGGCCGATGACATGGTAACTGCGATGCAGAGAAGCGAAGCGGGAAGCGATGCTGCCCAGTTGATAGCGCCAGAGAACGAAGGCCAGTCCGGCAAGCACGGGGCCAATCGTCAGTTCCCGACCGCTAATGGCCAGCACGCCTTCCGGCATGAGGCGGGTCGCCCCAAGAATAACGGCCGCCATGCAGCCCAGACCGATACACGCGAAATACATGGAATCAAAACGGTCGGTGATGCGCCCGGGATGATAGCCGTTGGCGAGGAAGATGGCGGCGAGATACAGTCCAACACACACCGCCTGATCCCGGTGCAGCAACCACAGGCTGTCCAGATAGACCAGCGTATGGGTGCGCGTCAGGGCCGCGACATTCATCGCGGCCCACAGGATAAGCGCATCCGTCAACAGGCTGAACGCCAGCACCGTGCGTTGCTCAATTTTCTCGGTCAATCGCCGTTCCCTTCACCACACCACATATGTGTCGTCAATCGCTTCAAGTTGCTCCGATACCCCGGTCCTTCTCCTCGAATCTGAAGCACCCCCGACACTATGCGCGCAATCATAGCAAGCAGATGCGTGTTGCGCAACCGGGAAACACGAACAGACACGGACAGACACAGACGAAGCAGGAGGGCAGACCAGATGACGCGGTGGCGCTGTAGGATTTGACTTGGGCAAGCCGCTTTGGGATGATCGCCGGAACATCCGGACACAGAAAACCCTTTTTCGGAAAAGATGAATGGCTCTTTCACAGGAATACGTCGAAACGGATTCTACGCCCCGGCCGCCGCTGCTCTCCGCGTGGCAGAAGATCGTTTTATGGCTGGTCTGCTCGTTGGCATTGATTCCGGGATTCCATTTCATCCGCCTGGCATCCTTGGAGGTTTCCCAATATCAGGTATCCACCTTTGAGTCCTATGCCCGCGAGGCCATCGCCGACGGGCGCCACCAGCGGGCGATTGAATTCTGCACGGGCGCGTTGAAGTCCGGCATAAACCGCAGCGACCACCACGGCAAGGTCTTTGCACTGCGCGCCCAAGCCTATGCCGGCATGAATCGCCTGCCGCAGGCTCTGGCCGAACTGGAAGCCGCCGCCGCGTTCTGGACCCGCCGCTATTTCTACGCCACTGAGGAAGACCGCGAGGAATCGGCGCAGTTCGGCAAAACGCTTGCGCGGCGTTTCCTGGATGCCGACGATGCGGGATCGGCCCTGCGCGCATTCTCCGCCGCCGGCATGATCAGCGGGCATCCTGTCGAGTTTCTGTATGCGATGCGGGAGACGTTGTCCCCGGCGGATCAGGCGCGGGTGTGGGGCGCGGAGGGACCGCCACGGATTTTCGTCAACGATTTCCGCAATCCCGACGCAGCCCGCTTGGAACAGGTGGTTGAAGAACAAGGCCGAACGCTGGTTTCCGCAGGTCAGGACCCCATCGAGCGGCGTCAGGGCGCCGCCGCTGTCATGCTCGAATTGGGCGCCGCCCAGAACGAAGGGCGCAGTTGGTACAGCATGGACACCTACCTGCCGTTGTCGCAAAAACCCTTTGCGTTGCGCCTGCACATCAAGCAAGAGCCGCCCATCGGCGCGGCGGTGGTGCTGGGGTATTGGTTCGAGTCGGCGCGACAATCCGCCACCACGCTGCATCAGGACGCGTTGGAGGAAAAAGAGGGTTGGAAGCAGTACATAATCGAACGCGATTTTCATAACGAGCGGCTGGCTGAAGCGAACGAAAAGGGATACAGCGTCGCGGACGGATTTATCAACAAAATCGGCATCAGCCTGCCACCCGGCCCCGCCATGCGCATCTGGGTCAGCGGCGTTGAATTGTATGTGCCTGACGTGAAGCAACCATGACTTGCGTCGCAGCGCCAACCAACTGTATCTGAAATCCACAACCATGGCCGATACCCCAGAAAACACCAGATGTGTGAATCCTGAAAGCACGTCCGCGCGGCGCGCCTCGTGGGGATGCTTTCTGCGGCTGTTTGTGCCGTTCCTTATTGGCGCGGCGCTGGTTGTGGCGTTGGAGGGCGGCTTGCGCCTGGGCGGCTACGGCTGGTCGGGGCGGTTTTTTCAGGAGCGGGAGATCGACGGCCAGCGCATGCTCGTTTATAATCCCGATTTTGCGCGCCGGTTCTTCCCCGAACAATGGCCCATTCATCCCTATCCCTTTGCGTTTCCGCCGGAAAAGCCTGAGAATACACGGCGCATTTTCATTTTCGGCGAATCGGCAGCCTTTGGATTTCCGGATGCGGCCTTCAGTTTCGGCCGCATCCTTCAGGTCATGCTGGAAGCCCATTACCCCGGCACACGCTTCGAGGTGGTCAACACCGCGATGCCCGCCATCAACGCGCATGTGATGCTGCCTATCGCGCGCGAATGCGCGCGGTATCAACCTGACCTCTTCGTGCTCTACGCCGGCAACAATGAAATCATAGGGCCTTTTGGTCCCGGCGGCGATTTGGGCAACCCCGACCATCCGCTCTTCCTGATACGCCTGCAAATCGCGCTGCGCGCGACACGCACCGCGCAGTTGCTTCAAACACTGGCCGGCGTTATTGGACACCATAAAGAAGCCCCAGCCTGGGGCGACATGCGCATGTGGATGGACCACCGGATTCAATGGGATGACCCCCGCAGAGAGAATACGCGCAGAAAATATGAGCGAAATCTGCGCACCTTGTGCCGTATCGCCCGGCGCGCCGGTGCGGGGGTGGTGCTGTGCTCCATGGCGGAGAACCTGAAGGATTTCTCGCCGTTGGCTTCAATGCACCATCCAAAGATGGACGACGCGGCGCGCGCAGAATGGCAAGCGTTCGTGGAGGAAGGCGACGCCCTGGCGTCGCGCGGGGAATGGGCCAATGCGCTTGGCCGTTACACCCGCGCCGCCAGACTCAACGACACTCACGCTGCCCTGCAATTCCGGATCGGACAGTGTCACTGGGCCTTGAAAGGCTACGACGCAGCACGTCTGGCCTTTGAACGCGCCCGCGATCTGGACACCCTGCGCTTCCGCGCCGATTCGGCCATCAACGAGAGCATCCGTCACGTGGCCGCCGAGGGCATGGCCAAGGGAACGGCCTTGGCGGACGTGGAAAAGGTGTTCGCGGCGAGGAGCACGGAGGGGCTTCCCGGAGAAAACCTCTTCCATGACCATTGTCACCCGAATTTCACCGGAAACCACGCGCTGGCGCGCGCGGTCTTTGAACAAGCACATGCGCTGCTGGGCGGCGCGCCGCTGACTGCCGGTTCGCCAGCCGCGCCGCCGGTGCATGAACAGGAATGCGCGGAGCGCCTCGGCATGACGCCGCTGCAACAAAGGAATCATCTGCAATACGTGTTGCTGGTCTCCGACAAGCCGCCCTTCACCGAACGATTCGACCATGCGGCCTGGAAGGCGCGACTTCAGGCGCGCATTGACGCCCTTGCGCCGCAGATTGAACCCGACCGGCTCAGGCAATATGCGGTCTGGTTCCGGGAGATGCTGGCGCGCGGGCGCTCCGATCCCATGATTCACAGAAATTACGCGCAATTGCTGCGCGCACTCGGAAATCCCCAAGAGGCAGCAGAACAGTGGCGTCTTGCCGCCGGCATGATTCCCCATTCAGGGGAAATCTGGCTGGAACTGGGACGCACACTGCTGGATGCGGGCGACGCGCACGCCGCCGCCGAAGCGCTGGCGCGCGCCGCCGAACTGATGCCCCTCCATGCGGAAACCCAACGCGATTATGCCAAGGCACTGCAACAGGCCGGCCGCCACAACGAATCCCTGGCGGCCTATCGGCGATTTGTCGCGCTGCACCCGCGCAAGGGCGAGGCATACTGGATGATGGGCGCCGCACAGGAGGCCATGGGAGACCTGCCCGGCGCGATGCAGACCTACCGCGAGGGCATTGCCGCCGACCCGGCGCATGCCGGACTGCATTACTATCTCGGCAAGGCGCTCCGGCAGCAGGGCGAGACACAGGCGGCCATCGCGGAATGGCGGCGCGGCGTTGAAAAACAGCCCGACAATTACGGCATGCACGCGATTCTCGCCGAAACCCTCGAACGCATCGGCGACCGGCCCGGACTGCGGGAGACCTATACCGCCATGACCGCGCTGCGCCCGGATGACGCCGCACTCCATTTCAGGCTCGGCGTCGTCCAGGAAACGCTGGACGAACGCGACGACGCCATCGCATCGTTTGAGCGGGTGGTCGCGCTCGACCCGCAGCGCGTGGATGCGCAGGGCCGCATCGCCCTGCTTCGATGGCGCAAAGGCGACGCCGAAGGCGCGCTCGAAGCGGCGCGCCGCTGCGAAGAGATGGGCGGCCAGCCGCCGCCGGGATTGCTCGAGGAGATCGCGCAGGCGATCGGCCAAAAAGGGAAATAGGAAAATAGAACATTCGTTACTACCTTACCGGGGCATGTTGTGTTGGAGACCTTCGGTCGCGGACGTGGCGCGGTCAGGAGACCGGCCACAACAAGGCATATCCCCCTTCGAAGGGGGTGGCGCGAAGCGCCGGGGGATGTAAGAGGATGCTCGGCAAACAGAAAACAGCCCTTGGTAATAGCCAGGAGAACTGAGATAATGGCGTTAACGGCTTGTCTTGCTGCAATTGCGATCCTTGCCGCGCCGGCCGCCGGGGATGCGCCGGAAACGACGCCCCTGCGACTCAACCATATCCAGGTGATCGGCACCCACAACAGTTACCATGTGCAGCCCACGACGCGGTTTCAGGACACCATCCGCCGTATCTATCCCGACGCAGAAACCTGGGAATACACACATCCGCCGCTGGATGTGCAACTGGACCGCGGCGTCTTCAGTTTTGAATTGGATTTGCATGTCTTCGCCGAGGACGTCGAGGTGCTACACGTCCCCATCTATGACGAAGAAACCACCTGCCGGCGTTTTACCGATTGTCTGCGGACCGTGCGCGACTGGTCCGACCGGAATCCCGGCCACCTGCCCATCAGTTTCCTGATGGAAATCAAAGTCGAGGAAACGCGGCTCTCGACAAGGCCGGTCATGCCCACTGAAAAAAACACCCTCCTCCACATTGAAGAGAACATTCTGTCCGTCTTTCCACGCGAAAACATCATCATGCCCGACACGGTGCGGGGCGATGCGCCCACCCTCCGCGAGGCCGTGGAAAACCAGGGCTGGCCCTTACTGAAAGACGCCTGCGGCAAGGTCCTTTTCATCCTCCATGACCGCGGCAGATGGCGGGATTTGTACACGGACGGACGGCCCTCGCTCGAAGGCCGGATCATGTTCGTCAAGTCCAGCGCCGACCGCCCCGACGCTGCGACCATTGTCATGGACAACCCCCGAGACCCCTCCATTCCCGAAATGGTCCGGCGGGGATTCATCATCCGCACCCGCGCAGACAGCGGCCTGCGCGAAGCCCGGCGCGGCAACACATCCCGGCGCGACGCGGCCTTCGCCAGCGGCGCGCCTCCGGCGGCGTCAACGACCGTGACGGTGAGCGACGCCGCCGCCCCCACCGCCGCCGTCAGCAGTATCATTCCGACCACGCCGGTTACTCTGATGGGCCAACCGTGTGTTC